>Ga0114959_10002898_pt1 | contig 13773 bp, 14 predicted proteins | sample C_130625_EF_Meta_FD_87317 | JGI IMG/M metagenome (GOLD analysis project Ga0114959, IMG submission 87317) | Freshwater microbial communities from Lake Croche, Canada to study carbon cycling - C_130625_EF_MetaG | ecosystem: Environmental > Aquatic > Freshwater > Lake | place: Lake Croche, Canada...
AGCGGCGTGCTGGTGGTGCTCTCGCGCGGCCAATGGGCTGAACTGATGGCCGTGCGGCTGGTGGCGGGCGACATGTATGTCTTGCTGGCCACGGCCTGCTGGTCGTTTTACAGCTGGCTGCTCAGCCGCCGCGACGAACCCGAAGCCATCCGCAACGACTGGGCCGCGTTTTTGCTGGGGCAAGTGGTGTTTGGCCTGGGCTGGTCGGGCCTGTTTGCCGGGCTGGAGTGGACCCTGACCGACGCCCACATCGTGTGGGGCTGGCCGCTGATCGCCACACTGGCCTTTGTGGCCGTGGGTCCGGCCGTGCTGGCCTACCGCTGCTGGGGCCTGGGCATCCAGCAAGCAGGGCCAGCAGTGGCAGGCTTTTTTGCCAACCTCACGCCGCTGTTCGCGGCGCTGATGTCGGCCGCTTTTTTGAGTGAGCTGCCGCATCTGTACCACGTCGCGGCTTTTGCGCTGATTGTGGGTGGGATTGTGGTGTCGGCCCGACAATAAGACGCAAGGTCATACAAGACACTTTTGTAGCGAGAGCGGACATGGGCGTTGGTCCGCTGGATGGCAAGTACCTGTCAATAGCAGTCACTTGGATTTTTAGGACTTGTTACAAATTTTTTGAAAATTAAAGTTCCATTTTTTCGCGGAGGTTCGCAGGCTTCATGAAGAAACTTTAAACGACTGCGTGACTTAGATTGACCGCCTTAAACCAAAGTTGCATGCCGAATTGCGGGAAAGCACTTATCCCAACAAAATTAATTCGGATCAAGATGGAGTTTGCAAACTCAGTTTAACGAATCGAATCCTATCCTCGCAGTTGTTACAGGGCCATTTGACTTCATATTTGATGCAAAAAACGCTGAATCAAATGGATGCTCGATCTCACACATTTTTAGATTGCTTTTTAAAATGGAAAAACAAAGAAGATCACTTGGAGAAATTGCTTCGTTATGGCGATTTCCAGTCAAGTCGATGGGCGGAGAGAAAGTTCAAGAGCTAGAAATCTGCGCGCACGGCGTCGTGGGTGATCGGGCTTATGCATTGCTGGATACAGCTACTGGTAAAGTTGCTAGTGCAAAAAACAGCAAATTGTTTCCGTACTTGTTGAAATGTCGAGCCGAGTTCATGTCTCCGCCAAGGCGCTTTGAAAAAATGCCTGCTGTAGCAGTGGCGCTTCCCAATGGTGATTGGGTCCGAAGCGATGAACCTGAAGCCAACGGAAAGCTGTCAAATTTTTTTGGTCGGCAAGTGAGCTTGATTCAAACTGCGCCAGAAGACTTCACTATCGACCAGTTTCACCCAGATTTGGCTGGACTGGATCCCAATGAAAATCGAAATACTGTCGTTTCGCAGAAGCTAGGCTCCGCATTGTTCAAGTCTGTAGGGATGGACTCTCCTGTGCCTGCGGGTTCATTTCTGGACGTATTTCCTGTATCGGTGATCACAACTTCCACCCTGCGCAAACTCAAAGCGTTGGCCCCCGATAGTTGTTTTGATGAGCCCAGATTCCGCATGAATGTGGTGATCAAGACCTCAGACGAGGGATTTGTTGAAAACGATTGGGTTGGTCAAAATCTTTCCATTGGAGAGGCAACCCAACTTTCGGTGGCCATGCTCGATCCACGATGTGTGATGACCACTCTGGAGCAAGCAGGTTTGCCGCAGGACTTGGGTGTTTTGCGAACGCTGGTTGCCCACAACAGAGTGGCACTGCCCGGCATGGGGCAATTCCCATGTGCAGGTGTTTATGCCGCGGTTCAAGCTGAAGGTAAAACGCACGTTGGAAACACTGTGTTCGCATAACTGATGACCAACATGAGGAATTAGAGATGATCACCTTTGATGGAAGTACCAGCCTGTCTTTGATTGAAAACATGTCATATGCCGTGATTTCAGTCGATAAAAATGGAATCATCAACTTTTGGAACAAGGCTGCCGAATTGACCCTTGGCTTTGGTGCCAGTGAGGCCCTGGGCCAGCATGCCAATTTGGTCATACCCGTCAATATGCAACAAGCCCACGGCAATTGCTTTACGAAGTCGTTGGGCGTGGCTAAAGAATTTGCACTCAAAAAAGACGTGGTGCTACCTTTCATGCACAAGTCTGGAACGGTCGTCCAACTAAAAGGGCATTTAGCCATCATCCGAGGTGCAGATGGATTGCCACAGGGCTCGGCTGTGATTGGTTTTAAAGCCGAGTAAGTAAACGCCCTGAACCGAATCAGAAGCAGCAATACCCTTGCAATGACTTCGTTGGGTAGCTAGATAGCATCCACACAGCGGCTTTGATGCACGGCTTTCAGCCTAAAGAAGACCTCTGGCGGAAAAATCAGCTATTGAGAAAGGTGGCTGCAATGGCCTGACCGCCATTGCAGCACTTCAGTGCAGTCCCCTGCCCAGGCTCAGTAAGTCCCCGGATAAGCCCCACCATCGGCCAATACGTTCTGCCCCGTCATGTAAGCCGCGTGCTGGCTGCACAAGAAGGCGCAAATCGCACCAAACTCTTGTGGGTTGCCGTAGCGCCCTGCGGGAATTTGCGCTTGCTGGATGGCGCGCATTTCTTCCACCGTCTTGCCCTGCTTTTGCGCCATCACGGGCAGCGTCGATCGGATGCGGTCGGTGTCGAACTTGCCGGGCAGCAAGTTGTTGATGGTCACGCCCTGCCCTGCAATCTTGCTGCGCGATGTGCCAGCCACAAAACCAGTCAAGCCACTGCGGGCGCCATTGGACAAGCCCAGAACGTCGATGGGGGACTTCACCGAACTGGAGGTGATGTTCACAATGCGGCCAAATCCGCGTGCAGCCATGCCATCCACCGTGGCTTTGATCAACTCAATGGGTGTGAGCATGTTGGCGTCAATGGCTTTGATCCAGGCATCACGGTCCCAGTCGCGGAAATCACCGGGCGGTGGACCACCCGCGTTGGTGACCACGATGTCGTAGGCCTTGCCGGGGCCACCCGCCACGTTCCAAATAGCTTCGCGGCCCGCTTCGGTGGTGATGTCTTGCGCCACCGCAATCAGTTGCACACGGCCACCGGTCTCAAGGCGCAGGTCGTCCACGGCTTTGTTCAGCACTTCCGCGCCGCGCGCCACCATGACCACGTTCACACCCTCTAACGCCAAGGCGCGTGCGCAACCCCAGCCCAGTCCTTTGCTGGCACCCCCCACGAGCGCCCACTTGCCTGCAATACCTAAATCCATGTTGAACTCCTACAGTTGAAATTTATCCACGCACGGGCCGGGAGACCCAGAACACGCCACTCACGACCAATAAAGTCCCCGCAATGATCCACGCATTGAAGGGTTCGTCCAGCACCAGCACGCCCATGCCCAAAGTGGCCATGGGGCCGATCATGCCAGTTTGAGATGTCAATGCGGGGCCAATGCGTTCAATGGCCATCATCACCAACAACACGGGTAACACAGTGCAGGCGACGGCATTCAAGACCGACAAGTACAACACTTGCGGGGCCACGCTGTCCAGCCCCCAGGGGCGCAAAAGGGCAAATTGCGCAATGCAAAAGACACAGGCCGCAGTACTCGCCCAACCGGCCAGCCGCAGAGAACCCAGTCTGTGAACCAGTTGCCCGCTGTAGGTCATATAGACCGCATAGGTGGCTGCACTGGAAAAGACCAAGCCAGCACCCCACCCAACGTGCGCGCCCGTCCAGTTCAACTCATGGGCAAAGACCAGCACAACCCCGCTGTAACTGATCGCCATGGCCAACAACTGCCGCGCCCTGATAGGGCGCTTGTAAACCCACCAGCCCAAGAACAAGACCAAGGTCGGATTGAGGTACAAGATCAGGCGTTCAAGCGAGGCACTGATGTAAGCCAAACCCATGAAGTCCAGATAACTCGACAGGTAGTAGCCGACAAAACCCAGCCCCACAATACCCAGCACATCTTGTCGGCTCAAGGCGGCTTGGCCGCGACCGGCCCACCAGGCCATGAGCAGAAACAAAGGCAGCGCAAACAGCATACGCAGCATCAACAAAGTGACTGCGTCCACACCGTGGCGATATGCCAGCTTGACAATGATGGCCTTGCCGCTGAAAGCCACGGCGCCTACCGCTGCTAACAAGAGTCCAGTGGTGAGGTTTTTTTGTGGCACTGTGACCGTCAAAAACCAACCGCCTGACCGTCACGACGCGCATCGCTGGCGGCCACATAGCCCTGCACTTTGGGGTCGCCCATGCGCCAAATGAATTGGCCGGCACCAAAGTCCTGGTAAGAGTCGTTGATCACATCCATCTGGTGACCACGCTGAGACAAGCCTTGGACCGTCTGCGCATTCATATGGGCCTCGACGTTGATCGAGTAGCCATCGTTGTAACGCCAGCGCGGTGCATCGCATGCAGCCTGCGGATTTTGGCCATAGTCGAGCATACGGACCAAGGTCTGCATATGGCCTTGCGGTTGCATGTTGGCGCCCATCACGCCATAGCTCATGACCGGCTGACCGTCTTGGGTCAGGAAGGCTGGAATGATGGTGTGGAAAGGCCTTTTGCCAGGTGCCACCAGATTGGCGGGGTTCAAACCGCCCGACTGCACGTTGAAGCCATGCCCGCGGTTTTGCAAACTGACGCCAAACTCAGGCTCCACGCAACCCGAACCAAAGCCCATGTAATTGCTTTGAATGAAACTCACCATCATGCCGTTCTCGTCGGCAGCGGTCAGATAAATGGTCCCGCCTTTGACGGGATTGCCTGCGCCAAAATTTTGCGCCTTGTTCATCTGAATCAATTTGGCCCGACTGGCCAAGTAAGCCGGGTCCAGCATTTGAGCGGGCGTGACTTCCATCGCGCTGGGGTCGGCGACATAGCGGTACACATCGGCAAAGGCCAGCTTCATGGCCTCAATTTGCAAATGCTGCGAATCCACGCCATCCACCGGTAAGCCGGCCACATCGAAATGTTCCAGGATGCCCAGGGCAATCAGTGCGGCAATGCCTTGGCCGTTCGGTGGAATCTCGTGCAAGGTGTACCCACGGTAATTCTGCGCAATGGGGGTGACCCACTCAGGCCGGTAAGTCGCAAAATCCTGCACCGTCAAACTGCCCCCATGCTGCGCCGAAAAACGCACAATGGCTTCAGCCATCTGGCCGCCATAAAACGCCTGACCTTGGGTTTCGGCAATGGCACGCAAGCCCCGCGCTGCGGCTTTGAACTGAAACAACTCACCCACCTGAGGGGCGCGACCCCAAGGCAAAAAGCTTTGGGCAAAACCTGGCAAAGACTGTAACTCGGGCGTGGCTGCGGCCCATTTTTGTTGTACCACCACGGGCAGCAAATAACCCCGCTCAGCGATGTCAATGGCGGGCTCGAGCAAATCGGCAAAAGGCAATTTGCCAAAGCGCTGGCTCATAGCCACCCAGCTGCTCACCGCGCCCGGCACCGTGACGGAATCGAATCCGCGCTTGGGGGGCGTTGCCACACCTTGACCGTATTTGCCCTTGAAATAGTCGGGCGTCCACGCCTGGGGGGCGCGACCGGAAGCATTCAAACCATGCAGCTGTTGGCCATCCCACAAAATACAAAATGCATCGGAGCCCAAGCCATTGCTGACCGGCTCGGTCAGCGTCAAAGTGGCTGCGGCTGCGATGGCCGCATCCACCGCATTGCCCCCCTTGAGCATCATACGCAAGCCGGCTTGCGCGGCGAGCGGATGCGATGTGGACACCACGTTACGGGCAAACAGTGGCAATCGCGAACTGGTGTAAGGCGTGTCGAAATTGAATGTCATGTCAGTCCAGCGTGATCTTGCGTTCGTTGATGATTTTTTTCCACTTGGCCGATTCACTGGCCATCATGGCTGTGAATTGCGCGGGCGTGCCGCCGATGCCTTCTATGCCCAGTTTTAGTAGCTTGTCAGCCACTTCCGGGTCTTTCAGTGACTGGTTGGCGGCCAGATTGATGCGGCTGACCAGCTCAGGGCGCAAACCTTGCGGACCGAACAAACCAAACCAGGTGGTCGACTCGTAGCCCGGCAAGACTTCCGAGATGGCCGGTATGCCTGGGGCCAACGGCGTGCGCTGCGCAGTGGTCACACCCAGTGCGCGCAAACGCCCATCGCGCACCTGCGGCAAGCCAGTGGGCAAAGAGTCAAACAAAACGTCCACTTTGCCGCTGATCAAATCCGGCATCGCCAGCGCCGTACCCTTGTAAGGAATGTGCACCACAAACAGCTCCGCCTGCGCCTTGAACAGTTCTGCTGTCAGTTGTACGATGGTGCCGTTGCCACTGGAGGCGTAGTTCAGACGCCCTGGATTTTTGCGGGCGTAGTCGATCCACTCTTGCACTGTCTTGGCAGGCGATGAATTGGGGACCAGCATGATGCTGGGCGCATTGCCCACTTGACCGATGGGCGTGAAATCACGCACCGCGTCGTAAGGCATTTTGGGATTCAAGTTGGGCCCGATCGAATGCGTACTGGACGTGGCCAGCAGCAAGGTATACCCATCCGGCTGGGCTTTGGCCACCATGTCAGAACCCAAGGTGCCACCGGCGCCGGGCTTGTTATCAACGACCACCGAGGCGCCCAGTTTTTCAGCCAACTTTTGCGAAAGTGTTCTTGCAAAAATATCGGTCGCGCCGCCCGCCGGAAACGGCACGATCAGCCGAATGGGTTTTTGGGGATAGGTTTGCGCCTGAACGCCGAGCGAAGCCAGCAAACTGAAGGTCAGACAAGTCGATAGCAGCGAGCGAAAGTCAATTTTTTTCATGGTGTGATTCTGGCAGAGTTAGGGATGCACCAATGAAAACAGCGCCCGAGGGCGCCGTTTTCAGCGAGAAATTTTCAGAAAGATCACTCTTCCACGAAAGCTTCTTCGCGTTTGGATTTAACCGCTGGCAAGAGCACGATCACCAGCAGCACCGCAGCAGCGGCCAGCAAACTGGCCGACAAGCCACGCGTCACGAATACGGTCCAGTCGCCACGGGACAAGAGCAGCGCACGGCGCAGATTCTCTTCCATCATCGGGCCCAAAATAAAGCCAAGCAACAAGGGGGCAGGTTCCACGCCGAGTTTGATGAAGGTGTAACCGATGATACCGAAGGCCGCCACCATCCAAATATCAAAGGTGTTGTTGTTGGTGGAGTACACACCGATCGCGCAGAACAGCACGATGGCCGGGAACAACCAGCGGTAAGGCACAGTCAGCAGCTTGATCCACATGCCAATCAAGGGCAGGTTCAAAATCACCAGCATCAGGTTGCCGATCCACATCGAGGCGATCAGGCCCCAGAACAGTTCGGGGTTGCTGGTCATCACCTGGGGGCCAGGCTGGATGTTGTGAATCGTCATCGCACCGACCATCAAAGCCATCACAGCGTTGGGCGGTATGCCCAAGGTCAACAAAGGAATGAAGGAGGTTTGTGAACCCGCATTGTTGGCCGACTCAGGGGCAGCCACACCACGAATGTTGCCTTGACCGAAAGGCACTTCGCCTGGACGAAGTTTGGTTTTCTTTTCGATCGTGTAAGCCGCAAAGGCCGCCAGCAAGGCACCGCCACCGGGCAAAATGCCCAAGATAGAACCGATGGCCGTGCCGCGCAACACCGCAGGAATCATGTTCTTGAAGTCTTCTTTGGTCGGGAACAAACCTGTGACCTTGCCGGTAAAGACTTCGCGCTCGTCTTCTGGTTTGGACAGGTTGGAGATGATTTCGCCATAACCGAACACACCCATGGCGATCACGATAAAGCCAATGCCATCGGTCAATTCAGGAACGTCAAAGCTAAAGCGCGCCACACCCGAGTTCACGTCAGTACCGACCAAGCCGAGCAGCAAGCCCAGCACGATCATGGCCACGGCCTTGAGCAAAGAGCCCGAAGCCAGCACCACCGCACCGATCAAGCCCAAGATCATGAGCGAGAAGTATTCGGCAGGGCCGAACTTGAAAGCCACTTCGGTCAAGGGCGCAGCAAAAGCGGCCAAGATCAAGGTGCCCACACAACCGGCAAAAAATGAACCCAATCCCGCTGCAGCCAAGGCCGGTCCGGCACGGCCTTTGCGGGCCATTTGGTAACCGTCGATCACGGTGACTACGGACGACGACTCGCCGGGCAAGTTGACCAAAATCGCGGTGGTGGATCCACCGTATTGGGCGCCGTAATAAATGCCGGCCAACATGATCAGCGCGGCCACAGGAGGCAAGGCATAGGTGGCGGGCAGCAACATCGCAATGGTCGCAACAGGGCCAATGCCCGGTAACACACCGATCAAGGTGCCCAACAAGCAACCGATGAAAGCGTAAATCAGATTCTGGAAGGTGAAAGCCACCCCAAAACCGAGTGCAAGGTTGTCAAAAAGTTCCATGGTATTTTTTTCCTCAGCCCGTGATGAACGTAGGCCACACTGGGAACTGCAATTTCAGCAGAACCACGAAAGCCAGATAGCTGCCAATAGACAGAACTGTAGACAAGGCCAAGACCTCTTTGAGCACAAAGACGTCACCTGCTTTGCTCACCACAATCGTGGTGCCAAAGATGGCCGCAATCAAACCCATGGCGGGCAACTTGAAAGCTGGCAAGCCACCCAACAAAACGCCGAACAAGATGTTGCCGGCAATGATGTAGAACAGGGGCTTCCAAGCCCAGCTGCCGATTTTTTCGCCATCGGGTGTTTCCACAACCAAGGACTTGAACATGACCAAGGCCCCTAAAAGGGCCAAGATAAGGCCCAGCACGAGGGGGAAATAACCCGGCCCCATGCGTGCGCCGGTTCCGACGGTGTAACTTGTTGCTCCGTATGCAAATGATCCGCCGATAACGGCGAACATCAGTCCAGAGAAAAAGTCTTTTTGACTTTTGATATTCACGAGATAGCTCCTCCAATGTTGGATGTCGCGATTGTGGCTTCTTGTTGGGGTTCTGAACATGTGGATTTCACCTATGTCCCCCGCGGGATAGACAACTCGGCAGGCCTTGCCCTGCCTCAGATGCTCATGGTTAACCCTTTGTTTTGGGTGATCAGGGCTTTGTTCCGACGGTCCCGAACTCAGAACTTGGCCAAGGGCTTGAACATCTTCAACCATTTGCTGGCAGGCCAGCCGTAATTTTGTTCGAGAGCTTGAGCCCGCAACTGCATGTCTTCGAGAGGCAGTCGAAGCGGCGTTCTTTGCGCCAGCACAATCGTGTTGCCTTCGCGGGTGGGCTTGAAGTCCCACACCGCATCTTCTCTGAAGACTTGGGCAATTTTTTCCAGACTGCGTTCGTAACTGGAAGCGCGGCCAAACAGATTGACAGTCATGCAGCCCCCTTGCGTCAGCAGCTTGCGGCAATGGTCATAAAACTCGACGCTGTCGAGCACCGGCAATGCGGCTTCATGGTCGTACAAGTCCACATGCAGCAAGTCCACCGTGCCCAGCCATTCTTCCTTTTGGATTTCTTGACCCGCATCCGCCAACACCACACGCAAGCGCTCGTCATCGGGCGGCAACTTGAACCACCCCCGACAGGCATGCAAGACCCCGGGGTTGATTTCAATGGCGGTGCAGGTCATCTTGAGTTTTTGGTAACAAAACTTGGTCAGCGTCGAAGCCCCCAAACCCAATTGCATGGCATGCCCGCCGTTGACGGCAGTAGGATCCAGAAACAACAAACCAACCATCATGCGCTGCACGTACTCCAGCTCAATGTCATAGGGTTTGGCGATCAGCATCGAACCCTGAATCCAAGGCGTCCCCAGGTGCAGGTAGCGGACAGGACCGTCCTCAGAAAAATTGACCTCGGGCAATGCGGATTTCTTTTTGCGAATCATGGACTCGATTGTCCTCGACCTGAACCCGGCAATCGAAAGCGCGGCACGACCCGACACGCATTGGCCGAGGTGGCCACAGCCAGTTCGGCCAACGTGATGCCGCGCAGCTGCGCCACCATGGCGGCCATGCGGGGCAATTGCTCAGGTGCATTGCGCCCTTGCACCGCGCCATCCGAACGCGCTTGCGCAGTGCGGTACAGCCACTGCGGTGGTATGTCGGGGGCGTCTGTCTCCAGCACCAAGGCCTCCAAAGGCAGTTGCAAGGCCAATCGGCGCAATTGGGTGGCCCGCTCAAAAGTCAAAGCGCCGCCAAAGCCGAGTGCAAAACCCAGACCGATGAAGGCTTGTGCCTGCACATCGCTGCCATTGAAAGCGTGGGCAATTCCGCCCATCACATTCACTTGACGCAAACCTTTGAGCAGGCGATCGGCTGAGCGGCGCACATGCAAGACGACAGGCAAGCCATGTTTGCGGGCGAGTTTCAGTTGTTCAGTGTAGAAAAATTCTTGTCGTTCACGCATGACGGGCTCGGCCAAGGCCGGCACAAAAAAATCAAGCCCAATTTCACCAACAGCCACCAAGTGCGGATCATCTTTGCAGCGTGTCAACTCTGCATCCAGCACAGCCAAATCACTTTCTTGCGCGGCAGGCACGTACAGTGGATGAATACCCAGGGCGTAGCTGTCGCCCATGCTCAATGCGCATGCGCGTACCGCTGCAAAATTGGCCACTTCCACAGCAGGAATCAGGCATTGCGTCACGCCCAGTGCACGGGCCGCTTCCCGCATGGCCAAGCGATCGGCCGAGAACTCTGCGGCATCCAGATGACAGTGCGTATCAATCCACATGGCGTGCAAAATAGGCTGGGCTCCAGACCGCCAAACGGCCTTATTCGGCCGATTCAGGCACCAAGCGGCCTTGCACCAACTTCACCTGTCGGCTGCAGCGAGCGGCCAAAGAGGTGTCATGTGTGACCACCACAAAGGCTGTGCCCACATCACGGGCCAATTGCAACATCAGATCGAAAACGCCTTCAGCGGTGGTTCTATCGAGGTTACCGGTAGGCTCATCCGCCAACACGCAGGCGGGTTGTGTGACCAAGGCACGGGCAATGGCTACGCGCTGACGCTCGCCGCCAGAGAGTTCAGCGGGTCGATGGTGTATGCGGTCCTGCAAGCCCACCTTGGCAAGCCATGTTTGGGCCACAGCGGCGGCCTGCGCACGCGGCATGCGGCGAATCCACAAGGGCATGGCCACGTTTTCCAAAGCAGTGAACTCGGGCAGAAGATGGTGAAATTGGTACACAAAACCCAGGTACCTGTTACGCCATTGACCTTGCTCGGTGGCACTCAGTTCAGACAGGGCTTGTCCCTTTAAATGGACCATCCCTTGAATCGGCTTGTCCAACCCGCCCAACAAATGCAGCAAGGTACTTTTGCCCGAACCCGAAGCGCCGACGATGGCCAAAGTTTCGCCAGCATGCACCTGCAAGTCCACGCCTTGCAGCACGGTGACATCCAGTCGGCCCTCGGTGAAACGCTGGGTCAAGCCTTTGGCTTGCAACACAAGATCATTCATAGCGCAGCGCCTCTGCCGGATTAACCTGGCTGGCGCGCCAGCTCGGGTAGAGCGTGGCCACAAAGGCCAACACCAAAGAAATGATGGCTATGGGTACGATATCGTCGCTTTGCGGCTCGCTGGGCATGCGGCTGATAAGGTAAATGTCTTTGGGCAAGAAGCTGGCATGGAACAAGCTCTCCAGCGCGGGCACGATCACATCGATGTTGAATGCCACCAACAAGCCCAACGCAAGGCCTGACAGGGTACCGATCACGCCCACCATCGCCCCTTGCACCACAAACACCCCCATGATGCTGGCCGGGCTGGCGCCCAGGGTTCGCAAAATCGCGATGTCGGCGCGTTTGTCCGTCACAGTCATCACCAAAGTGCTGACCAGATTGAAAGCGGCCACGGCAACGATCAAAGTCAAGATGATGAACATCATGCGTTTTTCGACCTGCACCGCAGCAAACCAAGTTCTGTTTTGCTGGGTCCAGTCCCGCACCAAAAGGTTGGGTGGCAACGCCGCCGCGAGTTCATAGGCCACTTGCCTGGCCTGATGCAGGTCATTGAGCTTCAGGCGAATGCCGCTCGGGCCTTCCAGCCGAAAAATCCGACCGGCATCGTCCACATGCATCAAGGCGAGGGCCGAATCGTATTCGTAATGGCCCGAACTGAAGGTGCCCACCACCGTCATTTGTTTCAAGCGGGGGACAACCCCCGCTGGCGTGACCTGCCCGCTGGGGGACACCAAGGTCACGGAGTCGCCCGCCCGAACGCCCAACATGCGGGCCAGGTCCAAGCCCAGCACCACGCCGAATTGGCCAGATTGCAGCCGCCCCAAAACTTGTGTTTGTGCGTCAGGCGAGAGATCCGTCACCCCCGGCTCCAGCGCGGGATCGATGCCGCGCACCATCACACCCTTCATGTCTTCGCCCCGGGCCAGCAAGGCCTGAGCCGAAATGAAGGGCGCGGCCGCCAACACACTGCGATGGGCCGTCACGGTTTTGAGCGTCCCCTGTGCATCTGGCAAAGCCCCGCCATCGGCCGACATCACTTCGATGTGCGAGACCACGCCGAGCATCCGGTCACGGACTTCTTTTTGAAAGCCGTTCATCACCGACAACACAATGATCAAGGCCGCCACGCCTAGCGCAATGCCCAGCATGGAGACGCCCGAGATGAACGAGATGAACCCATTGCGCCTTGTGGCCCGGCCCGCGCGGGTGTAGCGCCAGCCCAAAATCAATTCAAATGGCATTTGCATCGCATCAATCCAACATAACAGGTAGGGATTGTGGCATCCCGGACAATAGCCCTATGAACGCTCACACCCACAGTGGTCCCGCCAACGCTAACCACCTGATCATTCCTTATGCAGCCACCCGTTCGCCCATGGGGCGGGAGAGCTTGCCGGCGCTTCAATTGCCGAATTTGCAAGGGCTGTTGCAGACCTTGAAGCGGGTGGAAACCGACGAGGAAGATCCCGAGCAGCTGGGTCTGGACATGCCCCACGAACGCGCGCTCGGTCGGGCATTGCGGTTACCGTCATCGGGCGGCGCTTGGCCCTGGGCCGCATGGCACCCAGAAACCCAGACCCTAGAAGCTCCGTCCCGCGAACCCCAAGCATTCTTCAGCCCTTGTCATTGGCAAATCGGAATGAACGAAGTGGTGATGCTCAACCCCGACCATTTGCAATTGAGCGAGGACGAGTCCCGCTCTTTGTTGTCAGTCATGCAGCCTTTTTTGCGCGAAGACGGTTTGACGGTGCGTTACGTCTCCCCGACGCAATGGCATGTCAAAGGCGAGTTGCTGCGGGATTTGCGCTGCGCCAGTCTGGACAGAGTGATCGGCATGAACCTCAACGCCTGGTTGCCCCAGAGCGAATCGGCCCAGTGGATGCGAAGGCTGCAAAGCGAAATGCAAATGCTGTTGTACAACCACCCCATCAACGACCAGCGCACTGCGCTGCGGCAATTGACAGTGAATTCCTTTTGGGTGCACGGCGCCGGGTCTTTGAATGAAAAGCCTCGCCAGCCAGCCCCCGAAGTCACCATGGCATTGCGAGACCACGCTCTGCGCGAAGATGCACAGGCTTGGCGAGCGGCCTGGCATGCCGTGGACGCAAGTCTGATGGCAGCCTGGCTGGAAAAAGCCAAAACGCAGGATGTCACTTTGACTTTGTGCAGCGAACATGCAGCGCACACGTACCAAAAACGACCCCAAAACCTCTGGCAACGTGCGCAACGCATGCTGCGCCCCGTTTCTGCAATCGCAGCCTTGCAAGCCTTATGAACATCCTGACCCGAGACATCCCCCCCCGCGCCGTATGGGCCTTGGAGCAAGCTGGCGTCCACCCGCTGCTGGCGCAGTTGTTTGCAGCGCGCGGCATGACCAGCAAAGACGATCTGGACGACGGCTTGGCGCAATTGCTGACCCCCACAGGGCTAGCA
>Ga0114959_10002900_pt1 | contig 13771 bp, 14 predicted proteins | sample C_130625_EF_Meta_FD_87317 | JGI IMG/M metagenome (GOLD analysis project Ga0114959, IMG submission 87317) | Freshwater microbial communities from Lake Croche, Canada to study carbon cycling - C_130625_EF_MetaG | ecosystem: Environmental > Aquatic > Freshwater > Lake | place: Lake Croche, Canada...
GACGTCTCCAACCTCGACGTCTCCAACCTCGACGTCATGCAGGCGTACACCGGCGCGCTCGCCCAGCGCATGGGCATCGTTCTCACAGAGGCTGGTCCCGAGCGTGTATGTGCGTCCATGCCCGTGGAGGGAAACACGCAGCCCTTTGGCCTGCTTCACGGTGGCGCCAACGGAGTTCTCGCCGAATCTGTCGGATCCATCCATTCAGCGATCGTGGCCGGGCCCGGGTTCTCCATCGTGGGCCTGGATCTGTCGTGCACGCACCATCGCGGCGTGACAACGGGTCATGTCCACGCGGTATCCACGATCCTGTCCTCGGGAAAGACCATCTCCTCCACTGAAATCCGCATCACTGATGATGACGGCAGGGCGGTCTGCACGTCACGCCTCACCTGCCTGATCCGACCGCTTCAGGCCTAGCACGGCTCGTTGGGGTAGCGGCCCGGGCAGAACTCCACGCTCAGGCACCGATCGGGGTTATGCTCGCGCGCTAAGTCACGGGCGGTTTCCCGCCCCCGGGGTCAAGGAGGGCCGTGCGTAGGTTCGCTGCGATCGCTGGCGCCCTCCTCGTGGGCTTTTTTGCGGTCGTGCTCCTGGCACCGCCATCCTCGGCTGCCGACTCCAGCTTTTCGATCGGCGGCCGGCTCAACAATCAGGTCGGTACGCAGAAGGTTCCCGTGGCCAACGTCAAAGTGACGGTCACCGGAGCCGGATTCACCGGGGCTGCCACCAGTGGGCCTGACGGTATGTGGCTGGTCTCCGTGCCCGGTGAAGGCGCTTACGACGTCACCCTGGATACCGCTTCACTGCCGCAGGGCATTGCCTTGACCGACCCAACGCGAGGCACCATCCACACGACGGTCCAAGCTCCCACCATCAATCGCACGGTGATCTTTCCTCTCGGGGAATCCACCCAGAAGACCACCAATCCGTGGACTCAGGTTGCCCAGCTCACCGTCGAAGGCCTCAGATACGGCCTCCTCATTGCTCTTGGCGCTGTCGGACTCTCCCTGATCTATGGCACCACCGGGCTCACCAACTTTGCCCACGGTGAGCTCCTCACGTTCGGCGCGCTCACGACGTGGGTCGCCAATGTGACGCTGCACCTGCCCTTCGTCCTTGCCGCACTCGTTGGGCTGGGGCTCTCGGCTGCATTCGGGTGGGTTCAGAACGCCGGTCTGTGGCGGCCCTTACGTAAGCGCGGCACCGGCCTTCTCGCCATGATGATCGTGTCAATCGGACTTGCGCTGCTGTTACGCAACGTGTTCTTGTTCTTCATCGGCGGTGACAAACGTGCCTACGGCGAATTCTCGGGCATGGCCGGTATCCCATTAGGTCCGGTGTCTCTCACGCCCACCGATCTGGTGGCCATGGTCATTTCCGTCATCGCCTTGGCAGCCGTGGTTCTTGCTGTACAAAAGACCAAACTTGGCAAGGCGACTCGCGCAGTGGCAGACAACCCTGCGCTCGCCTCAAGTGCGGGAATCAAGGTCGAAGGCGTGATCCAGAGCGTGTGGATCGCGGGCGCCCTGATGGCTGGTCTCTCGGGCATCCTGCTGGGCTTTACTCAGCAGGTGTCGTACTTGATGGGCTTTCAGGTACTCCTGCTGATATTCGCTGCGGTCACTCTTGGCGGCTTGGGCACCATCTGGGGAGCCATTATTGGCTCGCTCGTCGTGGGGCTGTTCCTGCAGCTCACCACGCTCATCATTCCTCCTGAGCTCAAGAATGTGGGAGCTCTGCTCGTCCTGATCGTCATCCTGCTTGTTCGCCCCTACGGCCTTCTGGGTCGTCGCGAGCGCGTGGGATAGGGGGCGACCATGGATTGGGGATACATCTTCTCCGTGACGCTGCAATCAGCGGTTGGTATCGAGGCCATCGTGTTCGGACTGATGGCGATCGGCCTCAACCTGCATTTCGGTTACACCGGGCTGCTCAACTTTGGCCAGTCCGCATTCCTGGCCGTCGCTTCATACTCCTTGGCCGTCCTCGTGACGGACATGGGATTCACCTTCTGGGTCGGCATCGTTGTCGGAATCCTGGCCGCAGTTGTGCTCGCCCTGTTGCTCGGCATACCCACATTGCGCTTGCGTGCGGACTATCTGGCCATCGTGACCATTGCTGCGGCTGAAATCGTCAGACTTCTCGTGCGGTCAGTTGCCCTCAAGGACATCTTCGGCGGTTCCGATGGCCTGCGCGACTTCAGTTCCGGTTTCTATGCTATGAATCCGGTACCCGTCGGCCAGTACTCGCTGGGTCCGGTAACCCTGAACCAGGACAAGGTCTTCGTGCTCATCGTGGGCTGGCTCCTCGTGGCGCTATCGCTTCTCATTGTCTGGATGCTTGTGCGCTCCCCCTGGGGACGCATTCTCAAAGGCATCCGTGAAGACGAAGACGCCGTGCGCAGCCTGGGCAAAAATGTGTACCTGGTGAAGATGCAATCCCTGATCATTGGTGGCGTGCTGGGTTGCCTCGGCGGCTTCATCTACGCACTGGGCTACCAGAACGTTGGCCCGGACTTCTTTGGCACCGACACCACGTTCTTCGCCTACGCCATCTTGATTCTCGGCGGCGCGGCACGCGTGCTCGGCCCGCTGCTGGGCACGATCGTGTTCTGGGCCCTGATTCAGGGAACCGACGTACTGCTGCGCTCCGGAATCGATGCCGGCTTCCCACTCGTGGCGTGGATGTCGGGCTCTCAGGCCGCTGTTGTGCGCTACATCATCGTCGGAGCCGGGCTCATGCTCCTGATGATCTTCCGGCCGCAAGGCATTCTCGGCGATCGGAAGGAGTTGGCCCTCGATGCCCGATAGCGCCCCTGAGCTTGGCCCACGCGCCATTGCTGCCCGTCAGATACTGGCCGAGGTCCCGCAGTTGGCCGGCGTCCGAAAGCCCGATCCGATCCTTGTCGCCGACGGAATCGTTCGCAGGTTCGGCGGACTCACAGCGGTCGATGTCGAGCGAGTGGAGATCCAGCGGGGTGCCATCACCGCCTTGATCGGACCCAATGGCGCTGGCAAAACAACTTTCTTCAACCTCCTCACCGGTTTCGATCAGCCCGATGAAGGCAACTGGTTCTTCAACGGCACGAGCCTGTCCGGAATGCCGTCATACAAGGTGGCTCGCTCAGGAATGGTGCGGACCTTCCAGCTCACCAAGGCCCTGTCGAAGATGAAGGTCATCGAGAACATGCGCCTGGGTGCTGCGAAGCAGCAGGGCGAACGCTTGGCCAAGGCCATGTTCCCCTTCACGTGGCGGCCTCAGGAACGCGCCATCACGACTCAAGCCGACCAACTTCTTGCCCGATTCAACCTCGACGCCAAGCGCGAGGATTTTGCGGGATCACTCTCGGGTGGTCAACGCAAGCTGCTCGAAATGGCCCGGGCCCTTATGTCTGAGCCTTCCATGCTCATGCTCGACGAGCCCATGGCCGGCGTCAATCCGGCGTTGACCCAATCGCTGCTGGGGCACATCACAGACCTTCGCGAGGATGGAATGTCGATCCTGTTCGTCGAGCACGATATGGACACCGTTCGGCACATCGCCGACTGGGTCATCGTGATGGCTCAGGGGCGCATCATCGCCGAAGGTCCGCCAGACACCGTTATGCACAATGACGCGGTTGTCGATGCGTACCTCGGTGGGCACTATGACCAAGCACTCACCGCATCGGGCGTCTCGTTCACCGAGGAGGCAACATCGTGAGTGAGATGCTGCCGGGCGACGCAAAGCAGTTCGTCAGCCCACATGAACGTGAGTCGGCCCTCGATCTCGAAGCAGGCCAGGCTGAGCACGCAACACCTCTCACCGGATCCGAGATCCGCGATCGCAATGCGCACATCGAAGGTGCGCGCGACGCATTGGTTGTGGCGGACAGTCTTACCGCCGGCTACATCCCTGGCGTCAACATCCTGAACGGTTGCGATCTCTACGCCAAGTCGGGCGAACTCGTTGGAATCATCGGGCCCAATGGTGCCGGCAAGTCAACGCTCCTCAAGGCACTCTTCGGTCTGGTCAGGGTCCGAACGGGCCACGTCACCCTTGGCGGCCAAGACATCACCAACGTTCGCGCCGACCAGCTCGTCTCGATGGGTATCGGCTTCGTGCCCCAGACCAACAATGTGTTCCCATCCTTGACCATTCAGGAAAACCTTGAGATGGGCTGCTACCAGCGGCCCAAAATGTTCCAACAGCGCTTCGCCTTCGTCACCGACCTCTTTCCCACGCTCGGCACCAGACGGGCACAACGCGCGGGATCTCTTTCGGGCGGCGAACGTCAGATGGTTGCCATGGGTCGCGCGCTCATGATGGACCCCTCTGTACTTCTGCTCGACGAACCGTCGGCGGGCCTGTCCCCAGCGCTTCAGGACGAAGTCTTCGTCCGCGTCCGCGAGATCAACACCACCGGCGTGACGGTGATCATGGTGGAACAGAACGCCCGCCGCTGTCTTCAAATCTGCGATCGCGGCTACGTTCTTGACCAGGGGCACAACGCCTATACGGGTACCGGGCGCGCCTTGGCCACCGATCCCAAGGTCATTGCGCTGTATCTGGGCACCCTCGCCCAAGCCTGACCTAGAAGGCTACGGTCCCCGCCACAACCGTGACGCACCCGCCACCGATCCAAACCGTGTCTGATTGCCGAGACACATGCACGCGACCTCGCCGTCCCAACACCGTTCCCTGAGAGGCAACGTAGTCCGATGGAAGCAGCCCGCTTCCCGTGAGCCATTGGGCAAGGGCCGCGTTGAGACTGCCGGTGACCGGATCCTCCGCGAGTCCCCCATTGCCCGGAAAGAAGGCGCGCACCTCCACATCAACCGCAGACCCTGTTGGGTACATACCCACAAGTCCCACGTCAAGGCCAGCCAAGATCACCGGATCAGGCGTGACCGCCAGCACGGTCGCGGCGTTGCGGAGGAGCAGCGCCTGCCACCCGGGACCGTTGTCACACCACGAGTGAGCCAGGACATCGGACGGTGCAAGGCCCAGTCCGGACGTGAGGATGGCTACCGCCTCGTCGTCGAGTGGCCCGCTTCGACGCAACGGTGGAGCTGCGAACGCCAACCGTCCCGACGCGTCGTCCTGCGCAATGCGAACCAGACCCACACCGCACTCCTGAATTATGTGGGTACCGCGCGGCACGCCGCCCGCATCAAGCCATGCATGACAGGTGCCCAGTGTGGGATGGCCCGCGAAAGGCAACTCACGACCGGGACAGAAGATGCGCACCGCATAGTCCGCCTGTGGATCAGTGGGCGGGATCAGGAAGGTGGCCTCTGACAGATTGGTCCACGCGGTAAAGGCCAGCATGTCCGCGGTCGTCAGCCCTTCGCTGTCATGAACAACGGCTACCGGGTTTCCCAACAGTGCTTCGTCGGTGAACACGTCGACTTGACGAAATCGCCTCACCACGTGCCCACCGTATCTACCAAGGGGGCGAACCGTCGGCCATGTCGACAACAGAAGTGGGGGCCGTCCCGAAGGACGACCCCCACCGCGTACTGCTGTGATCAGCCGGCAGCGTTCGGGCCGATGCCCTGCTTGACCAGCTCCTGGATGACCTGCGCCGACTCATCGAATCCGATGAGGACGATGGCATCCGGACCCGCAGCCTTGACCTTGGCCACGTCGGCCGAGAAGTCAGTCGCCTTGGGGTCGTACACGACGTTCGCAACAACCTGGCCGCCACCATCGGTGATGGCCTTGGTCACGTTGGCGTTGAGTCCGTCACCGTAGGCATCCTGCAGCGACATGATGGCGACCTTGGAGTGTCCATCCTGAAGGATCAGTGTGCCCAGGAACTGACCCTGGAGAACGTCGGACGGAGCGGTACGCCAGTACAGGCCGTGGTCCTTAGCCGTGGTGAGCGCAGGTGACGTGTTGGCCGGCGAGATCATCAGCACACCGTTGCTGGTGACCAGGTCGAGCACGTTCAGCGTCACTGACGACGAAGCCGCACCAATGAGCACGTCAACGTTCTTCGGCAGCAAGCGGTTGACCGTCTGCGTTGCCGTGTTGGTGGACGAGTCGCCCGAATCGCCCTCTTCGAGGACAACCTTCTTGAATCCGGGAACGCCACCAGCAGCGTTGATGTCGTTGATGGCCAGCTTGACCGCATCAACCTCGGGTGGGCCGAGGAATGCGAGCGAGCCCGTCACCGGCAGCAGCGTGCCGACGGTGAAGACACCGTCATTGGCGCCCTTCTGCGGCTTTCCGTCGATCGCATTGGCCTCACCCTCGGGGGTGATGGTGCCCTTGTTGAACTGGACAGTGTCGACAAGCTTGTTGTCCGGACCGAACTGGTACACACCGATGGTCGCGGACGTGGGGTCGCCGGCGTCCCAGAACTGGATAAGGCCCGACTTGCCGTTGTAGTGGATCTTCTTGCCAGCCGCGATCATGTCGAGGCATTCCTTGTACGACGTGCAGTTGTCGGAGCCGTTGGTGATGGCCACGAGCTGCTTTGCCATGTCGACACCGGCATCGGACTTCGCCTGAGCCGCTGCAAGCGCTGCGACAATAACTGCGTCGTAGGCCTCCGGACCGTAGGAGTAGTCGATCAGCTCGGGGTCGAGAGCCTTCATCGAGTCGCGGAAATCCTGTGTCTGCTCGGCACCGGGGATGGTTCCCTTGACACCGTTCAAGGTGCCGGCGGGGAGCTTCTCGCCAAGTGCGTTGCCGGTGTTGCCGTCAACCAGATACAGGGGCACGCCTGCTGCGGGTGCCGAGGCGGGAGCCTCAGATGCCGCGGCAGAAGCGTCAGCCGGGGCGGCGCTGGATGAGGACGAGCTGGATGAGCTGCTGCAAGCAGCTAGGGCCAGCGTGGCCGCACCGAGCACGGCGGCCGACTTCAAGACCGTAGTGCGCTTCATGCATTCTCCTTCACATGAGACGGCGGACGCCGTCGTGGAGGGAACTTTAGGCGAAAGGGGGTTACGCGCGGGTAACACCCAGGTACATCGTTCGAGCATCGTGATACGCCTGTTACCAAGGCCTCATGGAGATGGCGCCACTAGCGCTCGGCCGCGATCCCCGCCACGCCCGCAGCAGCCTCGGCGAGGGTGATTCGAGCGTCCATTGCCGCTTTGCGAAGGAGCGCAAAGGCCTCCTGCTCCGAGTGTCCCTGCGCCTGCAGAGCCCTCTTAGCCCGATCCACGACCTCACGGTCGCGGGCACGCTCCTGCAGGAGCCGGACGGACCTCTCCAGCCCGACCACCTGCTCCCAACGAGCTACGGCCACCTCGATCGCAGGGGTCACGTCCGCGCGACTCCACGGCTTGACCAGGTAGCCGTGTACCCCGGCCGCAGCGGCTCGCTCCACCGTCTCTCGCTGGCTGAAGGCCGTGACCATAACCACGGCGGCAAGGTGTTCCCCACCGATCTCCTCGGCTGCCGACAGTCCGTCCCGTCGGGGCATGGCCACATCCAGCAACACGACGTCTGGACGTAGCGCCCTCGTCAGCGCAACCGCGACCTCGCCGTCCGCAGCTTCACCGACGACTTCATATCCCTGCTCACGCAACACCTCGATGAGATCCATGCGGATCAACGCCTCATCTTCGGCGACCACAACGGTTCGGGGGTTGGCCATGTGCACCAGCCTAGGTCCGCGCGGCTACCCTTCTTCTCGCGCCCCGGTACCCCAACCGGCAGAGGGAGCCGACTCAAACTCGGTCCAGTGTGAGTTCAAATCTCACCCGGGGCACCCTTTACAGCGGTTGACGCCCGTCCACAGGGCTCGTCTTGGAAGTCGCCTCAGCAGTCGCGTCAGGCGTCGACCCGGGCGCCTTTGCGGCCTGTTCGGGCACGACTCCCAAGCGTGGCTTCATCTCCAACACTCGTCCCAGCAGCCCGTTGACGAACGACGCCGACTCATCGGTCGACAAATCCACTGCCAACGCGACTGCTTCGGCAACAGCAACAGCATCCGGAGTCTCGTCGCACCACAGGATCTCGTATACGCCAAGCCGAAGGATCCCGCGATCCACGGTAGGCATGCGTTCCAGACTCCAGCCCAGCGAATAGTTGCTCAGTAGGTCGTCGATTTCGGCCTGATGTGACGTCACACCCGCGACGAGAGTAAGGGTGTATTCGTTCAGCGAACCCTCGTTCTGGATCTCACGAAGGTCGATAGCAGCGGCCATGGCCTCGCTGACGGGAACGCCACGCAGATCAGCGGCGTACAAAATGTCGAGCGCTCGTTTGCGGGCCTTGCTGCGGGCTGACACAGGTCAGTCGTTTACGCGGCCGAGGTACGACCCGTCACGTGTATCGACACGAACTTTGGTGTCGGACTCCAAGAACAGCGGCACCTGGATCTCCGCACCCGTTTCCAGCGTTGCCGGCTTGGTACCGCCCGTGGAGCGGTCTCCCTGAAGACCGGGCTCGGTGTAGGTGACCATCAGCTCGACTGACGCAGGCAACTCGACGTAGAGCGGCACACCATCATGCAACGCGACGGTGGCATTCTGGTTCTCCAAGAGGTACTTCGAACTGTCCCCCACCACGACGTCCGGTACCGGTGTCTGGTCGTAGGACACAACGTCCATGAATACCCAGTCATCACCGTCGCGGTAGAGGTACTGCATCTCGCGCCTGTCGACGTTGGCGGTCTCCACCTTGATTCCGGCATTGAACGTCTTGTCCACCACTTTGCCGGTCAGGACATTCTTGAGCTTGGTACGCACAAACGCGCCACCCTTGCCCGGCTTGACGTGCTGAAACTCCACGACGGTCCACAGCGCACCATCGATGTTGAGAACAAGGCCGTTCTTGAGGTCATTGGTGGTTGCCACGGGGTCTCCTGGGTCAGACCGCCACGATGTCAAGTGCGCGCGACGCCTCGGTGAGGACCTGCGCACCAGAAGCCGTGACGGCCAAGGTGTCTTCGATGCGAACCCCGCCACGACCGGGCAGGTATGCACCGGGCTCGACGGTGATCGTCATTCCGGCGGCGATGCTACCTGTCGCGCGCGGACCCAAGAACGGTGGCTCGTGGATCTGCAGGCCCACACCATGACCCAGTCCGTGGGTGAACTCCTGGCCCAACCCCGCCGCCGTCAGACTCGAGCGCGCTACCGAGTCGAGGGTGGCCGACGACGCGCCATCCCTCACCTCAGCCCTCGCGAGGGTTTGCGACTCCCACACGGCAGCATGAAGCTCGGACTGCCAGGCCTTGGGTTCAGCCGCGACCAGGAATGTGCGCGTCATATCGGCGTGGTAGCCGTCGACACGTGCTCCGCAATCCACCACAAGAAAGTCGCCGGGGCGAATGGCCGTGGAGTCCGGGCGATGATGCGGAATTGCGGAGTGGGAACCAGCCCCGACGATGGTCTCAAACGCTCGGTCCTGTGCTCCGAATTCGCCGAAGAGCTGTTCGAGTCGGCGAGCAATCCAAATCTCCGACATCCCCACGACAAGCTCGGACGCCAGCGCACTGAGCGCCCGCACCGTGATGTCACATGCTGTGGTGATCAGGGCGAGTTCCTGCTCGTCCTTGATCATTCTTAGGGGCGCGACTCTGGATGCGTGGACGATGGTGGTCGCGTCGTGCTTCTGGCACATCCCAAGATCCATCGCGGTGGTGGACTCTTCTACTTCAATCTGTGCACCGGGGAACTTCGACAACACGGCAGAGAGAGTGTCGCGATCGATAATCGCCGTGAGATCCGGGGCCTGCTGGGCCACTTGATCCACGTATCGTCCATCAGTCCCGATGAATTCCACGTCACGTCCGATGGCACATACTGCATTACTGCCGGAAAAGCCCGTCAGATAGCGCACATTCTCGAGCGACGTGATCACCAGTACACGGTTGGTGTCGAGCGATTGGCGCAGGCACGCCCGCCGCTGGGCGTACGTGTTCATCCGGCGAATCTGGCAGCCACGGCACGCACCCCGAGGAGATATGACTCAAGGCCGAGTCCAGTGATGGATCCGGTCACGACGCCGGCAACGACCGACGTGTGCCGGAACTCCTCGCGCGCCGCTGGATTGGAGAGATGCACCTCGATGATCGGCCCGGTGACGATCGCGCAGGCGTCGCGCAGCGCATAGGAATAATGCGTGAAGGCCGCTGGGTTGATCACTACCGCGGCGCCTTCATCCTGTGCCCGATGCAGCCACCCGATCAACTCGGCCTCATCGTTGGTCTGCAGCACGGTGCACGACAGGCCCAATTCCCCCGCCACTGCGACGCAGGCATCGGCAATCTGATCCATCGTCAAGGTCCCGTAGATGTCTGGTTCGCGGGTGCCGAGCCGGTTGAGGTTAGGGCCGTTGAGGACGTAGACGTGCTTCATGGATGCGGACTCTACGCGCCCCATTACCCACTGATCGCCTCATACGCGGCCTCCAGCAGTGCAGATTCGGGACCATCGAGAGCCACCGGATTCCCGATGCCTTGGAGGACGATGAAACGCAGCACCGAACCGCGCGCCTTCTTGTCCACGGCCATGGCCGAGTGCAGCAACTCCCACCGGTCCGGTGCATAGGTGGTTGGTAGACCCAGAAGCTCAAGGACTCGTCGATGGCGCGCAACATCGTCCTGTCCCAACCGACCCGCAAGATGCGCCAACTCGGCGACGTAGACCAACCCCACCGCTACAGCCTCTCCGTGCCGCCAAGAGTAGTTCTCCGTGCGCTCGATGGCGTGTCCGAAGGTGTGCCCGTAATTGAGCACCTCGCGACCGATGGCCGCGGACTCTCGGAAATCTGCGGACACAACCTCGGCCTTCACCTCAATGGCGCGGCGCGCGAGGTCAACTAGGAGTGCACCTGAGGGGTCAACCGCCTGAAATGGGTCACGCTCAATGTCATCGAGAATGCTCACATCTCGAACGAAACCGATCTTGACGATCTCCGCCATGCCCGCAATCAGGTCCGCTTTCGGGAGGGACTGCAAGGCGTCGACGTCGCACAGAACGCCCGACGGGCTCCAAAACGCGCCCACCAGGTTCTTTCCCGCCGCTGTGTTGATCCCTGTCTTGCCCCCGACCGCAGCATCCACCATGCCCAAAAGAGTGGTCGGCATGTGGACGACGCGAATACCTCGGAGCCATGTGGCCGCGACGAATCCAGCGACGTCGGTGGTAGCTCCGCCGCCGAGTCCAACGATGACGTCGTTGCGCGTGAATCCCGCCTCGCCGAGACTGTTCCAGCACATCTCCATGACGGATGCCGTCTTAGCCGCCTCCGCATCAGGGAGTGCAATGGTGAGTGGCCTCAACCCTGCAGCAGAGACAAGCTCCACCACGTGAGATGCGTGCGACTCAAGAGCCTCCGGGTACAACACGGCCACGCGACTGGCTCCCTCGAGCATCGCGGGCAGCTCGCCCATCAGGTCGCGACCCAATACGACGTCATATTCGCGTTCGGCCCGCACTCCGATTCTCGTGATGCTCATGTGCCCGCCTTGAGCGCTAGCTCGATGTCGTGCGCAATGTCCCTGGGGGTTCGCTGTGTCGTGACGACCGTCATGGTGGCGACTTCGGCGTACAGGGGTGAACGCTCTTCCATCAGGCGGCCCAACGTCTGTCGAACATTGCCCAGGAGCAGCGGACGTGCGGTGTTGAGTCCGACGCGTGCCGCCGCATCTGCAAGGTCTACCTGCAGCCACACCACGAAATGGTCATGCAGGCGTTCGCGCGTTGATTGATCCAGAACTGACCCACCACCCAGAGCCACCACACCTGAGCTGTCCTCGAGTGCACGAGCCACTTCAGTCACCTCACGGGCCCGGAAAGCCGGCTCCCCCTCAGAGACAAAGATGTCAGCGATGCTCATACCTGCTGACTGCTCAATGCGTGCGTCGGTGTCGACCACATCGCATGCAAGCCGCTGACCAAGTGCCCGCGCGACGGTGGACTTGCCGGCTCCCGGTGCACCTACAAGAACGACTACCGGAGCCATCAGCGGATCGCCAGTGCGTCCAGGTAACTCACGATGTTTCGCCGAGTCTCGACAACACTGTCTCCACCGAACTTCTCCAGCACGGCGTCGCACAGCACCATGAGCACCATCGCCTCAGCGACTACTCCGGCCGCGGGCACAGCGCACACATCGGACCGCTGATTGATGGCCGGAGCCGCCTCGCCGGTGGCGACGTCCACGGTGCGAAGTGCGCGCGGGACGGTGGAGATGGGCTTCATGGCGGCACGCACGCGCAGAACTTCGCCCGTGGACATGCCACCTTCAGTTCCACCTGAATGTCCGGACGTCCTCTTGAGGGTTCCGTCGTCATTCACGATTTCGTCCTGCGCTTGCGATCCCCGCACAGCAGCGAGTAGGAAGCCATCGCCAACCTCTACGCCCTTGATGGCCTGGATACCCATGAGCGCCGCAGCGAGCTTGGCGTCTAGACGCCGATCCCAATGCACATGACTCCCCAGCCCCGGCGGCAATCCATAGGCCAACACCTCAACAACGCCACCAAGCGTGTCGCCATCCTTCAGCGCTGAAGCGATCTCCGCTTCCATCTCAGTTGCGGTCGCAGAGTCGAAGCACCTGACGGGATTCTCGTCAATCGCATCAAGATCCGACGGTGTGGGCAGAGCAGCGCCGCTCGATACCGCTACAGACCCAATGCGAACGACATGACTCATGACCTCGATTCCTGCAACCGAACGCAGGAAGGCTCGTGCCACTGATGCGATAGCGACTCGGGCTGCGGTCTCACGGGCACTGGCTCGCTCAAGCACGGGGCGGGCGTCCTCGAACCCGTACTTCTGCATTCCCACAAGGTCTGCGTGCCCGGGGCGCGGTCGCGTCAGCGGTGCATTGCGCGCGAGGTCGGCCAGAACTCCCGGGTCCACTGGATCAGGTGACATGACCTGCTCCCACTTGGGCCACTCGGTGTTCCCCACTTCAATGGCAACTGGACCACCCAAGGTGACTCCGTGACGAACTCCACCAATGAACCGGACCTGATCTTGTTCGAATTTCATGCGCGCGCCGCGTCCTGCACCCAACCTTCGACGCATGAGGTCCTGAGCCACGTCGTGGGACGTGATCGGGATCCCCGCCGGCATTCCCTCGGCGATTGTCACAAGGGCCGGCCCATGGGACTCTCCTGCAGTCAGCCAGCGCACGGACGCATCCTTCCAGACCTCAGCCGTCACACCTGCAACCGGTGCCGATGAGTGTGACGTCAGACCGGCAAAGCCGCGGACATCACCGCGACGGGCGGCTCCATCCCGGTCATCAAGCGCACCTGCTCAACGGCCTGCCAGAGCAACATGTCGCGGCCGCTGGCCACGCGCGAGCTAGGCCACGCGGCTGCGAGAGGCGTGGGCCATGGGTGGTACGAGGCGTCCAGGAGGGCACCTTCGGCGTGGGCAACCGCCTGCGCCCACGGGGCCGCTACGTCTCCGGGAAGGGTGCTGATCACCACGTCCGCGGCGACGAGATCCATGGTCGGCTCGAAGGAGGCCCAGCGCGCTGGAATATTCCATTGAGCGGCTAGGGCCACGCATTCCTCGGCAGGCTTGCGGCGGCGGGAGCAGATGGTGATGTCGCCTGCGCCCAGTTCTGCCAGAGCTGCGATCGCACTGCGCGCCGTGGCTCCTGCCCCGAGCACCGTCGCCGTGGCAGGCGCATGGTCCTGAATCCCCCGGACAGAGTCGACGATCCCCAGTACGTCGGTGTTGAGACCCCGAAATCCGTGGGGACCCGGCACCACCGTGTTGACCGCCCCCACCCGCCGTGCCACCTCATCAACATCGGACAGCAGAGGAATCACCGCCTCCTTGAGCGGGCGGGTGAGCGATAA
>Ga0114959_10002902_pt1 | contig 13761 bp, 10 predicted proteins | sample C_130625_EF_Meta_FD_87317 | JGI IMG/M metagenome (GOLD analysis project Ga0114959, IMG submission 87317) | Freshwater microbial communities from Lake Croche, Canada to study carbon cycling - C_130625_EF_MetaG | ecosystem: Environmental > Aquatic > Freshwater > Lake | place: Lake Croche, Canada...
AGACGACTACCGGTACGCGATCAACAACTCGTTCGGATTCGGTGGGCATAACGTCGCGATCGCGTTCGGAAAGTACTGAAAAGCGACGAGCGAACGGCACGCCAACCAGATCCGACCCGCACAAGGAGGTATAGATGACGATCATGGCCCCTGAGGCGGTCGGCGAATCGCTGGACCCGCGCGACCCGTTGCTGCGGTTGCGAAACTTCTTCGACGACGACAGCGTCGAACTGCTCCACGATCGCGACAACTCCGGCGTGCTCGCAGCCGCGGGCACCGTCAACGGCCTGCGAACCATCGCGTTCTGCACCGACGGCACCGTCATGGGCGGTGCCATGGGCGTGGAGGGCTGCCGCCATATCGTCAGTGCCTATGACAACGCGATCGATGAGCAGAGTCCCATTGTGGGCATCTGGCATTCCGGCGGTGCACGTCTGGCTGAGGGCGTCAAGGCCCTGCACGCGGTCGGCCTTGTATTCGAAGCGATGATCCGGGCCTCGGGGTACGTCCCGCAGATCTCGATCGTGGTCGGTTTCGCGGCCGGCGGTGCCGCCTATGGGCCGGCGCTGACCGACGTCGTCATCATGGCTCCCGAGGGCCGGGTCTTCGTGACCGGACCCGATGTGGTGCGCAGCGTCACCGGCGAGGACGTCGACATGGCCTCCCTCGGCGGGCCCGACACCCACCACCGCAAGTCCGGCGTGTGCCATATCGTCGCCGATGACGAACTCGACGCCTACGCGCGCGGACGTCGCCTTGTCGGAATGTTCTGCCAGCAGGGTATTTTTGACCGCGCCAAGGCCGAGGCCGGCGACGTCGATCTGCACGCCCTGCTGCCGGAGTCCGCCCGCCGCGCCTACGATGTGCATCCCCTGGTGGAAGCACTGTTGGATTCCGACGAGCCGTTCGAGGAGTTCCAGTCCAAGTGGGCTCCGTCGATGGTGGTCGGCCTCGGCCGGTTGTCCGGCCGCACCGTCGGGGTGCTTGCGAACAATCCGCTGCGCCTGGGCGGATGCCTGAACTCCGAGAGTGCCGAGAAGGCAGCGCGTTTTGTCCGCCTCTGCGACGCATTCGGTATACCGCTCGTGGTCATCGTCGACGTGCCCGGTTACCTGCCCGGCGTCGACCAGGAGTGGGGCGGTGTGGTGCGTCGGGGCGCGAAACTGCTACACGCATTCGGTGAAGCCTCGGTCCCCCGCGTCACCCTGGTGACCCGCAAGATCTACGGCGGTGCCTACATCGCGATGAACTCCCGCTCGCTGGGTGCGACGAAGGTCTTCGCCTGGCCGGACGCCGAGGTCGCTGTTATGGGCGCCAAAGCAGCCGTGGGCATCCTGCACAAGCGCAAGCTCGCCGCGGCACCCGATGACGAACGTGAGGCACTCCACGAGGAGTTGGCCGAGGAGCACGAGCGTATTGCCGGCGGGGTGGACGCGGCCATCGAGATTGGCGTGGTCGACGAGAAGATCGATCCGGCCCACACCCGAAGCAAGCTCACTCAGACCCTGGCTGAGGCGCCGGCCCGGCGCGGTCGCCACAAGAACATCCCGCTGTAACCGGTCACGCTTACCGTGATGCGGCGAGGAACTCCATCGCAGCGCCCATCGCGCGCTCACGGTCGACGGCCACGAGGCCGATGCGAGTACGACGGTCCAGAATGTCGCCGATGTCGAGGGCGCCTTCGTGGGTCACGGCGAATTCGAACTCCGCCCGGGTCACGTCGATCCCCTCGGCCACCGGTGTCAGCGGGCGCTCGCACCGCGCCGCGGAAATCACAGCGGCCGATTCCGCGCCGTAGCGTGCCACCAGAGAAGCCGGAATCTGTGCGCTACTGCCCCGCGCCGCAATGGGATTTCCCAGCGCTCCGACCAACGGCAGGTTCCTGGTGCAGCACGGCCGGGCAGTCAACCCGCGAGCCGCGATGGCTCGGTCCAAGACATCTTCAGCCATATGCCGGTACTCGGTGAGTTTGCCGCCGACGACGCTGAAGAGCCCCGAATCGGACTCCAGTACCGCGTGATCGCGGGACAGATCGGCAGTTGACCCCGACCCGCTGTCAATCAGCGGCCGCAGGCCGGCATAGGCACCGGTGACGTCGGCGGTGGTCAGCGCGGTCTGCAGTGCGGTATTGACGGTGTCGAGCAGGAAGGTGACCTCCCTGGGCGTCGGTTCCGGCACATCAGGTATCGGACCCGGCGCCTCCTCGTCGGTGAGGCCCAGGTAAATCCGACCGAGTTGTACCGGCAGCGCAAAGATGAACCGGTTGGTCTCCCCCGGGATCGGAATCGTCAGTGCCGCAGTGGGATTGCCGAATGTTTCGGCATCTAACACCAGATGAGTTCCACGGCTGGGCCGAAGTCGGATCGATGAATCCACGTCCGCTGCCCAAACCCCGGCGGCGTTGATCACCACCCGTGCCGCCAGATCCAGAGTCTGCCCGGTCAACTCGTCGGTGAGCCGCACCGAATTTCCACTTGCCGACGAGGCTCCGACGTGGGTCAGGATGCGGGCACCGTGCTGGGCTGCGGTACGGGCCACGGCCACCACGAGTCGGGCATCATCGATCAGCTGTCCGTCGTACGCCAGCAGGGCCCCGTCGAGCCCATCACGGCGCAGCGTCGGGGCCAGTGTCACGGCCTGCTGCGCACTGATCCGTCGCGGTCTCGGCAGGATAGCGGACGGGGTGCCGGCCATCGCGCGCAACACATCACCGGCCAGGAATCCGGTTCGCACGAGTGCCCGCTGGGACCGGCTCATCGACGGCAGCAATGGCACCAGTTGCGGCATAGCTTTGACCAGATGCGGTGCGGTGATGCCCATCAGGATTCCGCGCTCCAGCGAGCTGCGCCGTGCGATGCCGACATTGCCACTCGCCAGGTACCGCAGCCCGCCGTGTGCCAGTTTGGAACTCCACCGGCTGGTTCCGAACGCGAGGTCGTGCTTCTCGACCAGTACCACCGACAATCCGCGACTGGCGGCGTCCAAAGCGATACCCACACCGGTGATCCCGCCTCCGATGACGGCAACGTCGATCAGCTCGCCGTCGCCGAGGGCGGCCAAGTCGGCAGTACGCTGTGCCGCGCTGAGTGCGGCGTTCACCGGCACATCCCTAAACCTGGGACAACTCGGCGAACACTGTTGTCCGCCTGCGCTTTTCGGAGTCCGGCAACAACCACATTACTGATTGTCATCATCTGCAATACTCTAATTCATGGTCCACATAGATACTGGCGATCACCTGCTACCGCCCATGGCATGGGACGGCTGGGGCGACCCGGGGTTGGCCAAGCCGCTATCACCTGGCATCCGAACCCTACTCGAGCAGGCACTCGGTGTGAGCGGCACCGAGATCATTGCGCCAGGCATCGATGATGTACAGCTCTGTCCGAGCACACTGACCCAGAATCACCTCGACGGCCTGACAGTGATTGTCGGCAGTACCTATCTCCGAACCGGAGATCGCGACCGATTACTGCACGCCGGCGGTAAGTCCACCTTGGATCTGTTGCGGCGCAAACAGATTCATCAGGACGCGCCTGATGCAGTGCTGTTCCCCGGCAGCGAGGATGACGTTGCCGCGATCCTCGACTACTGCACGTCCCACGGCATCGCGGTGGTGCCGTTCGGCGGCGGCACCAGTGTCGTCGGCGGACTGGACCCGATCCGCGCCGGATTCAGCGCCGTGATCACCCTTGATCTGCGCCGCTTCGACGCCCTGTACTGGCTCGACGAGGTCTCTGGCGAGGCTGAACTCGGCGCCGGGGTCACCGGACCGGACGCTGAACGTCTCCTGGGCGAACGGGGCTTCTCCCTCGGCCATTTTCCACAGAGTTTCCGCTTTGCCAGCGTCGGGGGTTTCGCCGCCACCCGGTCCTCCGGACAGGACTCTGCCGGTTACGGCCGATTCAACGACATGATCCGAGGGATGCGCGTGGTCACCCCGGCGGGCGTGCTGGACATCGGGCGTGCTCCCGCCTCGGCTGCCGGACCGGACCTGCGCGAATTGTTCGCCGGTTCCGAGGGTGCATTCGGCGTCATTACCAGGGTACGGGTTCGGATTCATCCGGTACCAGAGGCAGTGCGCTACGAGGCATGGTCATTCCCGGACTTCACCACCGGTGCCAACGCCCTGCGCGCAGTCATCCAGACAGGCACCGGACCCACCGTGATTCGGCTCTCCGACGAGGTCGAGACTGGCATCAACCTGGCCACCACGTCGAGCATCGGTGAGCAGAGCATCACCGGTGGTTGCCTGGCGATCACGGTGTTCGAGGGCACCCCCGCCCATGCCGAGAGTCGCCACGACGAAACCCGCGCCGTGTTGGCCGCTAACGGCGGCTTCTCGCTTGGCGAAGGCCCCGCGAAGGCGTGGGAGCACGGCCGTTTCGACGCCCCGTATCTGCGCGATGCGCTGCTGTCGGCGGGCGCACTGTGTGAAACCCTGGAGACCGCGACGTCGTGGTCGAATCTCTCGGTCCTGAAGGCCGCGGTCACCGAAGCCCTGACGACGGCCCTGACCGACAGTGGCACAGCGGCTTTGGTCATGTGCCACATTTCGCATGTGTACGCATCCGGTGCATCGTTGTATTTCACCGTGGTCGCCGGGCAACGCGGTGACGTCGCCGAGCAGTGGCGCATCGCCAAGGCCGCCGCGGCACAAGCCATCGTCTCAGGCGGCGGCACCATCACCCATCATCATGCGGTCGGTGCCGACCACCGCCCGTGGATGGCCGACGAGATCGGGGATCTCGGAGTACAGGTGCTGCGCGCGGTCAAGCAGACGCTGGACCCGGCCGGAATCCTCAACCCGGGCAAGCTCATTCCATGACCGGGATAGGCCGCGTCACGTTGCTGACCAACCCGATGGCGGGTCACGGCAACGCCCCGCATGCGGCCGAGCGCGCAGTCGCGCGCTTCCAAGAACGCGGTGTCGACGTCACTCAGATCGTCGGCCGTGACCCCATCCACGCGCGCGAATTGGTTGACGAGGCCCTGGCCCACGGCACCGATGCCGTTGTGGTTGCCGGGGGTGACGGCGTCATCTCGCTGGCACTACAGTCATTGGCGGACAGCAATATTCCACTGGGAATCATCCCGGCCGGCACCGGCAACGACCATGCCCGCGAGTACGGCATCCCGGTCGGCGACCCGGCGGCGGCAGTTGACGTGATCGTCGCCGGCCATACCGACACCATCGATCTCGGCCTCATCCGAGCTGCCGATAACACCACCACCTGGTTCGGCACTGTGGCCGCAACGGGATTCGACTCCCTGGTCAGCGACCGGGTTAACCGGATGCGCTGGCCGCACGGCCGGATGCGTTACAACCTGGCCATCGTGGCCGAATTGTCGCAACTGCGTCCGCTGCCGTTCCGGATGGTGCTCGACGGTGAGCTCGAGATCGTCACCGACCTCACCCTGGCGGCGTTCGGCAACACCCGAAGTTATGGCGGCGGAATGCTGATCTGTCCCGGAGCTGATCACGCTGACGGACTGCTGGATATCACGATGGTGCGCAGCGGTTCTCGGCTGAAGCTTCTCCGGTTGTTCCCCACCATCTTCACGGGCACCCACGTCGATCTCGACGAGGTGACGACGGCGCGGGCCAGGAACATCTGGGTCGAGTGCCCAGGCATCAATGCCTATGCCGATGGCGAATACGCCTGCCCGTTGCCGGCCGAGATCTCTGCGATGCCGGGCGCATTGACGATCCTGCGCCCGGCGCCCTAGGAGTCGGCGAGAATCCGGGTCCGCTGCGGGTCGTAGAACGGGGCCATCTGCAGCCTGGCCGGAAGATCGCCGTTCGGGGTGTGCACCGTGAACGCCTGCTCCCGCAACCAGTCTCCGGTTACTCCGGCGTCGTGGGATACCTGCGCGAGGCCCACCGGGCCACCGAGGGTGTAGCCGTAAGCGGCGGCCCGGACATACCCGACCCACTTACCGTCGAGCATCACCGGCTCATTGCCGAACAGATCGGCTCCGGAGTCGTCCACGAACAGATTGACGACACGGTTGCAGGGGGTGCCCTGGGCCTTGAACTCCAGCAGGGCATCACGGCCGATGAACCCGCCCGGCTTATCCCAGGAGATGGTGAACCCGAGTCCGGCCTCGATCGGGTTGTCGGTGTTGTCGATATCGACTCCGAGATCCCGGTAACCCTTCTCCAACCGAAGGCTCGACATCGCGGCCAGACCGACTGGACGCAAGCCCAGATCGGCTCCGGCGGAGGTCAATTCGTCGTAGACACCGGCCGCGTACTCGGTCGGGATGTGCAGCTCCCAACCCAGTTCACCGAGGTAGGTCACCCGGGCAGCCAGCACCGGCGCGTAGCCGACGTGGATGTGTTTGGCCGACAGATACGGAAACGCTTCATTGGACAGGTCAGCGTCGGTGAGCCTCGACAGCAAGGTGCGCGACTTCGGCCCTTGAAGCGACAGCAGCGTTGTCGCGGAGGTGGTTTCGGTGACGACCACAACCTCGCCGGGGCGGGTTTCGCGACGGATCATGGGTTCAATCCGGCGGTGGATGAGGTCGGACGTCACGACGAGGAACTTCTCCTCGCCGAGTCGGGTGATCGTCAGATCGGTGGCGATGCCGCCGTCGCTGTTGAGCCACTGGGTGTAGACCAGCCGCCCCATCTCGCGGTCGATGACGCTGACCGAGAGGCGATCGAGCACCTTCGCCGCGTCGGGACCCTGTACCAGGAACTTCGCCATCAGGCTCATATCCAGAACGCCGACGTCCTCGCGTACCGCACGGTGCTCCCGGCCCACAATGTCGAATGAGCCCTGCCGTGCGTAGTCGAGGGTGGTCGTTGGGTGTGCGTCATCAGTGTCGTACCACTCGGCAAACTCCCAGCCCACTGAGGCGTTGAAGTGGCCACCCGCAGCCACCAACCGATCGTGCAACACCGAACGACGGACGTCGCGTGCCGTACTCGGCTTCCAGGTGGGCCAGACGGCATCGCCGAACAACACGCCGAGTTGCTCGACGGTGCGCTCGGCGCGGAACCGCCGGGAGGTTTCGTGCGTCGCTGCCCGGTCGATGGCGTATCCGGTCACATCGACCGGCGGCACGCCGTCAACGATCCAGTGCGCCATGACATTTCCGATACCACCGCCCATCAGAATGCCCAGCGAGTTCATTCCGGCGGCGACGAAGTAGCCGTCCAACTCCGGTGCCGGTCCCAGCATCGGCCGAACGTCGGGCGTGAAGGATTCCGGACCGCAGAAGAACAACCGGACTCCGACCTCGGACAGCGACGGGATGCGTTCGAGTGCGGCGCCGAGATAGGGGCCCACTCGATCCCAGTCCGGCGGCATCGTGCCGAACGCGAAGCTATCCGGTACCCCGTCCAGTGACCACGGTGCGCCGACCGGTTCGAACAGCCCGACCAGCATGCCGTCGCCCTCGGGTCGGTAGTAGCCGTAGCGTTCCGGATCCTCGATCACGGCCAGATTGCTGTCCATGCCCGGGACAGCATCGGTGATCAGGTAGTAGTGCTCGGCCGCCTGCAGGGGAATACAGACGTCGTTGAGCGCGCCGAGTTGGCGGGCCCACATTCCCGCCGCGTTGACGACGACCTCGGTCTCGATCCGGCCCTGCGAGGTCTGCACCGCGATCACCCGGCCACGTTTCGTCTCGACACCGGTGACGGTGACACCCTCGATGACACGTGCCCCAAGTGCTCTGGCGCCCTTGGCCATTGAGGTGGCGACGCCGACCGGATCTGCGCGGCCCTCGTCGGGTACATAGAACCCGGCCAACACATCGGAGGTGTCCAGCAGTGGCCACATGTCCTGCAGTTCGCGCGCTGAGATTTCGTGCTCGGCGACGCCGAAGCCGTGCATCCAGGCCGACGACCGGCGCAGCGCGTCCAGGCGTCGCGGACTGGTGGCCAGGCTGACGTGACCGACCGGATTGAACCCGGTGGAGTGGCCGGTTTCGGCCTCGAGTCGCTCATAGAGATCTCGTGAGTACCGACTGAAGAACAGGGCGGTTTCGTCGGTCATACCCGCCGAGGTGATTAAGCCGGCGGCATGCCACGTCGTACCCGCCGTCAGTTCGTGTTGTTCGAGGAGCACCACATCCGTCCAACCGAGGTGTGCGAGGTGGTAGGCGATGCTGCATCCGGTCACGCCGCCACCGACGATGACGACTCGTGCCCGTGCCGGAAGTTCCTTGCTGCTCATCTGTTGCCTCTTCCTAACCCTGACCTCGGCTGAGAACGTCGCTGGCCGAGGGCAAAAGCGACCGGGATCGGTCGACGAAAACCGGAGCACCCACCTCATCAGATACCGGGCCGGGTGCCGCGGGCGAGGTGTTGGACAGGGTGGTCTGCACGACGTGCGCGAACTCCCGCGGCTGATCATTCTGAAGGTAATGGTTCGCCCGCGGCAGCACCCAGAACTCGTTGGCGCCCGGCTTGTTCACCAGGTAGTTATCCCACACATGGGCCGCTACGCGCAGTGGAGCGACGGTATCGCAGAGTCCCCAGATCAAAGTGGTCTTGAACGGTAGCGAGGCAAGGCCATCCAGCCACTGCTGCTCGTTCTCGGCACGCTCCACTAAATACTGGATGGTGCCGTGCATGGCGCCCATTCCGTTGTTGTACGCGAATGTGTCCGCCAGCGCGACGATCGTCGGATCATCCGATGCCCGTTGCGGGGTGAACATGCTCAGCCCCAAACCAGCCGCGAACATCTCCGGGGTCATGAAATTCAACGACGACGCAGTCTCAGGATCCAACAGCACTCGCTGGTAGTCGGTCAGATTCGACAACGGCAGGAAGATATTGCCGTTGCTGAGCACCAGATCGGTCACCTCGAAGCCGAATTCACCGGCCGCAGATCGGCCGGCGAAACTCAGTGCCACGCTGTCGCCGCGGTCGTGGGCGACCACCGCACCGGTGCTCGCCCCCAGGATCTCCGTCAGGTAGTACCCGAGGAGTTCACTGTCGCGACGCAGTGTGTAACTCTCGCCCGCGGGTTTGTCAGAAAATCCAAAACCGGGAAGATCAAGCACGCATACCCGGTGGGTGGCGCTGAGTTCGCCCGCGACGTCGGACCAGTCGATGCTGCTCGTTGGAAACCCGTGCACCAACAACAGAAGCGGAGACTCGGGGTCACCGAATTCGGCGTGAAAAATATCGAGGCTGTCGGTGCTCCGCAGCGATTCATTCGGAACCCAGGGGAAGTGACTGCCGGCCTGTAACCAGTCCTGGGCACGCACTGCCACGCTTGCCAACCTTCTGTATCCGACCCCGGCGACCGATGCTACCCGCGGGCAGATGAGCCGTTCCGCCGATTCACGTTGGTCAATGCAGTCGATGCCCCACGGGTGTTGCGACGTTGGCGTTAATGAACCTGTGATACCTTAGCCGAAATTTGCCCATTAACACAGAACGGCCCACTCTCCCATGACCGGTTTCACTAATTCTTCCAGTTACAGGTCGAAAATGACCGGGTTCCTGCTCGCCGGCGGCGTGCTCGGTGCCGTTGCTGCGAGCGCATTGGCGACCAGCGTTGCGCCCGCCCCCGCGCAGGCACTGGACGCCTGTTTCTCCTCGGCCCTGACCGGGACGCTGAAAACCGGCAGCGCGTCATGCTCATCAACCGGACCGCTGCAGTGGGCCATCGCCATAGGCGCGAACACCTATGCCGAAGTCGCCGGCGGTTTGTTCAACCTCGCCCTGGCGGTCGGCGACAACAGCCTCGCCTACACAACGCCGTACGTCGGCGGCAGCTACTTCAACATCGCCACCGCTGCAGCCGGTGGCTACGCACAAGCCTCCGACGGCGTCTTCCAGATCGCCACTGCAGTCGGATCACAGCCCGACGAGAACTCAGGCGCTTTCGCAACGTACGGCGCGTTCGGCGTGGCCCGGGCAATCGGGCATAACGCCTGGGCCCAGACCGGCGCAGGCGGCAATCTTGAGCGGGTATCGGCCTTCAACATCGCCCGGGCGGTGGGCGACACTTCCACGGCCTTTGCACAGTTCGGCTTCGGAAACTCCAGCCGGGCGTTTGGCCCAGGCTCATACGCTGCCGCCTACGACGGCAACGGCAATATCGCCCGGGCATTGGGTAATGGGGCTCAATCCAACGCCGGTGGCAGCCCGACCGCGCCGGCGTCGTTCAATATCGCTCGCGCACTTGGCACGAGTACAGACGCGTACGCCGGGACCGGCGACTTCAACATTGCCAGCGCACTCGGAACAGCGGTTAAGGCCCAGGCCGGTGGCATCGATACCGGCCGAGGTTCTTTCAACATCGCCCGCGCTGTGGGATCCAACTCCTACGCCGACGCCGGTGCCTTTGACGCCACGGAGTCAGTGTTGAACATCGCCAGTGTGATCGGAGATGGATCCGCTGCGTCCGCGGGAATCGGAAGCCTCAACACCGCCCGGGTCTTCGGCAACACCAGCGTTGCCCAAGCCGGACCGGGCAGCGGTCGGCGAGCCATCATCGTCGGCTCCAACCAAACCAAGGACGATCCGCCGCAGTCCGCCAGTTCGAGGCGGACGGTCGCCAACGTCAGATCCGCGTCGCAACGCTAGTCCGGGGGCGGGGTACGGGCCTGCCATTCATGCCCAGCTGCCGACTACCCAACTCCCCGGCTCAGCCAACTGACCTCGCCCGCGTCGCCACCGTCGCGGTAGGGCTCGAGTGCCTCGTCCCACGCAGTGCCGAGCACGGTGTCCAACTCGGCTGCCAGGGTGTCGGCGCCTTCGGACATCAGGGTGCGCAACCGCATCTCGCCGACCATGATGTCGCCATTAGCGCTCATCGCGCCGTTCCAGAGACCCAACTGGGGTGTGTGGCAAAACCGGATGCCGTCCACTCCCGGGCTGGGATCCTCGGTGACCTCAAAGCGCAGGACCGACCATGACCGCAGCGCATTGGCGAGCCGGGCTCCGGTGCCGACGGGACCGACCCAGTTGGTGACCGCGCGGAGTTGTCCGGGCATGGCGGGCTGCGGTGTCCATTTGAGGTTCGCCCCTGCACTCAGGGTCGATGACAAAGCCCACTCCACATGTGGGCAGACCGCCGCGGGTGAGGCGTGGAGATAAACCACACCCGTCGTCACGTCGGTGTACTGATTCGACGCACGCATCACTTGCTCCTTCGGTTTCCACTAGGGACGTCTTCCCCAACGACCTGGTGTTCCCGAAGATGCAGTTGTGCCGTACGTGTCTATTGTGCCCCCTGATACCCCTGTTGCGCTAGTCCCGGGTGAACTCTTTCAGGACCTCATCCGACAGCGCAGGCCACAGCGGTTTTGCCCAGTCATCGAAGTCCCGGTCGGTCAGGGCCACAAGAGCCAGGTCAACAACCGGATCGACCCAGATGAAGGTCCCGGTCTGGCCGAAATGTCCGTAGGTGGCCGCGGAGTTGGTGGTACCGGTCCAGTGCGGGGCCTTACCGTCGCGGATCTCGAAGCCCAGCCCCCAGTCATTGGGTCTTTGCACCCCGAAACCCGGCAGCACCCCGGTCAGCCCGGGAAATTGCACGCCGATGGCCTCGGCGTGCATGGGCGCCGAAACCGTGCGGGGTCGCAACAGGTCGCCGGCGAAGACGGCCAGGTCTGCCACGGTGGACACCCCGCCGAAACCGGCCGCCGACGCGCCGGCGTCAAGGTGAGACGAGGCCATTCCCAGCGGTTCGAACACCGCCTCGGTGAGATAGCGGCCAAACTCGATGCCGGAGTGTGTCTCGAGGGTTTGGGCCAGGACCGCGAATCCGTAGTTGGAATACAACCGCCTCGCGCCGGGCGGGGCGAGCACCTCGGCTGAGTTCATCGCCAAGCCCGAGGCGTGCGCCAGTAGATGCCGGACCGTGGCGCCCGGCGGGCCGGCGGGGGTGTCGAGGTCGACCACGCCTTCCTCAACCGCGACCTGAGCCGCGCGGGCAACCAACGGTTTGGTCACCGACGCCAGCCGGTAGGCCCGCGTGAGGTCTCCCCGGCTGACCAGGATTCCGGTCGGCCCCACGACCGCCGATGCCGCGGCGGGCACCGGCCAGTCCGCGATCATGTCGAGGGCGGTGGACATCGCTGACACCGTAATCCCCCCCGACCGGTCACAACCGGGAAACGTTAAGGTCTGACTCATGAGTCAAACGGTGCGCGGTGTGATCTCGCGGAGCAAGGGCCAACCAGTCGAACTGGTCGACATCGTGATTCCCGATCCGGGTCCGGGCGAGGTGGTCGTCGCGGTCCACGCCTGCGGTGTCTGCCACACCGATCTGACCTACCGCGACGGCGGTATCAACGACTCCTATCCGTTCCTGCTCGGCCACGAGGCGGCCGGCGTCGTGGAATCGATCGGCGAGGGCGTCACCCAGGTTGCCCCGGGTGACTTCGTCATCCTGAACTGGCGCGCGGTGTGCGGCGAGTGCCGCGCCTGCAAGCGCGGCCGGCCGTGGTACTGCTTCAACACTTTCAACGCCACCCAAAAGATGACGTTGACCGACGGCACCGAGTTGACGCCGGCTTTGGGTGTCGGCGCGTTCGCCGACAAAACCCTTGTCCACCAGGGCCAGTGCACCAAGGTCGATGACGAGGCCGACGCGGCCGTCGCCGGACTCCTGGGTTGCGGCGTGATGGCCGGCATCGGTGCAGCGATCAACACCGGCGCGGTCACCCGAGACGACACCGTCGCCGTGATCGGCTGCGGCGGAGTGGGAGACGCGGCCATCGCCGGCGCGAAACTGGTCGGGGCGCGGACGATCATCGCCGTCGACACCGACAACACCAAACTTGAGTGGGCTCGCGAATTCGGCGCGACCCACACCATCAACGCCCGCGAGGTTGATGTCGTGGAGTCAATCCAGGAACTCACCGACGGCTTCGGTACCGATGTGGTGATCGATGCCGTCGGCCGGCCGGAGACTTGGAAGCAGGCCTTCTACGCGCGCGATCTGGCGGGAACCGTTGTGCTGGTGGGTGTTCCGACACCGGATATGCGACTGGAGATGCCACTGGTGGACTTCTTCGCGCGCGGCGGATCACTCAAGTCATCCTGGTACGGCGACTGCCTTCCCGAACGCGACTTCCCCACACTGATCGACCTTTATCGTCAGGGACGGCTTCCGCTGGAGAAATTCGTCTCCGAGCGGATCGGCCTGGAGGGCATCGAGGAGGCATTCCACAAGATGCATGCCGGTGAGGTCCTGCGCTCAGTGGTGATCCTGTGAGTGCGAACAAGAGCGGTATCGAGCGGATCGTCACCCACGGAAACTTCGAACTCGACGGTGGCAGTTGGGAAGTCGACAACAACATCTGGATCGTCGGTGATGCATCCGAGGTCATCGTCATCGACGCGGCGCACGACGCGAAAGCCATCGAGGACGCCGTGGCCGGCCGGCACGTGGTGGCGGTTATTTGCACACACGGCCACAACGACCACATCACCGTCGCTCCGCAGTTGAGCGCCGACCTCGACGCACCCATCTTGCTGAACCCGGCCGACACCATGCTGTGGGAGACCACCCACGGCGACAAGGCATTCCGTGCCCTGACCGACGGCCAGTTACTCACCGCCGGCGGTATCGAGTTGCGTGCCATTGCGACCCCGGGCCACTCCCCCGGATCGACCTGCCTCTACGCCCCGGCGCTGGGAGCGGTGTTCTCCGGCGACACGCTGTTCGCCGGCGGACCCGGTGCCACCGGACGGTCGTTCTCGGACTTCCCCACCATCCTCGGCTCCATCAGGGACAAACTCGGCAAGCTGCCGGCCGATACCGTGGTCTACACCGGCCA
>Ga0114959_10002903_pt1 | contig 13760 bp, 14 predicted proteins | sample C_130625_EF_Meta_FD_87317 | JGI IMG/M metagenome (GOLD analysis project Ga0114959, IMG submission 87317) | Freshwater microbial communities from Lake Croche, Canada to study carbon cycling - C_130625_EF_MetaG | ecosystem: Environmental > Aquatic > Freshwater > Lake | place: Lake Croche, Canada...
AGGGTGATTTGAATTTACCACAGAGGGTGATTTGAATTTACCACAGAGGGTGATTTGAATTTACCACAGAGGGTGATTTGAATTTACCACAGAGGGTGATTTGAATTTACCACAGAGGGTGATGATTGGTTGAAGACATTACAGGGGGATGTTGGCAAACATGTTGCATATTTGCATCACTCGTTCCTTGTCTTTGTTGGGGTGAGAAAACCATTCCAGAAAGGGTTTCGGCGTAGAAAACGTGGATACATCGTTGCGGTATTGGCGGTAGCGAAAGAGGGCGCGTATCAAGATATGTGGAGGCACTTTGTCGGCGCCATAATCGGTACCCAACAGGACGAAGCTCTGCCGAAAGGTGTCGACGTCCATGTCGAGTTCTTGCAAAATGACGTCCATGTCGTAGAGATAAAAGGAGTCACGATAGCGCCGGAGGACGCGGCGGCAACCATACAGGAACATATCCATGTCCTGGCTCATGCACGCCCAGGCATGATTGTGTTGAACCATGGCGGCGCAAAGGGGGTCCGATTCTTCGGCGGCGGTATAAAAAGGAATATGTAGCTCGGTCAACAGATTCTTGCAAAGGTGGATGTCGTCGGGTTTGAGACGTGTGCTCTGCAGCTTGAGCATATCCAACAGGGCGGTTTTGTGGGGGCTATCCGCCTCGTCGGAAAGCATCAAGGCTTCATACTGCTGCTTGGCGAGGTATTTTTGATGGGACCGGGTTTGCAAGGTGTCTCTTTTTTCGGGGGGAGGCGTCCCGTCAAAGATGAAACAGGGGGTGATGCTGTGCAGCGCAAATTGCCGAATCATTTGGTAGAGCGGTTCCACAATGGTGGGGCCCTTGTGCAGAAATTCATACAGGTAGTTGTGGATGTCAATGACAATGGTTTGGTTGTGCAGTTCATGGAGACCGATTTTTCGAATGGCTCTCGTAGAACAATGTGACAAGAGAAAACGATTGAGACCAGGAACACCCATAATTGTTGGTTCTTGCAAGTATGAGCTTCCAAGAATCAATTTTTATTATCCCTTTCGGCACGGTCGAGGGAAAGACTGATTATTTGCTAAAGGCGGCGAAACTGGCCGTGAGGGGCATAAAGTCAGAGCCCTTGGGGACGAGGGCGCCGTAGGCTGAGTAATTATCAATCGGTTGGGTCGGCGATGGAGAAAAGTATCCGGATAAAATTCCTCCAGAACTCACCGAACCGTCGTCATTCACCGCGCCGCCAGAACTCACCGAACCGTCGTCATTGACCCTGCGCACTCGACCACCTTCTCCTTCACCAGAATAGGGCGGTGTACCAAACAGATTGTCGAAAGGGACGCCTCCTTGACCCTGGCCTGACGCCTGGTTGGCCGTCAACCCATACCCATTCTGAAACCCTCCTCCATTGTAGTTGGGCCCACCCCCCCCTGTCGCCAAATTGTAAAGGCCGTTCCCAGTACCTGCTGCCAAGTTATACAGACCCGAACCCGCACCCTGCACCGCATTACCCACCGTACCGATTGCCTGGGAACCTAACAATTCAGCACCCGCACCCAACGCGGTGGCCCCCATGACCACATCTTGTCCGATGTTACCCACGGTACCCACTGTCGTATTTATCACGTTGCCTGCACTGTCAACTGTCGTATTTATCACGTTGCCTGCACTGTCGACCGTCTTGTTTATCACGTTGCCCGCACTGTCGACCGTCTTGTTTATCACGTTGCCCGCACTGTCGACAATGTTTCCTGCACCATCCACAAACGTAGTTGCCAATCCGGTCGCCGTGTTACCCGTGACATTGACTGCATTGTCCAAGGTATTACCAGTTGTATTGATTAGATTGTTGGATACACCGGCCCATTCATCTGTGTTTTGTCCTGATTGTCCCGTTTGTCCTGATTGTCCTGATTGTCCCGACGTAGAATATCCAGTACCATTTACATTTCCTCCTGAAACACCACTTGTTCCAGAACCTCCTTGACCACCACAATAATTGCAAACTCCATCGCTTTGACTACACATTGGGCATGTCAGGACATAAGGATACACAGGAGGTACAATCTCCGATTTGGGAATATAGTCTCCACTACCACTGTTACCCGATGTTGTCACTTTCAAGGCAATATCATCCATCACACGCTGCATAATCGGTTGCATCATATTGGCAAGCGACTGTTGGAAATACATGCTCAATTGGTTGTTGGTTTGCTCAATCATTCCGCATGCCTCGTTTACACATGGTTGAATATTAGTAGGAGGAGCTGTTGATGGAGAATCCGCTGTGTCAGAATCCGCTGTATCAGAAGGTCCTTGAGATGTATCTCCAGAAAAACTCACATTGTTCGGGTCGGGATAGACAAAATTTCTAAAAATACTGTTTTTAGTAATGGGAACGTTTTCATCAATCGCATTCGTTTGACTATCATACGTATAGGGATTATAATCAAAACTGTATTGGCCATCTTTTAAATCATACAAATACTCGTATACGCCATCAGTATATGTATATAAGCCACCGTTTACATCAATAAAATACTCTGTACCATTATCGTCTTTATAAGAAAAAAATAATGTATTATTCGCGCCTATTTCAGACTGTATTTCTATACCATTCTCGTCTATATAAATCGGGTTTATACCCACTTCTACTGAGAGTCCCTCTTTTATGCCTTCACCCCCCATCAACGACAACACCAGAATGACGATACCAATCATGACAACAAATATAAACAAAGAACTGAATTTCATGAATCACTTTATATAATAGCGTGAAGAAAAAGGCTTGACACAATCGCAAACACCTTTCACCCCCGGCGAATGAATGACGTTTTATTTCATTCATGTATGAGCACAGAGGGTCATCAATAAATCATCTATACATGGTTCATTACTCCTCGACAGGAGTGAAATACTCCTCGACAGGAATGAAATACTCCTCGACAGGAGTGAAATACTCCTCGACAGGAGTGAAATACTCCTCGACAGGAGTGTTTTTTACCCATTTGCCATCGATGAAATGGCTAAACAGTGTTAGCGCGCATACATCAAAGCACAGTATCCGCCAATAAAAGACAACACATTATACCGTTCCTCCTGCACAACAAGGTCGTATGTATAATCGTAAAGTTGCCAGTTGGATTTGTAAACCGCAATCGGATTGCCACATAAATCACACACCACTTGCTGTTTGGAATTCACACGGTCCACCGGCGGAACATACGTCGTAAATTCATATTCAATCACACGGAAACGACTCAAGTTGATGGCACCCCCCGATGGCTGGTAGACCCCCGTATCCAACCCGAAATTATAAAAATACAAACCGTCTTTCGCCCCCCCTGCACTGCGTTTGTATTTGTCCACGTAATTCCAGTACCCACTCGTCAGTGTGTTTTCACGATAATTTCCATCCAGTACAATCGCCATCGTCTGCAAAATCTCTTGTTGGTTCTCCACAGCAAACGGTCCTGAAATATAAATGCCTGAATTGGTATCGTCCGCGTTCAGACCCGGTCCAATATGGTTTCGGCGCACGGAATGAAAAGGGCTGTTCAAGTCATACTGCACGCCATACTCCACATCCATCGGCAACCCCCTGTAAGGAAAGTTGGTATAGTTAGTCCATTCGTTGCGTAAATTGACATCATTGCGTTGAAAATAAAACATCCAGTTGGTCACGAGACCGTTGGACAAGAGCTGTACCTTGTTGGCACCCACCACATTCTGAAAAGTGTATTCATAGACATCCTTGACTAAATAGACATTTTCCGACTGTGCAAACTCCAATGTGTCTTCCTGTGACAAAAACACATAATCACAAATGAGATGAACATCGGCATTCCATATTTGAATGGTATTCGAATACGATGAGGGAGAAATGTCAACACTTGGCGGCGTTTGCAAAAAACGATACATTTGAAACTGATTCTTGTTGAAATCCGGCTGTACATACGGGTAATTGTTGGTGTAATCAAAGACATCGCGTATCCGGAACAACTCTTGGATGGGTCGCAACGTAATGGTGAATTGCAACTCATTGTACTGTTGGGAAATCAACGGAAAGGCGCATTTTGTATCCAATGTGAACCATGTGTTGATGGGAATATACAGTTCCCGACCCCGAATGGACGGCTCTGCACCTACCGCCATGTCTGTGTAGTAAGCCGATGGATAGGTATTCACACGACTGAAAGCGTTGGCAGGGTCGTTGAGCTCCTTCACATTGCCGCTGGACCGGTTGTACAAATCTTTTTTTTCCGCCGTAAAATCACGTTCCACCATGTTGCTCAAGTAGGCACCTGTGTATTTTCCAATGATGAGGGAGCCAGATGTCACCACCACCTCCTGAATAATATGACTACCAATGTCTTCAATCCATTTGAAATCGTAGGGCGCCCAGTGCAGCCCTGTTTCCATACAGGGATGATATATGGGGCTCCAAATGTCGGGCAATCGAATGCACAAAAATGTGTCCAACAACAACTCGGCATAATTTTTGATGGTGAATTGAAACGTGGAAGGCTCCGTCAGGCGAATGTCCCGGCTGCCGTCATAATCCAGGCGAAACGCTTGTTTGCCAAAATTGCGCGTCTTGACATACTTGGCCTTGAATACATTGATGGATGGATTGCCAAGCAATATTTTGTTGTTGTTTCCTTGGGATATCAAGTTGAGGATACCACCGGACCCGCTCATTGTTTGTTACACTGAGGCAAGCTTTTTATTCTCTTGTTTTTGTATTGCTATGAAGAACGACGACTGGGTCCGACGTATCTTTATGATGTTTTTGTCCATCACGCTGGTACTGAGTGGCTATCTCTTTTTTTCATCCGTATGGAACAACGAAGTGAAAGCGAATTCGATAAAAACATGGGAATTTCCAATGTTGCTGGCCCTGTTTTTTGACAATGTCTATGTCTTCAATACCACACTCCTGTAGGACGGCTTGTGCAGGCATAACAGGGGAGTTTGTGCAGGCATTACAGGGTGGCTTGTCGGGAAAAGGAAATATCAAAATCACTTGTTTGGGTATTCATACCCGGAAACAGGGCGCGGACCAGCTGGGAGATGGCAGAATTTTGAGGGTCTCCTACATCAAAAGTGGTTTGTTCTGTTGATAAGGATGATGTATTTGCAACAGGGGCGGTATTTCTATGTGGGGGTGTGGCGGATGATGGTGGTGGTGGGATTAAAGAAGTACGACATACAGGGCATGTTGTGTTGATGTCAAGCCAGGTGAGCAACTCGGTATGTCGAAACATGTGACCGCACTGCAATAATTCGCATACCACGTCCCCTTCCACAAATTCTGTGTGAGATATGGGACAAATGTTGTCACTGTTGCGACTGTCGCCATTGTTGTCACTGTTGCGACTGTAAACAAAAGTCCGCGCCCCCTGCAAAAAATGCCGCATACGTGTCGTTTCTTGTGTTTCTGTCGTGCGTGGCACAGGAATCGGAAACTCGAATGATATTTGGGTAGACGCTTCTTCCATGAAAGGACGCCAGTTGCGTCGCCCTTGACGACGTTGTTGCTGTTGTTGTTGTTGTTGTTGTTGTTGTTGAGAAGAACGACAAAAACTCAAAAATTGGTTTATATTTTCGTTGTACGAATTCATAATACTGACGATACTGGAAGAATCGATGCTGTTTCGGTGGTTGTGTTCCATATACACCTGTGGTATTCTTTTATTTGTCGCAATTGAACTTGTTAACTCTTTGAATTGAGTGAAAGAAAATGAAAGCAAAGAATCTATACTACTCAAATGATTATTTCCTATTTAAAAAGCAAGACTACAGGGTTGGCCAATTTGGGCAACACTTGTTTTTTAAATACCTCTTTGCAAATTCTGGCCCACACGTTTGAGTTGAATGACCTATTGACGGATAAAAAGGGGGCTAGTGACAGTCGCAACCACAAAGACGACGCCAGTTTATGGGTCCAATGGCGCGAACTCTTGGTAGAAATGTGGAAACGACGTACAGGTCCGGTTGTCATCTTGTACCCTCACAAATTCGTCTACTATTTGCGGAAAACGGCGCACAAAACCGGTCATGACGATTTTTCAGACTGTTTGCAGAACGATTTTGTCGAGTTCTTGCATTTCTTGGTGAGTCAACTGCATTCCGCGACCCGTCATTCTGTCGACATGGTCATACGCGGAGATGTCAGCAACGACGTTGACAAGATGGCACTAGAATGTTATACCATGATGAAACGAGAATATGCCAAAGAGTATTCCGAAGTCATGGCATTGTTTCAAGGTGTCTTGATATCTGAAATTCGTTCCATGGACCGGACGACCCTGCATTCCACCAAAGCCGAACTCTTTTTTACCTTGGATTTGCCCCTGTTGTCAGAAGGAACGGGAAGCAGGTCCCTCACCGAGTTGATACAGGCGTTTACAAGTGCCGAGACCCTACAGGGGGACAATGCCTGGTTCAACGAAGCCACGGGAGCCAAAGAAACGGTCTTGAAACGTTTGTTGTTCTGGTCGTTGCCAACGATACTGGTGGTGGCGCTAAAACGTTTTGACGGAACTGGGAAAAAAAATGGGGTCTTTGTGTCGTATCCCGTGCAGGGTCTCGATATGGCGCCGTATGTGTGTGGATACCGTCGTGATTCCATGATATACGACTTGTATGGCGTGGCCTGTCACTTGGGCGGCACCCAAGGAGGCCATTATTTCGCACTCGTTCAAAACGCCAAAACAGGGAAATGGTTTTGTTACAATGATGAACGCATCACGGAAATCGGGACGGACCAAGAGGTAGTGACGAACCAAGCCTATTGCCTGTTTTATCGGCGGCGTTGACCCTTTTACTCGACTCGGCTGAAAACAACTTATGAAGATTCCTACAGGGGTGGTTATCATGACGGCATGGGGGCATCATTTGGTGTTGGACTGTAAGAAATGCTGTGTGCAAAAAATCAAGGATGAGGCCAACATTGTGGCTTTTTTTGACGAGGTGGTGCCAGCGACGGGCATGCAAAAATGGGGGCCGCCGCTCATTCAGAATTTGCAGACGGGGCCGGAACACATCCGCGGCATTTCGGCGGTGCAGCTGATTGCGACGAGTTCGATTACCTGCCATTTCTGTGACTACACCGGCGACTGTTATATAGACTTTTTCAGTTGCAAGGAGTTTGAGACCGCGGTTGTGTTGGACTGTGTCCACCGTTTTTTTGGGCCAGACAATGTCGTGGAGCATTTGTTATTGCGGGGATAGACCCTGTGTTGTACCATGCTTGGGTTTTCTACAGGATGGTTGGATGAGCATCGTGGGTCATCCAATCATACAACTAAATGCCATATATTTATGACCGTGATGACAGGGTTATTTTTTTACTTTTATTGCGGAAATTTCTTTTTGTTTGCCTTTTTGTTTTTCTTTTTCTTTTTCTTTTTCCACCTCTTGTATTCAAACCATTCAAAATCTTTAAATTGTATACATATATATCTAAATATTTTCTGTGTATATAAACACAATCATCTATCCTGTTTCCTATTGTTTCCTGTGAAATTGTTTCCTGTGAAATAGTTGTATCTGTTTGATTATCATTTCCTCCAAAATCTATTTTTATGTCTTTTTCAATACCATTTCTTTTAAAATCTATTTTTATTTCTGAAATAGGTATTGGTCCAAAAGTTTCTGTTAATTCTTCTGGTTTTATAAAACCACTTCTATTGTGATACAATGAATTCTGATTTCGAAATACTAAAAAAAAAATTTTTCTTTCTTCAACGACATTATCATAGTGGTCTGGATATAGTAATTTTACTTTCTGTGGTATCCATTTAAATTTATTTGATTTATATGCATCATGTACGTCTAATTTATCAGGTACAGTTGCGTCTTTTTTAGTATCTGGAACTCTATGAAATAATTCAGTATTATTGAATGCAAGAGTTAAATAAGAAGTATCTTTAGGAATTTCCAAACGTAACACCGGACATAATTGATTTTTTTTATATTGATTATTTTCTTTGTTGACACTCATTAGTAACTCTGTACTACGACTGCTTTTTATATATGTAAGAATAGTGTAATCAGAAAAAAAATCCATATGAGGAGAATTTACACCTTCAGAATATTTTAATAAATCAAATCCACCATTTAATAAATCAATATCAACCTCAAATATATCATTATTTTTATATTCCATTCCAGAATTGAATAACTGAAATAGTACCAAATTCAATAAATCTATTGTTGATTTTTCATAATATCTACTATTTTGTTGATTTGGTTCGGTGTTTTTACGTTGTATTGATTCGGGTTTATCATCCATAGTGCTTACCGAACGAACCTCTTTGAATTCCTGATTGATATTCATCGGCTGGGGTGGGGGTTTGAAATATTTTATTAAAAATTCTATTAAAGTATTCTCATACTTGAAACTAATATTTTCATTATCAATAATTATTTGTATATAAAAATAAAGTCTACCTAAATAACGTTTTGTTACTATATTATTTATTACTTGACTATAAGTACCACTATTAAAAATATTGAAGAGATGCTTTGGATTAACATCTTTTCTTTCTATTACATGAAAAGAAACTTGTTTAGTATTGGGTGGGTCTATATCTATTATTTGACATGTTTGTAACAATACTTGTTGTTCTAACAATTCTCGTTGTTCTAACCTTTCTTGTTCTAACCTTTTTTGTTCTTGTAACCTTTTTTGTTCTTGTAACCTTTCTTGTTCTTGTAACCTTTCTTGTTCTTGTAACCTTTTTACTTCTTTAAACCTTTCTTCTTCTTCTTTTATTATTTGTTCTTTTCCTTTAAATAAATTATAAAATGTATAAAATGATTTCATTTTATATACTATTATAAATTTTTATGGGAATAATCCTTTCACCCCGGTATTGGACATTTTTGTCATTTGTGAAATTTCTATATAATTGATTGATTACCCTCTGTCGTAATAAATAAATGAAACAAAATTCCATATATGTATGACCCGGCTAAAAGGGTTAAGAAAAATACGTGCTGCTAATTTCTTGTTTTTCGTGTTCGACGGTGTCGAGACGTGATTCCTTCTCCTCGGCATAATCGACATACCGCACCATTTCATCAAACACCCCCCTGTGATTTTCGTAGACAAACCCCAGGTTGAGGCGAATCCCCGATTTGTTCTCGTTGATATGCACTCCACCTTTCACCAAAATGCTCAGGATTTCTATTTGGTAATTGAGGCCGAGTCGTTCGACGCGTTGTTTGACCTTTTCGAGTTCAATGGTATTCATCTTGAATAATCCTTACAGGGGGTTCCGACTTATACTATTTTTGTCTTGATGATATGTAAGACAGATTCAGCCATGGAAAAGATTCAGCCGGTATCGCCCCCTTTTTTCGCCGCATGGAACCCCAGTGATTTGAAAACATGTTATGGCGGCGGGTGCGGTGTGGAAATTGTGAACCCGACTCATTTCAACGGTCGTACCAACGTCTACGAACCCGAGGACCCTTCTGCGCCGTTCAAGATGTTTGAACGAGTCGCGGCGAAAAACAAGGTGACTTGCACCTACGGCGAGTCCATGAAGGGCTTACTTGAACCCAACGCACTCGGCCAGGTCTTTTTTTCGTCGGGCAACATGCAGATTCTGCAAAACGGCATGCGCGCCGGAGTCTACGAAGCGTCGGGACAAAAATACTTGCTGCCACCACAAAACGTCGACAACTTGTCCATCATCATGCGCAGCACCTTTCTGAACTATGCCAACTTTTACAACGATGTATCGGTGACGGACCAGGTGTCTGCACTCAACAAAAAAGTGCTTGATTATGTCGTGCCTCAATTGCTGAGCGCCTCACAAAGTTACGAACAATATTTGAAGGACCAAAGTACCCTGGTGGTGCCGCTATCACAACCACTCAACCACGACCGCAACTACAAGGAACTCGAACTCAAACCCTTTTTTCACTTGAATTAACTCTTTTTGTTTCTGTTTCTGTTTCATTTATTTATTAACACAGGTAGTAATAAATAAATCATTTAGAAAATCACGCATGTCAAACAAATTCGATTACACCCTAGCATTTGTCTATTTCATCTTTTTTATCAAAATCGTCTTTCTCGTACTGGTCATCGCTGGGCACTTCGCCATACGGCAAAGCAACCATATGCTGTATCAATCCCTCCTCCTATGGAGAGACGCCTTTGAAAACATGTTTCTCGTCTGTGTCTCCTTCTTGTGCCTCTACGTGTTCAATCCCTACAGGAAAACGCCCATGACACCACTGACAACCGAAATGCAACTGTTGTTTTTTTTATATGGCTGCATCGTCCTATATGAAGTTGCCATGGACCATCTTATTTCATATACAACAACAGGACTGTAATGAAAACCACCGTCAATCCCAGTCCACTAAAGACAATCACATTGCTGTCATGGTCAATTTGATTGCGAATGTCATCTTGGCGTTGCATTTTCAACGACGACTCGCTTTTGTTTTCTATATATGCGTTGTTGATTTCGTGATATTCTTCCCCTAAATGCTGCGTCATTTGTTTTAAGACCTGTTCGTTGTACAACAAACGACGCATGTTTTCCGTTTCTGCATTTACTACGGCGCGGGCATTGTTCAATTCATTCTGTATCAACAATTTGTTATATGTGTCTGACATGGGGTCCCTTTCTATATTATTACACGGAGACAATCACGGCAAATACAGCAAACGTGGCAATCGTGATAGCTGAAATAACAAACAGGTTACTCGTACCTTCTATCAAACTTCGCGTGTCGTCTTGGAACTGCATTTTGAGAGACCGCTGGCTTTCATTTTCGAGTTGGTCTCGGTAACTTGCTGTGGGTGGTACCGGGTACATATCATTCACCAAAGGCATTACATCATTTTTTATCAAATCTTTCAAATGATGATACCTTTCAACCCCTCTGTTTAATTCATTGACATCCTGTTGCACGTGGGTCTTCAAATCATCGATTGTGTTGTTTCCAGTTGTTTGCTCTGAAGTAAACCCTTCTTGCAGCAAAGTGTCCAATGGCTCCAACATGGAATGAATATTGGTACTATATACATCCAGGCTTCGTACTCCTACAGGAAGTTTCTTTTTGTTTGTATTGTTCATTTATTATACAGTAAATATATTTTGTATCACATGGAAAACATACGTTTGAACTCGTGCTCATACAATTTCACCAATCGATTGACATCGTCGATGCCCCATTCCCTCGTGGCATGTTTTACAAAAATGATGGCACCACGCACATCGGCGGGGTAATGCACACCGCCGACGACCCGCCGCCATCCCACCTCCAAACAAAGACGTGCCGTGTTCTTAAGCTGCTCCCACGTCATCATACCGGGATGGTCGCGCACCACCATGGCCCCAAACAAGAGAGCCTGAATCGCATGACCACTGGGAAGCGCCGGTGACTGGGCCGAAGGCATATCATGAATCACAAACGGCACCTGTAATTCTTGGCTCGCAATTTTGGGCCGCGGTTTACCAAAATGTTCTTTGGCTTCCATGATTGAGTCCATGTACCGCTCTTGAATTTCCAACAGGAGGGTGTGAATGACTTTGCTGACGTCTTTTCTACCAAGACGCTCGAAAACCCATGAAAAAGCCGGCGATGTACTCGCATCTTCGATAAAAAACATCTGGCCCTGAGTGTACTGCGGGTGATGCGAAACTGGCACGTCGAATTGCGGCGTGATGACTTGCTGCATAAGAACGAGGTCACTGATGATGGCATCTTCAGTCAATGGACACTTTTCGGCCATTTCCTGTAGAGCGTCTTGGTACCAGCTAGATACCGTCGTTTCTATTTCTGAAGATAAAGACTCGACGCCTTTGTCTTGTTTTGTCGCCACAAAAAACGGCAAGAGGATGACGATTGTCACCAAGAGAGTGGTCAACATGAGTACGCGATTCTGTATCATTGTAGTAATGCCACAAGAAACTTCGACCCGTATAGTATATACACTGTCGGTGCGTTCGTGATGGTGAAACGTGCAACACCAGTCATCGTAAAAACACGCCCTTATATAGGATTGTGGTTTGGGGTCGTGCTGGGTCTTTTGTTTGCATGGTATGTATTTTTCCATATTCTGTATCGGGGTGAACAACCTGATTCGACGGATGCGACAATCAAATCCGACCATCCCTATTTAGACACTCTTATGCAACACAAACAAGAAGACCGCATGTTCCCCTACAGGTTGTTGTGTGATGAAAACCGAAACCTCATCCCTGTGGTCGCTCTGGCTGCATTTTTTCGTTCTCCTTTTGACCGTCAACGATTTGACGACTACACCGAGGCAGGAGTGAAAATCGTCGGCATCACGGCCTACAAAACGTTTCCCAAACCCATCTCCGACCAAAGTGGCGACTCGGATACCATGAACGACGACTTCCCATATGCAGACAAAATCAAAAACTGGATTTATTGTTTCAATGACCCGACCCTGTATGGTCTGCATCCGTCGCGCAACAATCTCATGGAAATGAGCGAGTCGGATTTCTACGACGCGGTGGACCTATCAACGATTCAAGAAGAGGAGAAGAAATACGATTTCATCTACAGTTGCCTCCGCGATGTGGACAACGACGATGACCCGAATCCCTGCCCCAAAGAAGGTTGGAACGCCATCAACCGCAATTTCAATTTGGCGCTGGCCTGTTTGCCCATCATGATTCAAGAATTCGGATTCAAAATTCTCATTGTAGGGCGCGTCAATTGTGGACTCGAAGGACTCTACGGCGACAAACTCGAAATTGTAGATATGTTGCCCTACCACGAATTTCAAAAGAAAATCCGACAATCGCGCTGCCTCTTTGTGCCCAACATTTACGACGCCTCTCCTCGCGTGGTGACAGAGGCCATGGTCAACGATGTGCCGGTCTTGATGAACCGCAGCATTGTCTGTGGCTCCAAGTACATCAACGACCGCACCGGCGCATTTTTCACCGATGAACACGACATCCGTTATTCCCTGCGTAAAATGCAACAGACCAAGTATTCGCCGCGTTCTTGGTGGGCTGAAAACTACAGCATCAAAAAATCGCGCAAAAAATTACGTGACTACCTGGCGAGATGCTACCCACAAGAACTGCAACAGGTGAAAGAGGTCTATTTTTACTGAAACCTTTTATTTTGTATATGAAATAATAGAACGTATTTTCATATATGAAACCATTTTTTACAAATACGCTCATGCAAACCAAAACCAAACCATGCTGCATTATACAAACATCGCCTATGCACACCGCAAGTACTTTTCTCACCAACGTATTGTATGGACTCATCAATGAACTCTACAACAAACCGGTGAAAGAGTCGGGGAATTACGCAGACAAATACAAGATACAATCGAAGATACTTGTTGTCAAATGCCATCACATCGATATCGATTACCTCAATTCTTACTATGGACAATTCTACGATTTGTATTTCGTCTGTTCGGAACGCCGTGAAAAAAATTTGTTGATAGACCCCAAATACAAAAAGTACCACAACGTGCTGGTGTTTGATTTTGTGGAGCTCAATGAAACACCCTCGTTGTCCCTTGAATCGATTGTCAAGCATGTGGCGGCCAAAGTCAAAGCGATGGTGCCCGGGCCTTGGGGATGGAGTGAAACCAAAGCAATACGGCGCATTCGTGACATGAACCAACGATATGCAGAAATCAAAGAGCGTCCGTTTACGTACCAAGACCCCTTCTTTCTCATTCACGGACACCACAGAAACCGAGGCGTTGAAGAATGCCCAACAGATATGCAAACCCACA
>Ga0114959_10002904_pt1 | contig 13752 bp, 14 predicted proteins | sample C_130625_EF_Meta_FD_87317 | JGI IMG/M metagenome (GOLD analysis project Ga0114959, IMG submission 87317) | Freshwater microbial communities from Lake Croche, Canada to study carbon cycling - C_130625_EF_MetaG | ecosystem: Environmental > Aquatic > Freshwater > Lake | place: Lake Croche, Canada...
AACCATAATCTAATTTTGATGTGCTTTCACTTTGAGAGTATCCATAAGCTGAGGTGAATTTACCACCATTGAATGTTCCATTTTTCCACTTACCATTAGTTATAAATTGACCACCGTTAAAAATACCTGTATGCCATACTGATGAATGTGTAGCACTTTGTAATATATCAGAGCCAAAAACACCATTGATAAAAACACCATTTAGCCAATTTAAGTTTTGGTCTACATTCTGAGTAAAACTTGTATCAATAGAATATAATGTGGCATTTTCAACAATAGCATAACTCACAGTACCGTTATATAATTGAGTATCTAAAGTAGAAACTTGATTACTACCAATTACACCTTTGTTAAATATACCATCATACCATTTTGAGTAGTTAAAATTACCATTAGAGAATGTACCAAATTCCCAATCACTTTTATAAAAATCACCATCTATAAAATTACCACTCTGCCAAGAGTTTCTATTGTTTGGAAAAGTTCCTTTTCTATAATAAGAATTTATATTTTCAGAATAGTAATAAGGACTAATGGCACTTGATACACCATTAAATGTTCTTGAGTTGTAGAACCAACCATTTAGGAAATTACCTTCAATCCATCTTGAATCTCTAATAACCCCATTACTAAATGTACCACCATTCCATATTGAATTTTGTATAATTCCTGAGTTCCACACATCATCACCTTGAACAAAAAATGAATTAATGTATGTAGCATTTGATAGAATATTTGAATTGTTGGAAAATATAGCATCAGAAATAACTAAATTTCTAGCTTTTGCTAAATTTGTAAAATCTTTATCTAAGTAATTATATTCTAAATTTTGAATCAATGAACCTGATAAATAAGTTCTTCTTAGTAATCCTGATTTAATATTTGATTTGCTTATTTTAAGTTTCCTTAAATGTCCATATCTATTCTCTGCCTTATTAGTATAGTAATAACCATTTGATGCTGATAGGCTAATTATTTGACTAGCTGTCCCGATTTCTTTTAGTTTATAAACACCATTAACACATGAAATGACTTTATAAGAGTCTGGTATTCTGGAAACAGTTCCCCAATTAAAATCTACAGAATCCAAAAATACAACATCACCATCATTTATAAATTTAGACTCTGGGTAATTAAAGTCATAAGATGTAGTTGCTGTGAGATATCCAGATGAATCAATAGACAAGTTATAAAATCCACCGTCTAATGTTTGTACAGTTATATTATTATCATTATTTGATTCTATATGAGAACCACTATTCCAATCAGAGTTTTCAATTAAACCACTATCAAAGTCAGCATCTACAATATAAGCACTTGAAACATCTATAATGTTATTTAATTTTGCTAGACTTATAGAATTGTAATTAAAATCTAAATTTTCTGTTGTCAAAGATAATGTTTTATCATATCTACTTACCCATATATCAATAGAATAGTATTTACTATTAGTATTTATACCAGCAATCTCTGTATAATATTTATCTCCGGTAGGGAGTGAAGCAGTTGATGTATAATATTTGTAAGAGTTATCACCTGGTGTTGATAAAAAAGCAGAATATTCATATCCCCTTTTACCAACTGTTGTTAATCCAGAGTCTTCTTCTGTATATTCAGTCCATGAATTTATCTTAAATTTTTTATCAAAAAAGTTTATAATATCTTTAGAATTATTATTAATACTTAAACCTTTAATATAAAATCTATCACCTGTTCTTAATCTATCATATCCACTTTTATCAATATAAAACTTATAAACTTTTTGAACAACAGCATTAATAGAGCTGAATGTAACCGAGGTTGTAGGTGGAAATTCGGATGCTGTTAGTTCATCATAAGAATATATTTTAATAATATTATCACTATTATAAAATGAATCTTTTAATACTGAATTATTAAAGTATGAGTTTATAGATTTACTTTTTTCAAACTTTGAATTGTTTGATTTTGTATTTTTTAATTCAGAGTTTTCTAAATATGAATTATTAAATTCACAATCATTAAAAAACGCTTTTTTAATTATGTTTATATAAGGCGACTCAACTCCTAATATTTCATTCTCAACAACTGAATAAGTAGCACTTGATTGAGTGCCAAATGTAGTTGTATAAAAAGAACCATTTATTATAGTTGATGTTTCTATTATAGAGTTAGCAACAAAATTATAACCTCTACCTGCGTTATTAGGTGAGTTGATTTTCTGATAAGGCAATCCATAACTATCAAATGAAGAAAAGTAGCTTTCAATTGAAGTAAATAATGAGTTCATTGTTCCTTTTTTCCAAATAGTATTAATTAAAGTTCCTATGTTCCAAACTGATTTATCACCATGCCATTTAATTCTCTTACTATATTGACCATAAAGTCCACCATTCCACTCACCTCTGAAGTTACCATCTCTAAAGTTACTTTTAGTCAAATATGGTTTAAAATAAGTAACATCAACTTCCCAACTTGATTGTGTTGGACCAACTAACCATTTATAAACATATCCTTCTTTGAATTCTCTTCCATTGTAAATAAAATCAGCATTCATTATTTTTAATCTATTTACATTTGAATATGTAGGGGAAAGAGCATATGAATAAGAACCACTATTAATAAAGTCTGTTGATATATTAGTCCAACTAGCCGTAGAACTTCTCACATAAAATCCAGGTGAGTCAGAAATACCATCATTTAATCCCCAGTTTTGACTAGTTGAATAATTACTATCAATAAATGCTATATTATTTTGATAATATTCAAATTTATGATTAATGACACCACCTCTTGTAGTAATTGATCTATTAGCATGTAAAAATTCTGATGAATCTCTAATATAATAAACTTTTATAAATTGGTCATCTGTGGCTATTGAATATGGTAGATATCCTGTATAGTCTATATCCAAAACAACCTGACATCTATCTATGTATAGAATTTTATAACCATCTCTGCCTTTTTTATATTTATTGATTTCAATTAATAAATCACTATCATAAGCACCATTTATTATAAATACTCTATCTCCTACTTTTAATTCAGAATTGACTTCAGTATAAAAAAGAGTTTTTATATAACCTTTTATTTCATAAGGCTCAACCCAGTTTAATAACTTAGAACTAAATGTTTTATTTGAATTTGAAAGAAGACCAACTAGAGGATCATATCCTACTAATTTTATATCTCTTCCTAAGTTTTGTAACTCTGCCCTTGTTATAAGTTGAGGTTTTGTTGATATTGTATTGGCAATAGCCTTAATACTTGAGTTTGTTAAAGTCGGAACACTACTAACTGGTTCATCATATAGAACCTCTATAATACTAGGTATCTTAAAGATTTTTTTTCTAATATTTATATCAACCGAAAATGTTGCCATCTATCACCAAAGGTATTTTATGTATATATTATTTATTAAGACTTTCTTTGTTATTAAACTTTATTTAACTAACTTTGTAAAATATCATAGATAAATTGGTATGAAAAAATAGAAGAATGTCACAAATAATTGCTTATTTTACGGCTTTATTAATGGTAATGACTTTATTTGGGTTGATTATTTCAATTCCAAGTTTTGTAGCTATGTATAAACTTGGATTCAAAGCTTATGTAGAACAATTGGTACTTTTGAAAACAATGTTTAAAAAAATATCATCTGGATACAAAATTACTCAAAACCGAGTTTATAATTACATTGGTAGTTATAATGGTCCAAAATCAATGACACAAGTTGAAACTAATCATTTCTTCCCTATAGTTATTAATAAAAATAATCTTTTAGTTCTCAATAAAAAAGAAGGTCCTTTCAACACACTACATATTCAGTATTGTAAAAATGAAAATAATAACTGGAGTAATTATATGATTGAGATAAAAACCTCAACTTGCTTATTTACTCAAATTCTAAATGATAGATTTCAAAAGAAAGTTGATAATATTATGAAAGAATCTATTCAAATTAATGATGTTGAAAATTTGAATCAGATATTAGTTAGTGAAATGACTTCTATAAAAAGAGAAGATAGACTTAAAGCCATTTTAAATGATTAAAAGATTAGACAACACTAGTATGATAAGCATCAATAAAGTTAATCCAGAATTATATCCCAAATTAAACCAACTGTTTCTTAGTGTTAAGAATCTTCGTAAGTATAGAGTTAAAATTGAAAAGAGAAAAGAAAAAATTAAAAGATTATATGATTACGAATAAAGAAACTCTTGATATTTTTAGTCAATTGCTAAATGGTAATAAAAGTATTATAATTGGCAAATCTAGACAGTCAGGATCAAGTGCATAGAACAATACAAAGAAGGTAGATTAAAATTCTTAGAATCTATTTTGAATAAATATCCTCATAACACAGAGAACTTAATTAGATTAGTTGAGTGGGTAAAAAATAAATACTAAAATGGAATACGGTATTTTATATGCTAAAGTTGTCTTTCCAAGTAATCACAAATTATCTTGGTTAAATCACTGTTTTTTAACAAATATTCTACCAAAAGATTTACAAGTAGAAATTAAAAGATTATCTACCAATATTAATTTAAAGTATAAAGATTTTATAATTGTACCAATGGATAATAGAATAATTCCTGGTTGTGTTTCAAAACCTGAATCAATTGAAATTATTGCTAATGATATTTATCAAGGAATGTTAGATATCTTTAAAAGATTAACTAGTGATGAAAATTGTATTAGATTAGTTTATGGTGTAGGTGAAGTAGATGAAGACCATATGGAAAATACTGTTAAGTCAACACATGAAGTTGGTAGTTTTCCTATAATGATTAAAATAGGTACCTTTTTAGATTATGGACCGGGTGGTAAAGAATCTAGGAAGTTTGATTATGGACCAGGCATATTCAGAGTTTAAGATAAAAAAAAATCCACTCAAATTGAGTGGATTTTTTAATTTATTAAATATTTGGATTAGGTTTGTTAGGTCTTTGATTAGGATTTACCACAGCACCTTTTTTTGTCTTAGGCTCTGCAAAATATAATGCAAAACTAGTTTGTTGGTCTTCGGTACTCAACAACATATTAGGATATTTTGATTTGATAGCACCAATTAACTCAGATCCTAATTTTTTTATAAATTCTCCAAGTTTTGGATTTTTTTGTATATCATAAGATGATGCAATTTTACCACTTTTACCAAAAATAGTATCAGATACACTTGACCAATTTTTAGAAAGATTTTGATAAGTACCTGTATATTTTTCAAAATCTCCAGGTTTCTTTTCATCTACCATTTTTTTAATTATATCTACATTTTCTGGAGCAGATATAAACTGACAAGCAACCGCGTATACCGGTAAAAATAAACCTATTTGTTCAACATCAGAAAATTGATGAATTTCTACTGTACCACCTTTACTATTCAAATATTTTGAATCCTTTGTACCAACTAAAGAATCACCACCATGATAAGTTGATTTTTTACTATTTTCTTTTATTTCAACTTCATATCCTTTTTTCTTTAATAGGGAATATAATTGTTTAGCAATAGATTTTAATTCTAGAAAATCTTCATTAATAGATTCTGAGTCTGAGAAGTTTTCAAATAATTTAAGATGTTTCATAGTTATGACATTTTTATTAATGTATATATTAATTTAATAATTCATAATTATCAATTCTGTACCCATTATTGTTATCTTAGAATCAAATTTACAATTAGGATAAAGATCTTCTATCCCATCAAAATAATAGTAACTTAATAAGAATTTACCCCTAATATTATTAAGAACTTCAGAAAGTTCTTTATGTGTATCTTTATTAAAATCGTGATTGATATAATACTCTTCTTTACCCATGTAGGGAGGATCTACATAAAAGAATGTTGATTCGGAATCATACTTATTGATTATATCTTTATAATCTAAATTATAAATTCCATTAATTTTGCTCAGATGATAGCTATAAGCTTTATACTTCATTTTGAGTATATTAAACTCGCTATTGTTTGTCCAAGAGTCCTTACCAATTTCGTAAGGTGATGAACAAGTTAAAACTACTAACCAATAAAGAGAAAGTAACATCTCATCTTTCTCAGTTATCATATTTTTTAAACAACTCCTATAATACTCTTTGTCTACTTCAGTAGCTTCAAATAGCCCAATAAAATCTGGATTTTTTAGATTTTTGAATAGTAAATAATTTAGATTGTTTTTATCATTATAGATAAAATTAATATTCTTAAACTTAGTAAAATCTAAAGCAAAAAAAATACCAAATCCACCACCAAATGGTTCTACATAATTAGAAATATTTGTGGGTATATTTGGTACTATAAAGTTAGCAAGTTTTCCTTTATGTCCTAGGTAAGGTATTAACATTTTTATTTTTAGATAAAAGTCTATTAACTATTTGACTTCGCAGATTTCTTAATCTCTTTATGAAGTTGTTTGAAGATAGATTTAACTTCTCCAAATTTAATTTCACCGCTAATAGCAGACATATAAGCAATTTCTAACTTAGCCATTCTTTCTTGAATCGGTGAAGTTGTTGTTACTGATGCTTTCGCTGATTTTCTTCTGTTATTAGTTTTAGTCGTTGACTTTTCTACTTTTGTATTATTTTTTTCCATAATTGTGTTTTTGTTGTAAAAGTTATATTACTAAATTGTTATTTGTTTACAATTACTTTTCACTTTCTAATATTTTTAATTTATTCGGTGGTATATTACTTAGTAGATAATACCCACCTATGTAATTAGGATCCATATATAACTTTAATTCAATATCTTTTGTATCTATTTCATAGATAACCCATCTATCATCTATTTTAGATTTAGGATTTGACCATTTTTGTTGATTATAAATCATCTTCATATTTGGTATGAGTGATTTACAATTAATAACATGTTTACAAACATAAATTCTACTATCATGGTATGATATTTTTGATTTAGATTTTGGAGATAATCCATTTTTTAATATAGATTTTTCAAATTCTTTAATGGAAAGATGATAGAGCTTATCTGGTGTATTTACTTCAATATCAAATTTAGATTCAAACTTTATCTCAACAATTTCAATAAAATTCATATTTTTTATGAGATAATCTCTGTTGTATTGTAAATCATTTGTCATACCACTTAAATTTTTGATTATGACTTTAGATGGAAACCAACCCATCATATTAATAAAATAAGATTCAATAGCATCAAATGTTTCGGATATATTAGACAACTTATTGAAGTGTAGTATATCAAAGTGTATTATATTATCTGATTTTGTATGTCTTATTTCAAATATTAAATTTTTTGGTAAAAAACTTACTTTGTCTAAAACTATTTGATATGGTTGAGTTGTTATAAGTCCTTCGTTAATAAATTCTAAATAGTTTAGTAATTTCACTTTTTAAATTCTTTTTTATCGTTAGAAACATAGAATTTATCAAAATTGTAATACTTTTTATAAACTTCTTTGATTTTTTTCATGTTTACCTTATCTAAAATTTCATAAACTGACCAACCATCTGGATCGATATACTGATTAACATTTTTATATCTAAGAATCTCATCTTTAGTCATTCTTACTTTATAGTAATCTTTAACTAAGTCAAATCTTTCTTTTGTTAAATACTTACCAGGATTTGTAATTACTTCTTTAACTGCATTAACCACATCATTGTAGTTTTTATTAGATGTTTGAGTTGATATAGTATTGATACCTTGATTATTAACCCTTGATTGATAACAATGCACATAATAAACTAAACCTCTTTTCTCTCTAATTTCTTGATATAAAGGAGATTTAAGTCCTAATGATAACATTGAATTAATAAAATGAACATAAGCAAAGTCTTCTTCAATTACAGGAGATAGAATAACAATAGATGTTTTGTCTTTGAACTCATTGCTTAATTCTAAAGGAACATCGTTTTCACCAAATTCTAATTTTTTTGTAATATCTCTTTTAGCAAAATCAATAGTGTTGTTTTTGTAAGGTTTATTTTTAGACACATTAATAATCTTAGTAGGCTTAGCATATTGAAGTTCAAAGAAATTCAAACAATCCATATACTTTAGTTTTTCTAAATCTTCTTTCAATCCAATTGGATCATAATCTCCAAATAGCTTACGAGAAAGATTTAACATATGTGTTTGATTTTGGTCATTAAAACAATCCATATACTCTTCAAGTACAATATTTCTTTCATTCTCAAATTGTTCTTTAGTAACATTGAATTCACTAAGTAAGTCCATAAACTCACCTTTCCACTTATTTACTTTTTCATCTAAACCAGTTAGATAAAAAACAATTTCATTTGATGATGTGTAAGCATTCCAATCAATACCGTCTTTATCAAAATCTTCTTGAAGATGATCAAAGTTTTTACACATTAAGTGTTCCATTAAGTGAGAGATGCCAAACCAACCTTTTTTCTCAAGATTTGTTGATCCTTCATATACAACGTAGAAACCAGATAACTCAGTTTCAGATTTAAGATTTATTATCATTTAAATTATTTAATTTGTGTTTTATATATTACATTTAAAGTAAGTTTATAAATAAATGTCTGTCAAATCTTTTTGAAAAAAATCATTTAAAAATACAACATTTCTGTGTCGCCACTCCAATCAAAATCATTGAATTTACCCCAAACAATAACATCACCATCAATTTCTTGGAGTATATCTCCTTCTCCTTCAACACCAGAGTCAAGCCAACTATATTGTTCAATTAAAGAATCTGCAATATCTTTCGCTTCTACACTAGCTAAACCTTCTTTATTAATAATTGATGCTATCTCATTTGTGAAGATTATCATTCTATCTTCTTCAACTAAAGTATATTTTTTTATATCCATTCCAGATATTAAGCCTTTTAAAGGCTTTGATAAAGAAACATTGAGATTCTGGCTCATACCCCATTGGCTCTGTTTAGTAAGAGTTTTGCGTAAGGCAGTAATCAAAGATTGTTCCCAATATCCTTTAATATAATGCTGTAAATAAACTAAAGCTTCTTCTTTAAATTGTTTAACTGTATAACCAATACTGTCTAACATCAATTGACCATATTTAGTTTGATGATATCCATATTTATATCTAATCCAAAGCTCATTAGAATCATTATATTCAGCCCAACCATCACCACCTAATGGTATACCATCTGTATTTAATCCTAAGTTTTTAGCAGTAAAATAAAGATAAACATCACAGTGTCCATTTTTTCTATCTAATTGTCCATAACTATTAAACCAATCAATAAAATCTTTATCAACTAATTTATTAACTTCTGCACTGAATAAATTTTTAATTGATTCAAAATCCCAACCTTTTTTATTAAGTAGGTTTTGCATTTCTTGATAATCATCTTCAGGATTAGCATCTTTCTTTTTACACATATCTGAAAACCAACCAGGGAAAAAATCAGCCATATCAATTACTGATTCCGATAAGTCATATCTCAACTCTTCTATAGTCTCCCTTCCATCAGTAGGTGACTTTAAAATATAATCTAGTGATTGTTTAGATAGTTTTGGTTCAACCAAAGACTCATTAAGAAAATCGTTATAATTCTTCAACTTTTTGTTCATTTTTAATTTTAATTTTTTTCATTAAGAAATCTCTCATATATGTAATATTATATATTAATTAGTAATTTCTATTTTTCATATGTCTTAGAAAATTAAAAACATCATCTTTATGGTCTTCAATCATATCAAGAGTTACATCAATTTCCATAAGGTTATCTAAACTTTGATTTTTTTGAAAATAGTGTTCAGCTGGATCTTTAGCTATTTTACTAATAACTATTCTAGTTGGAATATGATTAATTGTAAAGAATTCTTTTAAAATAGCCGATGTTCTTAGACCAACAGAATCATTATCAGCAAATACAACAATTGAACTTGGTTCTTTTTCTAGAACTTGATAAAGCTGTAAACCAGACCACATACCGGAAGAACAACTAACTGATTTTTTACCTAAATTAAAAAGAGCCATCATATCAAATATACCTTCCGCAATCCAAATCTCTTTACCATTTTCAAACTTATCCAATCCCCAAACCGGAGTATCAGGACAAGACAATGAATACTTTAATGACTTAGAAGAGTTTATTTTTCTAACAGCACAATTAACTAAAACACCATCCTTAAAAAGTGGAATTAGTATACCACCATTTTCAATACCATCAGTCATTATATTTTTAAGAACTGGGTGACAAGTTGAACCTAATATTTCGTGATGTCTAATTTCTTTGATATTGGACAAGCCTAATATATTCCAATCTAAAATTGTCTTCTCACCAAAACCTCTGTTTTCTAAATAATCAAATTCTTTAGAACTCAACAATCCTATATTCTCTGTAATTAAATCAGTAAGAGATGCCAATTCTTCTGATGTGACGATAACATCATCAGCTTGAATATCCAATTCATTAATATCTATCTCAACCATTCTATTATCATTATTAAACATCTCTTTACACTTACTGAATTGATTTTCAATTTTAGTAAGTTTAATAGGATTTAATTTTGGTAAGAAATTAGAAACAACACCTTTAATAGACCGATTGTTGTAAAGGATAAAACCGAGTTCTTCTTTAGTATACATAAGATTAATTTTATATTATTTTGAATTAAAGTTTTTTTTCTAATAATGTTTTATATATTTGTAGTTCTAAATATATTTAATATAATGATAAAAGTTGGACTTTCGGGTAATAGATATTCAGGTAAAAATGAAGTTTGTGATATTTTCAGAAAAATAAGCATACCTGTTTTTGAAGCAGATACTGTTTTAAAATTTATTATAAATAATGACTCATCTGTTAATAACCAAATAATCTCAAAGTTAAAACCTTTATATGGTAAATTTGCTTACGTAGATCCTAAATTTATAAGGAGCAAAAAAGAGTTTGATATGGTTGTTGATTGTGCTCAACACAAACTAATGAGTGCTTATGAAGTATTCTCCAAAAAACACAAATCTTCTATTTACACAATATTTCACTCTTCAATTTTGTTTGAAAGAAATTGGCATAAGTTAATGAACCAAAGTATTGCTATATTTTGCCCAAAAATTACACGGATGGAAAGATGTAAAGAATTGACAAATATGAAAATATCTGATGTTGCTATGTTAATGAGAAATGAGATAGATGATTTGGATAAGAATAAAATGGCTAACTTTATAATTCACAATTACAATGGTAGAAGAGCTTTAGAACAAGTTAATCAAGTTGACCAATTTATTATTGACTCTTACCTAAGATTAGAACAAACAATAATATCAAAACATTATTAATGAAATATATTGAAATAAAATTAGTTAAACCTACTTCTGAAAAACTTAAATTTGTTAAGTTGATTAAAGATTGTAGTGGTCTTGGTTTGAAGGAATCTAAGGATTTATGTGATGACATACATGCGTCTACAGAAATAGTTAACAGAATACCTATTCGCGACTGTGAAACATCAACTACTGATTATAGAAAGAAGTTTGCCACTGAAATTAAAAATATTGACGGTGTATTTATTATTAACGGTGGAGTTCAGTGGGATAGAAATGTAAAAATGTTAAAGATTGGAATAGCTGAAAAATCTGACTATAGCGAATTTATAAAAGACTTTATCTTAAATAAGTTTGAAAAATCAGAAGAACTACTTAACTTTATATTAAATAAATTCTCAAAAGAAGATTTACAAGAAATATTCAATACCATTAATATAGAACTATAAAAAATTCCTAGAAAAATAAATACTAAAATAAATTTAGATTAATATGATTGTAATTTGTAAAAGACCAACTAAAAGATTAGTTAAAGGTGTTAGATATGAAACAGGTAGTCTCTATAACAGCGGTAATAATAACCGCTGGCAAGAAGGTAGAGTAGAAATTCTTGGTATTGGAAGATTTGTTGTTGATAATTTTACAACAACAGACGGCAATCCTTTGCCTAAAATAGATATTATTCTTAAAAGAACTCATGTAGAACCTCTTAGTTTTGAAAAACTCAAAAAAGGTGATATTCTTGTTTGCACATCAGATAGTTACAAAAGTCTTGGCAAAGGTTGTATGTATCAAATTGAAGAATTAAAATCGGTTTCTTCTCAAAAGATGGGTTGGAATAAACAAGCGTATACACATGTTGAAAAAAGTATTAAGTTTGTAGGTATTCCACGAAAGTTAAAATTCTCTAGTAATTTTAGAAAACTATCAGACCAAGAAACCCGTGAGATATCTTTGAACTCTGTATTAAATGGCGAAGAACCAGTAATTGTAAAATCAAAAGATATTAGAAAAATTGAACTGGTTGCTAATAAAGAGTTAGAACTAATGACCATATTATCTAAATCAATTATTGATCCAAATAGACACCATCTTTCAATTGTTGATTGGGCTTGTCAAAAGTCTGGTAGTAATTTAGGAGTAACGCCAGAAGATTACTCTACTTTATTAAATATGTCTTTAAAAGATATACTTGAAAAAATTTAAACAAAGTAAAAATAATCAATATACAATATTCTATGATTGAAAGAGAAATTTTAGATCCATCTATCAAAGTTTTTAAAGATTTGACAAAAAATATTTTTGAAGACAATCCTAATCTAGAGTCTTTTGGTTGGAACCAGTACACACCATACTTTGATAATGATGAGACTTGTAATTTTTCGGCTAATACTGACAGCATTTACATAAATGGTAAATCCGCTGAAAATAATCCAGATTTGTTAAAAATAACGAATGAGGTTAAAGAATTCCTAAGTAAGTTTAATGAATATTTCTTTATCTCCCAATTTGGAGACCATGCAGAGATCACAGTAACAGCAAAAGGAGTTAGTGTTGACGAATGTGAACACGATTAGTAAATAGTATAAACAATTAATAAAAACAAAAAAAAACAAAAAAATGAGTAACATTTTAAATTTTATGGCAAACTATTGGTGGATTGGATTAATTCTCCTTTGTGTAGTAATGTATAAATTCATTCTACGAGTATTTTTCGGACTAGTTATTGTTCCTGAGGACAAGATTGGTTTAGTAACAAAAAAGTTTGTTCTTCTCGGAGAACATAAAGAACTTACAGGTGACCGTATTATCGCGGTAAATGGTGAAGCGGGTTACCAAGCAAAAATGCTTTCACCGGGTCTTCATTGGTGGATGTGGCCCTGGCAGTATAAAATTGATATGCATGGATTCGTTGTTATCCCAGAGGGGCATATTGGATTAGTGTCTGCCAAGGATGGTGCTGTTCCACAAACAGGTCGTATCTTAGGTCGTAGAGTAGAGTGTGAAAACTTCCAAGACTCAGTTACATTCTTATTAAATGGTGGTCAGAAAGGTCGTCAATCTGCTTTTATTCCAAATGGTGTTTATAAAATCAATACTTATTTATTTGAAGTATCTATTGTTAGACAAGCTACTATTCAAGAGAACATGGTTGGTGTTGTAACTACATTGGATGGTGAGCCATTGGAGAATGGTCAAATTGCGGGTAAAAATGTTGAAGGACATAATAACTTCCAAGATTTTGATAAATTCCTTGAGTTAGGTGGAAATCGTGGATTACAACAACAAACTATATTGGCTGGTACTTATAACTTAAATCCTTGGGCAGTTCAAGTAGAAGAAGTACAAATGACTGAGATTCCGATTGGACATGTCGGTGTCGTTATATCTTTCGTTGGAGAAGACGGCATTGACGTGACAGGTGTTAATTTCAAACACGGTAACTTAGTTGGTAAAGGACAGAAAGGTGTTTGGGCTGAACCATTCGGTCCTGGCAAATATCCTATAAATAAGTACACTA
>Ga0114959_10002905_pt1 | contig 13750 bp, 33 predicted proteins | sample C_130625_EF_Meta_FD_87317 | JGI IMG/M metagenome (GOLD analysis project Ga0114959, IMG submission 87317) | Freshwater microbial communities from Lake Croche, Canada to study carbon cycling - C_130625_EF_MetaG | ecosystem: Environmental > Aquatic > Freshwater > Lake | place: Lake Croche, Canada...
AGGTTTGCGCCAAAATTATACCATATAATTTTGGGTGGTGTCAATAGGTACTTACCCTGTGTTGTATAAAAACCACTAATTGGGTATAATTGGGTATATAAACGGGTTTGTGGCAAAAAAACCACGAATGTTGTATTTTTGCCACTGGCACACTTCTTGCGCCACGGCACCTGGCATGGTTTTTGCTAATAGCAAGTTTTGTGCCAAAAATAAATTAGTAAGCGCTTACTAACTGAATTTAAAAAAGTAGTACTTTAGTACTACTGTAAGCGTGCTGCGCCAGTGCGCGAGCTACAAGTGCAAAACTTTGATGGTGGCCGCGCCCATTATATAGTGCGTAACCTATATTTGTCAAGTGAATTTTTTTAAACTAAACAAGTGCAAAAATTTAGTGTTGAAGCAATTGTTTAAATTATTTATAATTTATTTATGAAATCAAGAAAGGCAAAGACATGGAAACAAGCGAATTTTTCAGGTTAGATCAGGAACTCTGGTATCAGGAATTTGTGGATGCAGAAGTATATGAAATTAATCAAAGTACTATCCCACAGGAAGAAAATTTCTTACTTGATGTTCCGTTCTAATCAATGTATAATAGAATCTTAAACGGCGCAGAAACCAAAACATAAAGGACATATGATGACTGAAGCAACTAAAACAAACTATACCCCTGAGCAAACCGAGCAATTGGTACAGGGTTATAAAGAAGGTCTTACTGTAGAAACCTTAGCCCTGCAATTGGGAAAATCTACAAGAAGCGTGGTAGCTAAACTCTCTAGAGAAGGCGTCTACAAAGCTAAAAGCAAAGCAACCAATACAGCTCGCGTTAAAAAGGCTGATTTGGTAGATGTGTTAGCATACCGTTGTGGTGTACCTGCAGAGATCTTTGAATCTTTGGAAAAGGCAAACCACGATGTACTGGAAACCCTAGTTGCAAAACTTGGCTAACCAGTTTGGTTTAGGGTCAAAAAATATTGACTTGATCCTATTCCCCAAAATGTTGTATAATTATTTATAAACAGTCGGGAAGGGCTTAATGAATACCTAAGCAATTAGGTGCCTGCACGCACAAGAACACTTACTCAACCTTTAATAAAATTTATTAGTCTCTTAGTAAGGTAGTCTAGTTGCAACGACTGTTTTTATTTACTTGAAAGTCTGTTATATTTAATGTATAATAGATATATAAACTGATAAGGGTGACAGCGAACGCTTAAGCGATACGTCTTAATTGTGGGAAAGAATCGAGCCACAGCCCCAAGCACATATAATTTAAGGTTATCAAGGTAAGTTGCTAGACGTAGTAACTACTCGGCAATAAGGGTGCGACTGAAATTGCCTGATATAACTGCTATTCGCTTGTCTGGACTAGCTATCTTGTGGACAAATAGGCAGATAACCTTAAATTATGGGTGTTATGAGACCTGAACTTAGTTTTTAGGATAACAACTTGATGGCAACCGAAATCTCTAGTTGTCGCCCACCCCAATATAGGGTAGCTCCAATATTTAGAGCCCAGCAAAGATAAAGCTGGAGTGTGTTGGTTAAAATCCAACCCCTATACATCACCTCTGATGAGCCGTAATCGGCGAAACCCTAGATTACAGTGGTAACCTTGATGCATCCCTCCCACCATGCACGGTTATCGCAGTTTAGGGTCAGGTGAAAACCCAGCAAAGCCTAGTGCCTGTTGGAAATGAGTAGCTTAGTGGTAGCAATGCCACTTAAAATAATAGTGCGTTTTGGTTTGGAGTAACACACCAGTAGGAACTCTAGTGAAAGAACACTTTCAAATACAGCTATCCTCTAACCAAGATCAGAGCTTAAGTTCTGGAATCTGAGTATGGAATCTCAGTAGCGACACCTAGCAAAGGTGTATAAATAATGGTGCTCTGACCCTAAACTGTAGAAGGTCTAAAAGCTCAGTAAAGTTAGTCACGGATATCCTAGAACTTGGCTCACCTTACATGGTACATAGCCCTCTGGGACTGAAACGTGCATCTCACCTAAATACAAGCAGACTCCAGCTCACCACTGGCTAAGGCTTACAACAATTTAGGGTCAGGTAGCTGTGGTAGCTTAAAAATCCTGAATAGAGAAAAACATCAGCGTGCTCTATATATTAATAGATGTTCAAAAGCCCCAAGATTCGTTCTGGGGCTTTTGTTTTGCCCAAAACACAACCACATATAAAAATTTAGACGTTGCTGCGCCATTTTACTAGTGTCAACTCAATGTGTCAAGTGAATATTTTGGAAACTGACCCTAAACCGTAACAATTGCAGCGGTGACGCAAAATAGCCGTTATCGACCTGATTAGAGCACACGCAAAAAAGCCCCATAACGTCACCGTTTGGGGCTATTTGTTTAAATAAGTCAAATTATTGCGGTTTAGGGTCAATTTCACTCAATTTAAGTTCAATTAACTTTAGTACCTGTTTGTTTACCTTTTCCAATGATTCTAGGATTTCTTCATCGCACATCAGTAGTTTAGCTATGCGAGCAATATGCTCCGATTTCTTAACTGGTAGCTCACCTCGTTTATTAACATAGCTTTTTTTGTTGTAAACACCTAAGCTAGATAATTTAGCGATTATACTACGTTCAGGTACGTCCAGAGACTGAGCCAGTGTGGCAACAGGAATACCTAGCTTATAGTCTTCAGTTAGTTTGTCTGTTATTTCTTTTGTATACTTCATGTTAATAACCAAGGTAGGTCAATGTTGTTGGGCAAATCCTGCTTAGGAGTAGTATAAATAGGTTCTGGCTTTTTAAACACTTCATGCGTGATTAGTGGATCTGGCATTAAATCCCAATTTTTTGGGTCTAAGATCATGAGCGGATCTCTGTGTTTAGGATGGGCTAACCAAATCTGACACAACATACTCTGTGTTAATTTGGGTAGATGACCTATCTCAGTATCTTGGATTCCTGTTAAACTCCAAGTACTTTCTGCAGGTTTTTGTTGACCTGCCTTTGCCCCACTTCTTTGAGTGAGGCCTTGTTCTCTAATCTCCAATAATCTATCTGACCCTAAATCGCAATAATCTACATGAACTGCCCAATGCAGTTCAGGTTCTAGTATATAGTGCAAGTTCTCCAATCCATGCCAGCTAGAATACTGAATGCCCTGATACTGCTTAAACCCCGCTAATATAAGTGGGGTAAGTGTGCTGTACTTAGGATTTGAGATTTGTTTTGCGACTAGCTTACTTCGTTTAGCTCTACTCAGTTTCCATAGTTGTTGCTGTTTAGGGTCATTGCAGTTGTGTTTAATAGTTTTGAGTGCGTCAATTTTGTTGTCACTAAACTTAAGTTCCCACCTGCCGAAATTTGCTACAAGTTGGGGCAATAACCATGATTCGAACCTGTCGAGTCGGTTGTCCTCACACCACAAGTTTAGTTGAGTTTCTTCAAGTTTTATAATATCCGTAAAATCAACATCATTAATATCTTGTTTAGTAATTTTTATCATTTGAGTATTTTTTAGTTAGAGTTTTCCAATGCTTACATTTGGTGGACACTATTTATTGGCTTGACCCTAAACTTGTGCAGTTTGTAAAACCTCTAGGCCCCTCCCGCCGAGCGGTACCTTCCCAGGGTGTTCACACCAACACATTAGGCTAAGCCAATATAGTTCCACTAGTCTTTAACTTTATAAGTTATACTAAATTATATCACAACAAGCAAATGTTTAGCAAGCATATTTTTTTATTGCAGTATTTTTATACTATGTTCCGAGCTAATCCACATTAAGAGTAAGACAAGCCATAGTATTCTTAGGATATTATCTACAACTCGTTCATAGTAATCTAGTAAGGTTTTATTTTGTTTGTTGTTCATGTTTGGTTTCTAGGTAGGGTTCGATAACATAATGATTAGCCCCAAACCAACCAAACGCTGTAAAAAATCCGATGAGTATGTATTCAACGATCATTATTGTCCAGTGGCTAAAACGCCGCCTGCTCCATTCCACTGATTATTGTCTAACCAGTTTTCATTATCGTTATCGTTGTCACAAGCAGTTAAAAGTGTGATGAGTATAATGTACTTTAGCATTATTTTGTTCCTGTTAACAACTTATACAATTGATAGATTGCTGATGGTCTATAATTGCAATGCGGGCAACTGTTGTGTGGAATCTTTAAGTGTTCGAATAGTTTAGTTGCTTGTGAGTCCATATTGTGTCCTGACGTGTTTTGTGATTTGTTGTTTTGTGGCTGTTACTAATTGAAGGTCGTAGGTGGTAGCAGTTAATTGTTGGGTGGGGGCTCTGTCAATGTGTTCTAGTACATCATTAATGATGTGTAACGCAAAGTCGTTGACTGCTTGTTGGTTTCCATTACTGTATGCACACATACCTGTTTTGTATGCTAAATCTTTAATTCGTTTGTTCATTGATGATTCCAATCAAAAATATATCAATTGGCACAGCGTTGTGTACAGGATTAGGGTTGTCAATGTTCCCTAGCTCATGTTTACTTAACCATAGTGCAAAGATATCTACTACTAATACATTAAACTCGTTGAGTACTAAAAAATCATTCACAGTCTACTCCAAATATTTCTTTTAAATTATTGTTGATTATTGCACACGACCAGTTAATGTCTGCGTTCTCGTAGTTGTGAACACCCATTACAGCTACTTCACTAATACAGCGTTGCACTATTAATTTAGCAAATTCTTGGTTGTATTCATGTATCCACGCATTAACTTGATATTTGTCTTGCTGCACCTTATTTTTAGCTTGTTCAGCTAGTCTTGCAATTAGTAATTGATTCATGGTAATGGGATCTCTTTAGCCATAATACATTTATTGCCTGCGTACCCACTGACATATATACCGCCTACTTGATCGCATAATGCATCACGGCTACTGTACACACCCATTCTGTACACACAGAATAAAACTGTTAACACTACTACAACAATTAGACTACGTTTTAACCAATCAATTGATTTTTCCATAATTTGTCCTTTAAAATATCTATTATACACAAAAACAAAAAGGGATTCAACTGTATTTTTTACAGCTGAATCCCTTTAATTATCTTTGATTGGGCGGTAGTTTAGGTTGTTCATTAATTTTAGGTGGACTAGGATAAGTTTCTGGTACACCTTGATAATCTAAACCTGGTTTAATTGCTGGTAAATTAAACGGTACTTCAGGTTTATACGCAGGAACATATCTTGGAATATTATTATTGTTCATGGCTTTTTACCTGTAGGAAAAGGTGTTGGCTTTTCAGCATCAGGAAAAGGCCAGTTCCCATCTACTTTAGTAGGATCATTGGCTGGTGCTTGTTTTGTCATAATATCTCTCCATAGTAAACCGATTACAATTGTTATAAAAATTGCTGATATAATTAATCCCATAGTGCCTCGTAATATTTTCCAAACAGTCTAAAACCATTACTAATACGTGATTGCATCGCACTTCTAGCGTTCCAATCACATTCACGATCACCAGTAAACTCCATTTTAAATGTAGGCTCGTCTTTTTTAGTGATTGGATTAAAGAAAGTCTCACCTGTAGGTATAGACTTTAAATCTCCAGTTGTACCAGTCCAGAACTGCTCATCCCAATTATCTGTTGTTTTGCACTCAAACGCAAAAATCATTTCATCTAGTACCCAATCCCAACGACCAAAGTGATTGCTGTCAGTATCCCACTCATTTTCTTTAGGTACTGCACTAGTACTTTTAAGATTGTCAGGTACATCTTCGTCATCTATGTTAGGCGATCCATGCTTGGTAGCTTTAAGCTGTTTGAGCATTGGTACTACAATAAGTGCTAGTGTATGATCCATTGACCAAGTATCATACTTGTCAATGCGTACATATACCTGACGTTTGTTTTTATTTTCAATCCAACGGCACACTTTAGTCAGCCAACTATCATTACCATGCTTGTCGTTTGCTAACCAAGTACCAAAATCATGTACAAAATCAGGTTTTGATTCCATACCACACTCATCTTTAACTGGTTTAGCCCAAAAACAAAGTGCGTTAGCAATTTGGTAAGGACCAATCCAGCTAGGGTATTTTCCAATTTTAACTTTCATATTGATCCTCCCACATAATTTTAATTCGTTTGTTAAATTCTTCTAGTTGACAATTAGCTCCTGCCATAAATGCCTGTCTAAACCAATGGTCTCTATTACTTATATCAGTCAAGTCAACATTGTCTAGTATATAGCCACTACGATTTTTACCCTCAATTGGATAAACTTCGGTATAAAACCAATCGTTAAATCTTTTTGCTAAGTTCATTGCGTTCCTTGTAGTCTTTTATAAATTTTAGTACATACTGGATACCTTCTTCGGCTTCTAGATCAGTACACGTATAATAATTTTTAATATCTTGTGCAACTAGTTGCAAACACTCATCATATGTCCAGTCTTGTATATAATCTAAATTATACCACAAACTAAACATATCGTCTGTATTATAAAAAGCATACCAAGGACCATTGCTCCAACGACTGTAACTCATTAATAGTACCTTTGATCCCCGCCTTTTGAGTTGATACCCACAAGGTCTCTTTGATTGAATACTGGAACATAATTTGATTTGTGCATAGGCACAATGGTAAACTTATGTTGACGTGCACGTTTCTCGCCACACACCAAACACATATGAATTGCCAAAGCCCAACGAGCTTGAGCTACCTGTTCGCCACAACACACGCAATTTAACATAATTATCTCCTTTAATAGATTAATTATACACAAATTAACTACTAAAGTCAATATTATAATTGTCTGCCTAGTTTTATTAATTGTTCAGTTAAACTTCTAATTACAGCTCTATAGCCATTAACACTAGCGGTTTGACCTGGTAACCAAGCAGGACGTAGTATAAGGGCAATTTCCTCATCGGGAGTTATTAATATAGTTTTAGTTGTATCATCATGCCAACGCAATCGTTCACAAAATATGGATACTGTTTGCGGATTGAATATTAGTTCAGGATCTTCTAACAACATTTCTTTAGTGGGTTGAATTGCTACACGAATAGCTCCCATTTGTTCAAGTTGATCCAATAACCATTTAGGTAATTCTAAAATGGTTATTGGCTCAAAATCAGTCGTATAGAGGACTACATTCATCATGTTTCCTTAATTCAAAACCACCATGTGGTAGTTCTTGCCAATCAATTGTATCACCAATCTCCCAGTCTAATTCATCCCACATTTCATCTGGAATCAAAAAGTACGCATCGCCACTTGGATCCATTTCAATTGTTGTTGTATATGTAGTCACTTAAACATGCTCCTATAGTTATTGGAGCTATTTGATATAACTCCTGTAAAATTTGTTCGGCTATTTGTCTGTGTTCTAACTGCGTACTAGGGTCAAGTCTTTGCTGTAAATAGTGTATCCATGACCTTATAGTACCATTCATATACATTGTGCTAGGCGTCATACCTTCTGGTAACACAGCTCTGGCTTGTTCTTTGGCTATACCATTTTCTAGTGCCCATGTATATGCTGTTGTAACTGCATCTTGTACAAGTGTTTGTTGTCGCTCCCAGCAGTATGCTAGCCAACGATCTTTATCGTTGTTATGCACATCTACAGGTATACTATTCTGACGATTTTTTGTATCTTGAAGTCTAGCATTTCTAAACTCTAAGTTACCCAATTGTGTTACATCTGCATATCGTTGAGAAAATTCTTGGAATGAAAAGCTGCGATGTCTTAATATTTGACGTGCAATATCTCTGGTAGTTTTAATCTCAAAACACGCATTAGCCATTTCAAAAGGCGATACATGACCATGTTTGAGCATATACTTTATAAGCCCTGTAATATTTTCGTTAGTTTGATTGCTAGGGTTCGAAACTCTGGCAATGTAACCAATCTTTTTATCAATATCGGGCGTTGCCCATTCTAGTTTAACAGTCATGTCTAGTAAATGTAATTATAGTTTTTGGTTTATCGGTGCAAGTTTCTGAGAAAATTGCTTTGTATAAGTGAGTGTTTGATTTCCAAATTTCACACCAATGTGTATAACCTAGTTTACCAATAACTTCATGTTTATACTCTGCTAATTTGCAAGTTTTCATAATCTGTTCATAAGTCATGTTATACCTCAAATTGAAAATGTGGATTAAATTCGTCTCTGGTTTCGTAACCATAATATCCATGTGGATTAGCCATCAATCTAGTATCACCAAGCATAATATCAGAAGGATCATGTGTATGACCAAATACCCAAGTGGTATTTGATAAACCACTAATATACTCACCAAGGTCATTAGCAAAGTAGTTATTCAATAGGTCTGTGCCACGATAGCGTTTATGAATGCACTCTACAGCTGGTAAAAAATGTGTAACAACTACTTTCTTATATTCTGGAAACTCTTTGTACACAAACTCAATAGCATCTAAGTCTGCATAAAAACGCTTAGCGGCTTCATTAGTACTAAAATCTTTAATAACTTTAAAATCACTAATTCTGTTTTGACAAGCCATGTGTGCAATGTGATCATCACGAAAATTAGTCCATAGAGTACCGCCACAAAATATTACTCCATCAATAATAGTAAAATTATCATTAGGATTAGTAAATGCATACACACGATCCCAGTATTGAGGGTCACTAAGTATTGCGTCTAGTTCTTGATTAAACTTTTTGATTGTAGTACCATAAAATTCATGGTTACCAGGAACGTATACAATTTTAGGAAAACCAGCTTCTAAGAATTTGTCAAGGATATGTGTTACATTATTAGCACCCACAGCAATATCTCCAGCTAAGATTAATACATCTTCGCCTTTGTATTCCATAAAACTTTCAGTAAACATAGATTTTGTTTTAAAAAATTCGTGATGTAAATCACTTAATAGTCTAATTTTCATATTATTCTCGCTTCTTAATCAATTATTATAACATAACAGATCAGATAAGGCAAGTGAAAAATAATAGTGCTTATCTTTAGGCATAAAAACTATGGCTACCAATAGTTGCTAAAAAAGTATGTTTTTTAGCCCATTTGGGCACAACTGTTTGATTGTGAAAATAAAGTGCTGAAAATTTTGGTAATTTAATTTGTCCAGTAATAATTATTTTAGCTAAATATTTTGCTTCTCGCCATTGTTTCCAATCTTTAATTTTATTGTGTTGTTCTGTCCAACTAAATTGTTTGTGTGCATAAACAACACCACAAATTGTTTTTTCAAAATGTATTTTATGGTTTAATCTGTTAATAGTTACTTGAGCAACTGCAATCTTACCTTGAAGTGGTTCACCTCTGGCTTCAAAATAAATATTTTGAGCTAAACATTGAATATCTTTTTCTGAGTATTTAAATAGTCCATAACTAACAAATTCTGGGGTACTTACAGTCAGTTTATTGGGCATTACTACAGAAATTGCTATTGTTACAATAGCAGCTAATTTTTTATAGATTAGCATATTTTCTCCTTTGTAATATTTGCAACCAATTTAACCATTGTGTTTACCGTTTAGTTGCGAAAATAATTTTAATTATAACACATGACCACAAATCCATCAAGTCAATTTTTATGGTCTGCGCCAACCACAAACACAAATTTACTTGAAAAATATTTGCTAAGCTGTTATAATTTAGAAAATTGGAGGATTTTAACGTGCAACAAGTAAACTATACTCAAGAATTAGAAAGAATTATAAAAGAGGTGTTACTACCTGTATTTGAAAAACACGTTGAAACTCGTGGTTATCCTATATTAAAAACAGAAATAAGTCCTGCATACCTAAAACAATTTAAAGCAAAAGAAACTTTAGCTAGATTGTTAATGCCAAAACAAATGGAAAAATAAACTTGATTTTTATTACAAAATCATGTAAAATATATAATTGCCGTAAATACTTTATGGCAAAATTGTGAAAGCGCTCATTAGAGGCTTTTTTATTAACTCTCGCTTATTAAGGAGAAAAAATGGCGTATATTAACTTGGGTCATATTGACCAAGCACTACTCAACCGTGCTTTAATTGGTTTTGATAGAATGTTTGAAGATGTTCAACACTTATCTGGCAACACTTATCCACCTCATAATATCATTAAACTAGAAGATGATAAATATCAAATTGAGATAGCTGTTGCAGGTTTTAAACGTGATGAACTCACAGTAAAACTCGATCAAACTGAATTAGAGATTGCTGGAGATAAAGTAGATAAAGACACTTCAGTTTATTTACATAAAGGTTTAGCGTCTCGTAGTTTTGTAAAAACACTACATCTTGCCGAACATATTAAGGTAACTGATGTAGAGTTAGCTGATGGTATTCTAACAATTAGCTTGGAAAAAGTCATTCCCGAAGAACTTAAACCACGAAAACTAGAAATTAAATAAAATAAGGGCTGGCAACAGCCCTTTATTATCTATGACATATAAAAATATCATGACAAAACAAGAACTAAATACAACTGCTCCTAAATATCCACCAGACGATGGTTATCCTACTCAAGAACAAATCAAAATAATTGCAGGTACTGCATTAAAATTTGATGAAGGTAAATTACCGCTTCATCTTTTGAGCACTGAAGCAATGAATCAAACTGCAGCCGTGTTAGCATTTGGTGCTGATAAGTATGCAGAACACAATTGGCGCAAAGGCTTTACATGGTCACGACCCTTAGCCGCAGCACTTAGACATATAACAGCATTTAATGCAGGTGAAGATAAAGACCCTGAAAGTGGATTATCACATTTAGCTCATGCAGCTTGTTGCATTATGTTTTTATTAGAGTTTGAAAAAACTCATAAAGAATTAGATGACAGATACAAACCAGATTTACCAACAGTTGAGTAGATCTTTAAATAAAACCCGCAAATCTTTGTTAGAGGCTTGCAATGAGTTAGACATCAATTTAGATAGTGTAAACTTTGAATTACTACAACCCATTATAGATCAATGTTCACATTGTAATATTTGGTCTAATACTCTCGTACCAGACTTGGATAACAACCCAATATGCAAAGTTTGTGTAAATTTATCAGGATTATAAAAATTGATTTGAAATAAATTTTAAAATAGTGTATAATAAGTATTTTAAAGGATAAATTATGTCAACATATACACCAGAGCGATGGCAAGTTATACAACTTAGTGATGGCAATATAACTGTACATAAAGTATTTGCTGGTTGGTATGGTGGATATTTAGGCAGTGATAGCTGGAAACTAAGTAGTGGTATAACTAATTGCAAAGAGTTTGACGACAGATTTGAGTTTACTAACCACAGTGGTAGCGTATACATCTGCTATAAACAATCACAAGGTACTACTGGCTATATGACACAAATATACTACAACTGGACAGAAAAACACGGTGAATCAATAAAAATAATAGAATGGAATTAAAATGCAAAAAATAATAATTAGCACAGAGTATGGTGGATTTGGTCTTAGTGACCAAGCACTAGATCTTTATAAAATTTTAACTGGAATTCCTTCCGTTGAAGAAATAAATTACTGGGAAATTGCTAGAGACAATCCAGTACTAGTACAAATTGTAGAACAACTAGGCGAGAATGCAAATACTCGTTATAGTACACTAAAAATTGTAGAAATACCTGACGATGTTGAATGGCAAATCAGTGAGTACGATGGCGTTGAATGGGTTGCAGAAAAACACAGGGTATGGCAATGACACACAGCTTTAATCAAAACATTAAACGCATAGGTTTTGCTTGTAAAATTCAAGATGAAACAGGCAAAGCAGACCCTAAACTGAACACAAAGACCACAACTTTAACTTGGCTTAATAACCAACCACGCGATAAAAGTGTGCAAAAGCTAGAATTAATTATGCAAAACAACTGTTCTGCATTAAAACAGCAAATGCACTGGCTAGCGAAACAGCCACCAAATCAGCGTATGTTTCGCATCAGTAGTGATCTTTTCCCAGCATACACACACGATGACTGGATGTGGTGGTATTTTGAAACCAATCAAACTAATTATTTAGAAAAACACCTAGCCGAGGTCGGTGAATTGGCTAGACAAAATGATATTAGATTAAGTTTTCACCCAGGTCAATTTTGCGTATTAGCATCGGAGCATGATGGAATTGTTTATAACAGTATTCGTGAGTTTGAGTATCATACCGACGTGGTTCGTTATATGGGCTATGGTAAAACCTTTCAGGATTTTAAATGCAATGTTCACATCAGCGGTAAACGCGGTCCAATGGGAATTCAAAGTGCTTTAAAGAAATTAAGTACCGAAGCTAGAAACATCTTGACTATTGAAAATGCTGAATATACATGGGGCATTGATGCTAGTATAGAACTAATGTTTGACTGTGCGCTTGTCCTAGACATACATCACCACTGGATTGCAACTGGTGAATACATTAATCCTAATGACGACAGAGTTAAAGCTATTGTAGAGTCTTGGCGTGGTATTAGACCTACAATGCATTATAGTGTAAGTCGTGAAGATGTAATCGTAGATCATGATCCTAAAGTTAAGCCTGATTTAATAGAATTAAAGTCTCAAGGTTTTACTGGTGCTAAACTACGTGCTCATAGTGAGTACTACTGGAATGAGGCAGTTAATAATTGGGCCTTGACATTTTTGCCTATTGCTGATATAATGTGTGAATCAAAACAAAAAAACTTATCAAGCCAACAACTTGTAAACTTAATCTAAGATTTTTTGTTTATATAACAGATGTTTAACAGTTGTTATATATTAGTGTACTATAGTTATTTAATTAACAGCAGATAGATAAACTGTATAGTACATTAATATATAAAGGAAATTATATGGATATTGTTTGTATACCACTACCTAGTGGTAAATGGAAATGGATAGATCAGGTAGACGAATCTATTGTATTTGATGATGAAACTTCTTGTGTTTTAGCAGATAGTACTAGACTAAATAAAACAAAAATTGAGCCTGTGGTATCGTTTGAGGGATTTACTCCTCCAACACCACCACCACCTCCTGCAATATTAATAAATCCTTTGGAAACAGTACCATTTTTTAGTAAATCTTAAAATAGAAAGAATATTATGCCTTGTATTAAATGTTCAAATGGCAAATATAAATACGGTGAACACGGTGACTGTCAGTTTGATACTTTATCTAAGTGCAATGACGCAGCAGCTGCAATTCACATTCAAGAAGGCGCAGATAAAAGCGTTAAAACAAAAGTTCTCGGCAAAACTGATTCTGATGCTATCAAGCAAAGAATTAAAGATAATTTGTAAATAACTAACAAAAAAGGAAATCTTTATGGATAATAAAAAACCAAAAAAGAAACCAGTTGGACCAAATGGAATTAATATTGTACAACCTGGACCACATGGCCCAATGCCTGAGTCTGCTCCTGTAGCAGCTCCTATGCAACAAGCAGGTATGAGTCCCTATCATGCCACACAGTGCTCATGCCCTAGTTGTACAATGAGTATGCCTGCTGGTTATAAATATTAAATAAGCTGGATTCGTCTAGAGGCCTAGGACACTGCCCTTTCACGGCAGGTACACGAGTTCGAATCTCGTATCCAGTACCAAAATTTAAGGAAAATTATGAAAGATACAACAAGCCCTACGCAAGTAGGTAATCCTATTTCTGAGTATGATCAATCAATTACAGAAGTAATTAATAATCAAACAGGAATTGATATTAGTGATGTACCTACTAATGGGATTGAAATGATGACACCAGTTATGCCTGATCGCGACCAAGGCACTACACATGAAGGTGATATGGGTCGTTTAGGTAAATATTAATAAGGATTTA
>Ga0114959_10002906_pt1 | contig 13749 bp, 18 predicted proteins | sample C_130625_EF_Meta_FD_87317 | JGI IMG/M metagenome (GOLD analysis project Ga0114959, IMG submission 87317) | Freshwater microbial communities from Lake Croche, Canada to study carbon cycling - C_130625_EF_MetaG | ecosystem: Environmental > Aquatic > Freshwater > Lake | place: Lake Croche, Canada...
AACGTAGCTACCAGCGGTATGATTGATGGTGTAGTTTTTGCCATCCTTCGAATAATCTTTTTGGACAAAAATCTTATAACCTTTGACAACCTGTTCTAGAGTTTCTGGGCTCGCCGGTCTTAATCCTAAGAAACTAGGATCGAAACTCGGTACATATTGCGCTAAGATTTCTTGAGTATCTCGATCTGGATCTACCGTAATAAAAATAACTTGGAGCTTATCTTTATCCTTACCCAATAACTCTTTAACTTCTTTAATCTCAGTCAAAGTAGTTGGACATACATCTGGACACTGTGTAAATCCAAAGAAAATAATGGCAACTTTTCCTTTGAAGTCAGCTAAGTGCCTGACGTTTCCTAGATGGTCGACTAGTTCAAAGTTGGGGTTAAACGCCGTTGAGCCAGTAATATCGGTATTTAAGAATTTTTGGGGAACATTATCACAGGCAAATAAAGTCGAGAGTAGGCATAAGACAATAGAAAATTTTATAGCCTTGGTAGAGATGAGTTTTTTATACATAATGGTCTGCAAGTAAAGCCAAAAATAAGATGGATAAATAGATAATTGAATACTTAAATGTCTTTTTAGCTAATTGATCGGAGTAGTTGTAATAGAGTTTGACGGAATACCACAAAAATACTCCACCTAAAATAAGTGCGCTTACCAAATATAAATAACCGCTCATTTGATAAACATAGGGCAATATTGAAGCTGCCAAAAGAATCAATGTGTAGAGAATGATATGCAAGAGAGTGAATTTTTCACCATGCGTATTGGGTAACATCGGCAAGCCAGACTTTTCGTAATCTTCTCGTCGATAAAGGGCTAAAGCCCAAAAATGCGGTGGCGTCCAAGCAAAAATAATTAATACTAGAAGCCAAGCCTCAGGCGATAAATCATTAGCAACAGCAGCCCAACCCAAAGCAGGTGGCATTGCACCAGACAGTCCGCCGATCACAATGTTTTGTGGAGTAGCGGGCTTCAAAATCCAAGTGTAAATAACCGCGTAACCAACGAAAGTTACAAAAGTTAACCACATGGTTAAGGGATTGGCAAAATACCATAAGATCACCATTCCTAGACAACCTAGAATCGCTGAAAAGATTAATATTTGATTAACCGTTACATCGCCAGTGGCAGATGGACGCCAAGAAGTTCTCTTCATTTTGGCATCTACCTTTTGTTCAATTAAACAATTCACACTGAACGCCGCACTTGCCAATAACCAAATTCCAATTGAACCGCCAATTAATGGTTTTAAGGGCACCATGCCAGGAACAGCTAAAAACATCCCAATGATGGCGCAAAAGACCGCTAACTGAGTGACTCTAGGTTTCGTCAATAAATAATATTGACGCCATTTAGGGATAGGTAAAGAAGTTGAATTACTCATTAATTAATAATTAGGTTTTGGTGAAGCCAACAATAGTAACTTTGTTGCAGTGATGATTAAAAGTGCTGCACCGCCAGTATGAATTAAAGCTGCGATTAATGGCCAATTTAGCACTACGTTAGAAATTCCAGTTACAAATTGTAATACGACCAATCCCACTAAAATTTTTAACCACTTTCTAAGGATCAAATGCCAACTCGAAGATCTCGATAAACTGAGCTTTCGGTAGTTAAAGTAAAAAGTAATGACTGACAGAAAAACAACTGCTGCAAAAACACGATGAAGCCAATGAATCGCTATTAAAGCCTCTATTGGTAAGTAATCACCTGTTACTGTCTTACCCAGTTCACGCCAGAATGTAAAGCCATTTTGAAAATCCATAGGTGGCATGAAACTCCCATTACAGCTCGGAAAATCTTGGCAAGCTAAAACAGCGTAGTTGGTACTTACCCACGCTCCTAAAAATATTTGTATGCTACAAACTATTAATAGTCCGATCGTATGGACTCTTAAATATTTAGGATCTTTCTTTAATTCTAGGTAATTTAAGTGAGTCGCATGATTAAAAACAACTAATCCCATTAACAGCAAAAGTGCCAATAGCAAATGTATTGTCACGATGATGGGTTGTAATTTGAGTGTTACAGTAAATGCACCGAACGCACCTTGTAGGCAAACCAAAAAAAATAATCCTATGGCCAAGTTTGTAACCCATTTTTCTATTTTTTTTCGATTAGTCCATGAAAGTATTGCCATACTTAAAATCAAAAAACCGACCCCGCTAGCGAAGTAGCGATGTAACATTTCTATCCAAGCTTTACTTTCAGTTACTGGGCCAAAAGGCATTTGGGATTGTGCAAGCGATATTTGCTCTGAAGCCAATAAAGGGGTTGAGTGGCCATAACATCCCGGCCAGTCTGGACAACCCAAGCCAGAATCAGTTAAACGAGTAAAAGCCCCAAATAAGACCAAATCAAAGGTAATAAACAATGTAATGGAACTCAAGTAGTGAAGCCCCAACTTATTACCCCTATAAGCGTTGATGATAAGTGGAATCGCCCCCAAAAATAAGGCGATAGCTGCTAGCTGAATAATCAACTTCAAGGACATCATTACGAACCTGTCTTACCCGTTGGATTCCACTTCAATAGCTTTTCGATATCTTTGCGCATCTTATTAAAGACTGGTCCATCTTTACTTACTGGATATTGCATCATTCGTGCACCGGTAGGATCTAATAGTTGTAATGCATTAGGATTGTTTTGGAGATTTAACCAAGTATCGAGTTGCTCACGATCAATTCCGGCTTGTGGCATCTGAATAATATTGACCCCAGCAATTTCTGGATCATAAGCTTTTAGAATTTTGTCACTAACAGTTCCCTGATCACTAACTAGCCAAACAATCTGCAATCTTGATTTTTCCTTGCCCATTGCAGCACGAACTTGCCTCATTAAAAATAATTGTTTTATACAATTCTCTTCATCAGTTTCACAGTTTTGTGCAGGTCTTGCCATCAATAGCGTCCATTTACCTTGAACTTTTGGTAAAAGAAATTCGGCAGGAACTGGTTCAACTGGAAATACCAATTCGCCGTAGTTAGTTTGACCACCCGTTGGCTTTATTAAATAAAAGGTGACATATGAAGCAATGACAGGGGCAGCACAGACCATTAACAGTAAAAACATCTGCCAACGACCTTTTCTTACATTCGACTTTGGCATTGAGTTTATTTTGGACGCTGGTATGAGAGGAGTATCTTCGTTCATAAATTCATAATTTTTGGCAATCTTCTATTATCCCAATCTTTTCGATTGTTTGCGGATTCCGGTAATTAACCAAAATAAAAAGGTCATTAGTGATAATGCATACCATTGCAATGCATAGGCATTGTGTTTAGATGCTCCTGAGTCCATTCTTGGCCAATTGCGATCCAATCCATCTGAAACCTCTGACCTCTCTTGTCGCAGAACAAATGGTTGATAAGGTAAGTTCAATTTATTTGATAAATTTTCTATATTGAGATTTTGAACTAATTTTTTACCATCACTTGCAGTGGAATTGTTTTCTTCCCCAAAGTTGTAAGTTTTACCTGCATCAGCTAATACAACTCCCTTAATCCGAACAGTTGTGTTCACCTCTAAAATCTGAGGTACTAAATCTCTTTGTGTAAAACTTCTTGGCGCCCACCCTCGATTCACCCAAATTATGTAATCCTGTTGCTGAACTTTTATTTTTAATGGCATCAATAAATTAAATCCAGTCGTAATACCTGTCTTTGGATCACGGCCATTAGGGTGTGGTCGGTTATCTAACCAAACCCCCTCAGAAGTCAACCACTCTCCATCGGCAACCATTTGGTGATAAATTGCTTCATTTAACGACCAACTTTTTTCTGATGCTGACAATGGGGACAAACTCTCTTTGGAAGTAATCGTATTCGCTAAATTTTCTTTATATTCAGCTCTTCGTAGTTGCCAATTACCTAACTGTATACCTAAGATAACTAAAAACAACATCGTTACAAATGCAGTTTTTCTCAGGAGAACGTCTTTTCGGAAGGAGTATTGGATCATAAATTTATTTCAAGCGATAATTGTTATATGAAAATACTAATTCCAATAATTTTTGTTTGCATTTTATTAAGTCTTGGGTCCGCATTATTTTTTATGATGCGTGATAAGGGTTCAAGTTCAAATATGGTCAGGTCCTTATTTCTAAGGATTGGTTTATCCATTTTTTTGTTTGCTGCTGTTTGGTTTGCCCATTACATGGGCTGGATTCAAAGTACAGGAATTCGAGTCGGTAGTTAATTGATTATTTAGGTGTTAAAAAAACCGCTGACAATGCAGCGGTTTTTAACGATGCTTTTTACATCCAATAAATTAGCAAATATAATCCGAGCCAAACAACGTCGACAAAGTGCCAATACCATGCGGCTCCTTCAAATCCAAAATGATTATCTGCAGTAAAGTGTCCTTTAATCAATCGACGAAGAACGACTGATAACATTATTGCACCTAAAGTTACATGGAAACCATGAAACCCCGTGAGCATAAAGAATGTCGAGCCATAAATGCCTGATGTTAACTTTAAGTTCAGTTCAGAATAAGCATGAACATATTCAAAAACTTGTAAACATACAAAGAGAAAACCAAGGCCAACTGTCAAGGCTAAACCTTGAATAGCTTGTTTCCGGTGATTTTCCCTAAGGGCGTGATGAGCCCAAGTAACTGTTAAACCTGAGGTCAACAAAATTGCAGTGTTAATTGTAGGAATAGGCCATGGACCCATGGTTTCGAATTTATCAACTAATCCACCAGGACCAGCATTTGGCCAAACAGCAGAAAAATTAGGCCAAATTAAGCGGCTATCAATGTCGCCCAACCAAGGCATTGCGATATTTCTAGCATAGAACAATGCTGAGAAAAACGCAGCAAAGAACATAATCTCAGAAAAAATAAACCAACTCATCGACCAGCGATATGAAATGTCAACGTTTACACTGTTTAGACCACCCTCAGATTCAGCAATTGCATCGCCAAACCACTGGTATAAAACAAACAATAGCCAAAGAATTCCAAAGCCAGTAAGGTAGGCACCCCATTGGTGACCATTGACCCATTGGGACATTCCGTATCCAAATGCTAGTAAGCCAAGGCAAGCCATGACTGGATGGCGTGATGGCTCAGGCACATAGTAGTATGGGGCTTGAGTAGGTGTTGACGACATAAAGTGCTCCTAAAAACAAATATTGATAAGCTATTTTAATAAAACTATTTTGACAATTAACAGTAGGAGTCCCATAAAAATGATTACCCCTACAACTGCTGCAATTATTACATGAACAAACGACAAAGAGGCCATATCTTGCTCTTGACCCTTACCTTTTCTAACGCCTAAAAACGCCCACAATATTGCCACCATTGACTGAAAAAATGTTGAGCGCGTTTTATTTTCAGACATTATTTAATACTTTAAATTTTCGAAGGTTTAACTTCATTACGAATCACAGGAACTGCCCCTTGAATTTCAAAAAACGTATAAGACAAAGTAATCGTTTTGACGTCTTTCGGAAGATCCTTGTCAATAACAAATACTACCGGCATTTGCTTAGATTCTTTCGGCTGCAATGTTTGTTGCTCAAAACAAAAACACTCCAACTTCGTAAAGTGTTGGGTAGCAACTTTAGGTGCAAAGCTCGGTATAGCCTGGGCAACTATTGCTCTATTTTGTTCATTTACAACTTCGTACACAATCTGAGTTATCTCTCCTGGGTGAACTTCTAAATAGCTTTTCACCGGCTTAAATCTTAAAAGTCCTTGAACATTCGAGTCAAACTCTACCGTTACTATTCTGTCACTTTGAACTTGAGTATTCTCTTTGACTGCTTTAGAACCAAAAGCCCTGATACCATACTCATTTTTATTCGTTACTACATTGATACCCGTTAATTCACAAATAGCACGGTAAGCTGGAACCAAAGCAAAACCAAAGCCAAACATCATTACCGTTACAACCACCAACTTCAATGACATTTTTCGATTTAGATTTGCTAAAGTTAACACCTCTTAAGCCTATCCGATGAAGAGTTTTTTTACTATTACCGAAGCAAAAAATACTACTGCAATACTAAGTAAGGTCAAACCCATCCGCTTATTAGCGGATGAGATTTTTTGATCTTTTACATTTTTACTAACATCCGAATTCATAGTATCGATTCTTATTTAGTAAAAACTGGTGGAGTTTCAAAAGTGTGGAATGGTGCAGGTGATGGAACAGTCCACTCTAAGCCCTCAGCGCCTTCCCAAGATTGTGCTTCTGCTTTCTTACCACCGCGATAAGTTGGTAGCGCAACAAACAAGAGGAAATAGAGCTGTGAAAGACCAAACCCAAGGGCGCCGATAGATGCGATCACATTAAAATCAGCAAATTGAACTGGATAATCAGCATAGCGTCTTGGCATACCAGCAAGTCCTAAAAAGTGCATTGGGAAGAATGTCACATTAAAGAAAATCATTGAGCTCCAAAAATGGATCTTGCCACGTGTTTCGTTCACCATAAAGCCAGTCCATTTTGGTGCCCAGTAATAAAAACCGGAGAACATCGCAAATAATGATCCTGCAACTAATACGTAATGGAAGTGAGCAACAACATAATAAGTATCTTGGAGACCAATATCAATCGGAGCCATTGCCAGAATTAAACCAGTAAAGCCTCCAATCGTGAAAACGAAAATAAATCCAACAGACCAGAGCATAGGCGTCTCAAAAGTCATTGAACCTTGCCACATTGTTGCGATCCAGTTAAAAATTTTCACACCAGTTGGAACAGCAATTAACATCGTTGCATACATAAAGAACAATTGGCCTGTAACTGGCATTCCAGTTGCAAACATATGGTGAGCCCAAACAATGAATGACAAGATCGCAATAGAGGAAGTCGCATATACCATTGAACTGTAACCAAACAATTTCTTACGAGCAAAGGTTGGAATAACTTCACTGACAATACCAAATGCAGGCAAAATCATAATATAAACTTCAGGATGACCGAAGAACCAAAAAATATGCTGGTACATTACTGGGTCGCCACCGCCTGCTGCAGCAAAGAAACTAGTACCAAAATGACGATCAGTTAAAACCATCGTAATCGCACCAGCCAAAACTGGCATCACGGCAATCAATAAATATGCAGTAATTAACCAAGTCCAGCAAAACATTGGCATCTTCATTAATGACATACCAGGGGCACGCATATTTAGAATCGTAACAACAATGTTAATTGATCCCATAATTGATGATGCACCCATCAAATGGATAGCAAAAATTGCCATATCCATTCCTGGGCCCATTTGCACTGATAATGGCGCATAAAGCGTCCATCCAGCTGCAGCTGCACCACCTGGTGCCAAGAATGAGCCAAGTAATAAACTTGCAGCAACTGGCATAATCCAGAAACTAAAGTTATTCATACGAGCAAACGCCATATCAGATGCACCAATTTGTAATGGAATCATCAAATTTGCAAACCCTACGAAAGCTGGCATGATGGCACCAAAAACCATCACCAATCCATGCAATGTAGTAAGCTGATTAAAAAACTCTGGGCGTAGGAACTGTAGTCCCGGTTGGAATAATTCCAAACGAATTAATAATGCCATTGTTCCACCAGCAAACAAATTCATCATGGCAAAAATAAGATACATTGTTCCAATATCTTTATGATTCGTTGCGAATAACCATCTTCTCCATCCTGTTGGCATCGCATGTGCGTGATCGTGGTCGTGACTGTGATCATGCATCGTATCGTGGGTAGTTACATTGCTCATGAATTCTCCAAACTTAGTATTTATATTAGTTATCAATAAATTGAATTATTATTTAGCAGCTCGGGCTGTTACAAAATCACTTGGCTGAATGACTTCACCAGTATGATTACCCCAAGAATTTCTTGTGTAAGTCATTACTGCAGCTAGCTCTGTATCAGATAAGGCACTCCATTTAGGCATTGCATTTTTGCCATTTAACAAAATTTTGTACTGGCCTTCTTTTGATCCATTGACAACCATTGAACCATCTAAGGCCGGGAATGCTCCACCACCTTTACCATTTGGTTGGTGACAAACCTGGCAATTCGCTGCATAAACTTTCTCACCACGAGCTTTCGCTTCTTCAAGGGTGTAAGTCTTACTTGGATCATCAGCCAATGATGCCATCTCTTTTTTCTTACTTGAAACCCATGCGGAATAATCTTCATCAGACACAACTCTTACAACAATCGGCATGAAGGCATGTTCTTTGCCACAAAGCTCTGAGCATTGACCGCGATAGGTACCGATTTTTTCTGCTTTAAACCAAGTGTCCCGAACAAAACCAGGGATTGCATCTTGCTTAACTCCGAAACCTTGTACTGTCCATGAGTGAATCACATCATTAGCTGTAGTAATGACGCGAATCTTTTTGTTTACAGGTACAACAACTTCGTTGTCCACTTCCATCAAGTAAGTGTCCGATTTTTCAGCTAAGTTATTAATTTGTTCACGTGGCGTTGACATAGTTGAGAGGAAAGCAATACCTTCTCCCTCACCCTTGATATAGTCATAGCCCCATTTCCATTGATATCCAGTTGCTTTTATCGTGATATCAGCGTTGGTCGTATCTTTCATTGCCACAACTGTCTTGGTTGCAGGAAGAGCCATACCAATAACAATGATTAAAGGAATGATTGTCCAAATAATTTCTACCGTAGTACTTTCATGGAAATCAGCAGGCTTACTACCTTTTGATTTTCTATGTTTAAAAATTGAGTAAAACATTGCTCCAAAGACTGCAATGAAAATTACCGTACAAATGATCATCATGAACCAATGCAACCAATGGATATCTTCCATTATTTTGGTCACAGGTGCTGAAAAATTTAACTGTCGCACGGCAGGGCCACCAGGCATGTCGTTATAGGCAAGTGAACTAAAGGATGTTGTTAAACCGACCATAGTTACACATGCCGCAGTGAAGAGGCGTTTTGTTGTAGTGTTCATTTTCTTCCTAAAAATTGAAGATTTTTATAATTTAGATTCATATTATATTATTTATTTTTGATATCTCGCTGACAATGTTGTTTTTATTATTTACATGTCCAATTTAGGGAAATAATCTAATTTTTTACATGAATCATAAGTAAAAAATTACTTTTTCTTTACCAAAATAGAATTTGCATCAACTGTGGCGATGTATTTGCTTCTTTTTGCCACTTTCCAAGCATGTCCATAAACGATTTCTAGAGTTAAATACCATTGGCCGTTATCACTTTTTAAATTGTTTAATCTCTCTAGAAATTCAGTATTCGATTCGAGCTCTGTTAATTCTTGAAAAAGATTTAAGGCTTTTAGTTCTTTTAATAAAACATCAATATCTTCATATTCTAATTTGAGGTACTCCATTGTCATCACAGGGTCAGAATACCCACAGTGCACCAATAAATCTCCAAAATCATGCATATCAACGATATCAGGTTTAGTTGAAAAAAGTGCTTGATACTCCTTCGCTGTGTCTGGACCTAAATAAGTCAGCATTAGTAACCCGTCTGTTGCGTTCAACTCATTCCAGGTTTTTATTTGCGATTCCGTTTTTTCTCCCTTCGGAATAGCTAAATTACAGGTCCAAATTAAATCAAAGTTATTTACTAAATTTAAGGTGTCTGTATTTTTGGTGAATGCTTTTTTGATTTGAAAAAAGGCTTCAAGGGGGGATTTCGGCAGTGAAAAACTTGCTACAAAGTTTGCCTTAGGGTAGATACTCTTTAATTCCTTGACTGCTTTTAGGTCTATTTTATTTTCAAGAAATATTTTTTTAGGATCAATCTTAATAAAAGTTAAGTTTTGAGCCATGCGCTCGGATAGTTCAGTCTTTATCCATAATAAGAATGGGTTTTCTATTATTTTGGTTTTTGGTTTGCCCATATCATCAAAGTTTTGCTTAACAAATGTTGAATTATCCTCTGATTTTCGAGTTTTTAAAAATCTTTGCGCCTTGTGCTTGTCTTATCTGCAATCAACGGCAAAAAAGTGTCATCTGTAGATTTTGCTTGAGCCGTCTTTATTCGGAGGTTCGTTCAAAAAATTGCGTCATTTGCGCCAATCCAAACAGGACATGGGTCTGTAAACGTTGTATGGTGGCAAAGTGGGCGTTTGATTCAACCCACTGTCTCAGTTCCGAAAACTCTCGGCTAGTGCCCTTAGTTAAGAAATTTCATTTACATGGCAACCTAAAACAATCCCGTGGTATTTTTTTAATTTGGGATCAATTAAAGTCTAAAGAATTCCTGCCGGTCGACCTGCTTATTCCCCTTCCGGAACCAATTGGGATAACGCAATCACGTGGATATCAGAGTAATCTAGAAATTGCTAAATTATTTTCTAAACAAAGAAAATTACCGTTACTTCTATCCTTATTAGATTCTTATCCGGATGAAAACACCCTCACACCTACTAATAGTCCTTTTCAAATTAATTCAAGAGAAGAAATCATCCGATCTATTACTAATTTAAGGGTTGGCGTGGTCGGTAACCTTATGCAATCCGAATATATTTATCATCATTTTGCCAAGGAGTTAAAGTCACTAGGAGCACTTTGGGTTAGTAATTGGATTATGATACGAGTGCCCAACAAAAAAACACAAACATGTTCAATATTGTCCTAGTTCATCCTGAAATTCCTGCCAATACTGGCAATATCATTCGCCTGAGTGCGAATACGGGGTGCACGCTTCATCTAATTGAACCACTCGGCTTCGAGTTAGAAAGTTCAAAATTAAAACGCGCTGGTCTTGATTATCATGAATTCGCAAATCTCAAAGTTCATAAAAGCTGGCTGGATTTCATGAATAGTGCGCTCCCACAGCCTGAACAAATGCATGCTTTAACCACCAAATCCAGCCACTCTATTTCTAATGCCACTTTTAAGATTGGTGATTTTTTAATTTTCGGTAATGAGACTAGTGGCTTGCCTGAAGAGGTGCGGAGCCAGATTTCTCTTACCAATCGCTGGCGTTTACCAATGATGCCGGACAGCCGGAGCCTGAATCTTTCTAACTCTGTAGCGGTTGTAACTTATGAAGCTTGGCGTCAAAACGGATTTCAAAATGGAGTTTAAAACGCTCGATTTTTACAAATCTATTTAGGCTTTGGCTCTCTCGACATCATTTTATGTACGGCATCTAAAGGCTTTACATCTCTAAATAAAATATCGCATACTGCACTAATAATAGGGGTTTCGACATGAAATCTTTGGGCAAGTCGCTCGATTGCTTGTGCACATCGAACTCCTTCAGCAACGTGACCTAGTTGATTAAGAATTTCTTCTAAAGAATGGTTTTTTGCTAATTCAATCCCAACCCTACGGTTTCTGGATAGTTCACCAGTTGCAGTTAATATCAAGTCGCCAAGTCCGGCTAATCCTAAAAAGGTTTCGAGTTTCGCACCCATAGCAATTCCTATCCGGCTCATCTCATTCATTCCACGAGTAATTAGAGCAGCTCTGGCATTTAACCCCAGCTCTAATCCATCTGCTATGCCAGTAGCAATAGCTAAAACATTTTTAATGGCGCCCCCTAATTCAACTCCTGTAATGTCATCAGTAACATAAATTCGCATTGATTTTTGATGAAAGAGTGTTTGGGTCATTTCATTAAGGTCATTAAATTGACTGGCCACCGTTAATGCGCAAGGCAATCCTTGAGCCACCTCTTTGGCAAAACTAGGACCTGATAAAACACCGTAATGGACAGCACCAGTCATCCCTTGTGACTCAAGTACTTTCTCAACGATTTCATGGGGCAGCATGCCAGAACTAGCTTCAATTCCTTTACAAAGCCACAGCCAATGTTGAACAACTTGATTATTTTCTAAATTTCGCCGACATAACTGTTCAGTAATTTCTCCCAAAGCTGCCAGGGGTGTCGCAATAACAATTAAATCTTCACTGGTCATGGCTTGACCCACTGCAAAATCCCAGTTGCTAGTAATGTTTAAATTGGGGGGTAGTTCAATGCCTGGGAGATACTTTGCGTTTTTGCGCGTTTCAACTATCTCTTTTGCTGTACTTGCGTCTCGAACCCACAGAGTGATCTTCGAGTTCGGTATCTTACTTTGATATTTTGCTAAATGGATTGCAATAGAGGTCCCCCAGGCGCCGCCACCAAGAATAGTTACGTTCATTCGCCTGGGTTATTCTTTAAATATTCCGATTAGGAATTAATTAGGTAATGCGTTTCCAGTTGCCGTAGCAGCTTGTTCTGCTTCTGCAATTCTTTGCATACGCTGTTCATATAACTGATGGAAGTTAATTTCAGTCAAATGAATTGGCTGGAATCCGCCACGACCAATTAAATCAGCAATATTAGATCTCAAGTATGGATACAAAATTGTTGGGCATGCAATACCAAGCATTGGATCAAGTTGCTCTGCTGGGATATTTCTGAGTTCAAAAATACCTGCCTGTTGAGCTTCAATTAAGAAAAGTACTTTCTCATCGACAGTTGTTGTAACGTTGCCGATAACAACTACTTGGAATACACCTTCATTTAACGCTGTAGTTTGGATATCGATCTGAATTTGAACTTGAGGTTCACCTTGAGCCAAGAAAATTTGGGGTGCATTAGGCTGCTCTAGAGAGATATCTTTTAAATAAACGCGTTGAATCTGAAAAACAGGACTGTTTGCTTCAGCGGAGTTTTGTGGGGTATTAGCTTGATTTTCTGCCATTTTATTTTCCAATTAGGGTTGTTATTGTTGAAGTAACTTATCCAGACCGCCAGCCTTATCCAAAGCCGACAAATCATCAAAACCGCCTACATGCACGTCACCAATATATATTTGTGGCACCGTACGACGACCGGTTTTTTGCATCATCTCATCTCTTTTAGTAGGATCTAAATCAATCATGACTTTTTCAATTTCAATTACACCTTTGGTTGCCAGAAGCTTTTCAGCCATTCTGCAATAAGGGCAAACTTGCGAACTATACATTAAAACTTTAGCCATTTTCTACTCCAAGTGTGAAATTATTTAACGAGAGGCAAACCAGCCAGATTCCAAGCTTTGATACCACCCTCTAAATTAAATACCTCGGCATATCCTGCACCCTTGATTTTTTGGATCATGCTAGATGAACGAGTGCCAGAGTCACAGACTAGGATTATAGGTAAGTTTTTTGCAATTTTTAAGGCATCTAAATCACTAGGTAGCTGATTTATAACAATATTTCTTGATCTTGCTAAATGTCCTTTAGCAAACTCTTCAGCTGTTCTAACATCAATCACAACTGCTCTGCTACGATTAATGAGAAGGGTTGCTGCGGTTGGGTTGACAGAATTACCACCATGAATGAGTCCAGGTATTAGCGGCGCAAGAAGCATGCCTCCACTAACAAGCATCATGGATAGTAAAATAAGGTTGTTTGTATTTAAAATGAATTCCATTTCTCAATTATATATAAAGAGTGTGTATATGAAACAGTTAGTACTTATTCGTCATGGTGAATCTGCCTGGAATCTTGAAAATCGTTTTACTGGTTGGGTAGATGTCGATTTAACTCCAACTGGTGTTATCCAAGCGATAGAATCGGGTAAGAAACTTTTGGATGCTGGCTTTACTTTTGATCTCGCCTATACCTCTGTGCTGAGAAGAGCGATTGAAGCGCTATGGTTTGTTCAAAAAGAAATGGACTTAATGTGGATACCTGCAGTTCACAGTTGGCGTTTGAATGAGCGTCACTACGGTGCATTAGCTGGTCTTAACAAAGCTGAAACAGCAGAGCAGTACGGCGCTGAACAAGTTCATATTTGGCGTAGATCCT
>Ga0114959_10002908_pt1 | contig 13745 bp, 14 predicted proteins | sample C_130625_EF_Meta_FD_87317 | JGI IMG/M metagenome (GOLD analysis project Ga0114959, IMG submission 87317) | Freshwater microbial communities from Lake Croche, Canada to study carbon cycling - C_130625_EF_MetaG | ecosystem: Environmental > Aquatic > Freshwater > Lake | place: Lake Croche, Canada...
GGTGATGTTGTGCTGAGTCATGGTGCGTGTTCCTAAAGATCTACAATGTCCCTATGATATCGAGCATGACTGGTTATGGCAGCGCTTCTCGCCAAGTCTCCCTGGGAGCTGGTGTGGTTGCTGATCTGCAGGTGGAATGTAGGGCTGTTAATAGCCGCTTTCTGGATTTGGGCTTTCGTCTTCCGGACGAATGTCGTGGGGCTGAACCCCTCTTGCGAGAGCTGGTGACCCAGAGTCTCTCTCGAGGAAAGGTCGAATTTAGGGCGGCTTGGCGCATTTATAGCAATGGTGGGGCAGCTAAAGCGAATCCTCAGGCCTTGGGAGCCTTAAATCAAGATCGGCTTGAAGCACTCAAGGCGCTGCAAATCAAGGCCCAAGATACCTTTACAGATGCCAGAGAGCTCAGTATTGCAGACGTTCTTCGTTGGCCAGGAATCGTTTCGGAACCACGCGGCGAAGAAGAGGGCTGGGTTGCAGCCACTGTGGAGGCTGGTAAAGCAGCTTTGGCAGTGTTGATGGACAGTCGACATGCAGAAGGTAAGGCCTTAGTTGGTGTACTGACCAATATCACAAGCAAGATGCGAACAATTGTTAAGACAATCGAACCTAAAGTCCCAGAGTATGTGGCGCAGTATCAAGAAAAACTCACTGAACGTTTGTCAGAAGCTTTAGCTGCACAGGAACACGGTAAAAATATTAGCGGATCTGGCACTGAGCTCATGGAGCGCATTCGCCAAGAGGTTGTTCTCTATGCTGTTCGCATCGATGTTGCTGAAGAATTTGCCCGTTTAAAAACCCATCTGCAGGCGGTAGATACTGCACTTGTAGGTAAAGGACCGGTTGGCAAACGATTAGATTTTCTGATGCAAGAGCTTAATCGTGAAGCCAATACCCTGAGCTCAAAATCAGTTTCTGAAGAATGTACTCAGGCTGCCCTAGAGCTTAAGCTTCTGATTGAGCAAATGCGCGAGCAAGTACAAAACTTAGAGTAATGCGTACAATTTATTTATGACAAACACAAATCAAACCCCAGCTTATCAGGGCAGCATGTTGATGATTGTTGCGCCATCAGGCGCAGGTAAATCTTCTTTAGTAAATGCTTTGTTGCAAGCAGACCCCGGTTTGAAATTGTCTTTATCGACCACCACTCGTGCGCCACGACCAGGCGAAGTCGATGCTAAAGATTACCGTTTCGTTTCTACAGAGGAATTTATTCGCGAGAGAGATCAAGGTCACTTCTTAGAGTGGGCACAAGTGCATGGCCATTATTACGGCACCTCTAAACCCTGGATCGAATCACAAATGCAAGCGGGAAGTGATGTGATACTTGAGATTGACTGGCAAGGCGCACAACAAATTCGGAAATTGATTCCGTCTGTGCAGTGGATTTTTATTTTTCCACCTTCTATTGAGGCACTAGAGGAGCGACTACGCAAACGCGGGCAGGATGACGAGGCCACTATTGAAAGGCGTTTGGCTGCAGCGCATGTTGAGCTTTTGCATGCTCCCGAGGCCGATTACATTGTTGTAAACGACTCTTTCGATCAGGCTCTGATTGATCTAAAGCAGATTTTGGCCTCAAGTCGCCTGCGCTCTGGGCCTGCCATGTCCAGAAATCCAGCACTTTTAAAGCGCCTCGGGGTCTAATCAGTTATCCTATGGGTATTGAAGCTAAATTTAAGTGAGTTCAGAATGGCCCGGATTACTGTAGAAGATTGCCTTAAAACTATCCCAAATCGTTTTGAACTGGTTTTGGCAGCGACTTATCGCGCACGCCAATTGGTTCAAGGTCACTCCCCACGTGTTGAGTCCAGAGATAAAGCAACTGTAGTTGCATTGCGCGAAGTTGCTGCTGGTGTTACTGACCGTGACATGCTGACCAAAGTACCTTTGTAAAAAAGGAGTTCCGGTGTGGAGCTCCCTTTAGGAACTGTCAAATCATCGGAATTAGTAGGAGGGGTCTCGCCTAAGGAGGCCTCGCTTGGATCAATCCAAGCAGATCTGTTGAACATATCTCCAGATACACCAAAGCAAATCAAACAAGAGAGTGGAAAAAAATCCATCATTGCGTCCTTATTGGCGCAATCGAGTCGACACCTATTTGGTCCTACCTCTGCGCCTAGTAAGCCCTTAAAACACCAAGTTGTTTCAATTGAAGAACTGCTTTCCAAACTTACTTACTTAAAGCCTGAAGATGTTGCACAGGTGAAGAAGGCTTTTCAATTTGCTGATACCGCTCACTTGGGTCAATACCGACATAGTGGCGAACCTTACATCACGCATCCCGTTGCCGTAGCTGAGCTATGTGCTACTTGGCGCTTGGACGGACCTTCCATCATGGCAGCCTTATTACATGATGTGATCGAAGATACTGGCTCAACCAAAGCAGATTTAGTAGAAAAGTTCGGCGCTAAGGTCGCAGAACTAGTTGAAGGCTTAACGAAGCTTGATAAGTTAGAGTTTCAAAGCCATGCGGAAGCTCAAGCAGAAAGCTTTCGCAAAATGTTCATGGCAATGGCACGCGATGTCCGAGTGATTCTAGTAAAGCTTGCTGATCGTACGCACAATATGCGTACCTTAGATGCAGTCCCTATGGAAAAGCGTCGTAGGGTTGCTGCTGAAACGATTGAAATCTATGCTCCCATTGCTCACCGCTTGGGCTTAAACATCATTTATCGTGACTTACAGGATCTGAGTTTCCGTTATTCCATGCCGATGCGTTTTCGGGTGATTGAGGGTGCAGTAAAACGGGCGCGCGGCAATCGCAAGGAAATGATTGAAAAGATTTTACAATCATCCCGTATGGCATTTGCAAAAGCAGATCTTGAAGTCGATATTCGTGGTCGTGAAAAAACGCTTTACAGCATCTATAACAAGATGCGCAGTAAGCATGTGAGCTTTTCACAAGTATTAGACGTTTATGCTTTCCGCGTGACAGTCCATAACATTGATGAGTGTTATCGGGCGCTTGGAATTTTGCATTCTCTATTTAAGCCTATGCCTGGCAAGTTCAAAGATTACATTGCCATCCCTAAGTTAAATGGCTACCAATCCTTACACACTACCTTATTAGGACCATCTGGTGTCCCTGTGGAGTTTCAGATTCGTACTGGAGATATGCATGCCGTAGCTGAGGCGGGTGTTGCTGCTCACTGGGCTTATAAGGACGGCTCACCTGATATGAGTGAGGTTCAAAACCGTGCGCATCAATGGTTACAGTCATTGATCGATATTCAGGATAGCAGCGGGGACTCTCAAGAATTCTTAGAACATGTCAAGATTGATTTGTTTCCTGACGCGGTATACGTCTTTACGCCTAAAGGGCAAATCAGGGCTCTACCCAGAGGTGCTACAGCTCTGGACTTTGCCTACTCTATTCATAGTGATCTTGGAAATACTTGTGTTGCTGTCAAGATCAATGGCTTGCAATTACCATTGCGAAGTGAGCTCAAGAATGGCGACATCATTGAAGTGGTCACCTCGGCTAATTCTCAGCCCAATCCCGGTTGGTTGGCTTTTGTTAGAACTGGTAAGGCTAGGGCATCGATTCGCCACTCCCTGAAAACGAAACATTATTCTGAATCGCTACAACTTGGTGAACGGCTTTTAGCTAATGGCTTACGTCAGCAGGGGGTAGATGCAGCATTAATCACCCCAGAAATTTGGGAAAAGTTGATGCATTGGACAGGTGATAAAACACGTGAAGAGGCTTGCGTTAACATTGCCTTAGGCCGACGTTTGCCACAAGAGCTAGCGATTCGTTTAAAGATTTTGATTGACGATGAAGGTGGCGACGAGCAAATGCGTTTGGGAACAGCCGATTGGATGTCATCTCCTCAAGAGCTCAGCCACCATCAGCGCCAAGCGATTTTGGTTGATGGTCGCGAAGGTAATTCCATTAGCTTTCAGACCTGTTGCCACCCCATTCCAGGTGACAACATTATTGGGTATTTAGGTAAGGGCGAAGGTCTTCAAGTTCACACCAATGATTGCCCGATAGCGCTCCGTATGCTCTCTAAGGATAATGACAAGTGGGTAGAGGTGGAGTGGGGCAAGGATGTGAACCGCGAGTTCGAAGTTGACTTAGCAATTGATACTCTTCAGGGTAAGGGCGTATTAGCACGGGTTGCTAGCAGCGTTACCGCAGCAGATTCGAACATCATGAATGTCTCCATGGAAGACCGCTATAAAGAAGATTCTGTCACGATCCGTTTTACGATTCAAGTCTATGATCGCCTACACCTATCTAAAGTGATGCGTAGTTTGCGAACTAATCACGACGTGATGCGCGTCACTCGTACGCGTGCTATTTAATACTCTCAGAAAAGATATTGAACCTTGAGAATTTCAATTTCAGACGGACCAGTCGGTGTCTGTATGACAACGCAATCACCTAGCCTTGCCTTAATGAGTGCTTTTGCAATAGGCGATACCCAGCTGACATGACCCTTGTCCAGATCAACTTCATCTACTCCAACAATGGTGATCATGGTCTCTTTTCCGGCTTCTGCTCCATCTAAACTGGCGAAGGTCACAGAGGCGCCAAAGAAAATTTGTTCGGCATCGGACTCGCCAGATTTACGAGCTGAGTTATCGACAACAACAGCAAATTCTAGGCGCTGATTTAAAAAGCGAATCCTGCGATCGATTTCACGTAAACGCTTTTTTCCGTAGATATAGTCACCATTTTCCGAGCGATCACCGTTAGAGGCGGCCCAGTGAACAACCTTGACCACCTCAGGCCGATCTAGGTTTAATAGCTGTAGGAGCTCAGTTTTGATGCGTTCATGCCCAGCGGGGGTGATGTAGTTTTTCTCTTCCATGGCATAATTATGAATGTTGCGGCTGTAGCTCAGTTGGATAGAGTACTTGGCTACGAACCAAGGGGTCGTGGGTTCAATTCCTGCCAGCCGCACCATCTCATTTGAGGCCTAGTTAAGCAACTAGGCCTTTTTCATTTCTCCTTATTTTCATAAAGATCCCTTATAGTTGGGAAATGCTCATTTTTACTCTTAAATATGCCTTTTTTGCTATTTAGGCTGAATTTAACCAAGATGGCACTTTATATAATACTAATAATAGTTATAGCCATTCATCAGCACTTCCTATTTTCGGACCTTTATTTTTAATAATGCCAATCATCACAGACTCTCCTAGCGAAGGATCGCCCGTTGCGAAATGGGTTGCTGTTGATGCAGAGAATGCAAAAGTGATTTTAAGTGGCAAGGTAGACGTATATTCACTCGCTAATACCTGGACGCAAGTTCGTGCACAACAAGATGCTTGGCTACAAAACTCCTCAGGAAATCACTCCCTCACATTTGATGCATCCCAGGTTGCCAAATTAGATGGAGCTGGAATAGCATTTTTGATTGGCGTTGAGGAAGCGCAACAGAAATCTGGCGGCAAGTTTGATTTGGTTGGGTTAGATCCCCGCTACCAGCCACTATTAAAAGAATTCGATCCCATCGTCAACTTATTTCCCGCTCCAGCAGTAAAGCCTAAGCGAAGTTTTATCGTGAGCACGGGGATGGCAACGCAAAATTTAATAGATGATGCTAAAGGCCTTATTATTTTTACAGGTCACTTGGCTGATGATCTGTTTTGGTCTTTGCGTAATCCAAAGGAAGTGCGCTGGGGTGATTTTGTTGATACTGCGGTCCAGGCCGGTATAGCTGCATTACCAATTGTGGGCTTGGTGTCTTTTTTGATTGGGGTGATTCTATCTTTTCAGGCTGCCATTGGTATGAAGCAATTTGGAGCAGTCTCATTTGTTGGCCCTTTAGCAGCGCTCGGCATCGTCCGTGAAATGGGGCCATTAATTACTGCCATCTTGCTTGCGGGACGCTCATCCGCCGCATTTGCCGCAGAGATTGGCACGATGACAGTCAATAGTGAGGTTGACGCATTGGTAAGTGGGGGTCTGAGTCCAATTCGTTTCTTAGTAGTACCACGGGTACTTGCAGGTATTTTAGTTATGCCTATTTTGACGATCTTTGCCGATATCGTGAGCATATTTGCTTCGATGGTGACGATGCTAGCTTACGGCATTCCATTTATTAATTTTTATAACGGCATGCTAGCGGCAGTAGGTCTTGAAGATATTCTTTCTGGTTTGGTTAAAGCTACCCTATTTGGTGTAGTAGTTTCAGCAGTAGGCTGCTTGCGCGGGATGCAAACTGGTACTGGAGCAGCTGCAGTGGGTATTTCTGCTACGCGTGCTGTAGTGAGCAGTATTGTGATGATTGTTCTGGTTGACGGTGTTTTTGCCTTCATCTCCTATAGAACAGGATTCTGATGGATACGCTAAACAATCCTAATTATGCGATTGAGGTAAAAGACCTCACTGTAGGCTACGGTTCAACAGTGCTGATGAAAGACCTCAATTTCACAGTAAATAATGGTGAAATATTCGTTATTCTCGGTGGATCTGGTTGCGGTAAATCTAGCTTGCTCAAAAATCTCTTTGGTCTATACCAGCCTTTAGGCGGAGATGTTCTGATAGAAGGTCAAAACATCACTACTGCACAAGGCGCAGAACGCCAAAAAATTATGACTAGCTTTGGTGTGATGTATCAGCAAGGTGCTTTATTTGGCTCGATGAATCTCTTAGATAACGTTACTTTATTTATGCAGGAGTACACCGACCTTACAGAGGACCAAATGAATCTGCTTGCGCGTTGCAAACTAGATTTAGTTGGATTGCTACCATATGAGTCTTATATGCCTAGTGAGATTAGTGGCGGTATGCAAAAGCGTGCGGCTATTGCTAGAGCTATGGCTCTGGACCCCAAAATTCTGTTCTTAGATGAGCCATCAGCAGGCTTAGATCCAATTACCTCAGCCGATTTAGACAGCACCATCCTAGACTTGTCAAAAAATTTAGGCATTACTTTTGTGATTGTGTCGCATGAACTTGCCAGCATTTATGCCATAGCTGACAAAGTCATTATGTTAGATAAGGGTGCCATGGGTATTATCGCCGAGGGCGATCCAAAGGTCTTGAGAGATACTAGTAAAGATCCTCGAGTACACCAATTCTTTAATCGCATTATGAGCAAGGACTCAGCATGAGCAATAACTCAAATCCCAATTATTTTCGTTTAGGTGTTTTTGTACTCACTGCAATCGGAGTATTGATTGCTGTAGTTCTCATATTTGGATCAGGCCAACTGTTTAAATCATCTTTTCTGCTTGAAACTTACCTCAAGCAGTCTGTAACAGGCTTAGATACTGGCGCCTCAGTTCGCTTTAGAGGGGTGAAAATCGGACAGGTCACTTTTATTGGCTTATCTGGTGATATCTACGAGAAAAATGTCCCATTTGAGAAAAGAAAACAGTATGTCGTGGTAAGAATGCAGATTTTTGGCAATAAGGTCACTGAGGAACAGATTATGGACTTTGTCAAAAATAATCTGCGAGCTCGGGTTAAGTCAATGGGTATCACTGGAGTTAACTACGTTGAGTTTGATTTTTCTCCAAGCGCAGCTGACTATGATTCCTTGCCCTATAGTTGGGAACCTCAAGACCCTGTCATTCCGTCACTTCCTAGTCAGGCCGATGAAATTATTTCTGGGGTGCAGAGGCTGGTAGGGTCTTTAAATCAAATGAATCTTGACGTCACCGCAAAGCACTTTGACACTTTATTAGTTAATCTCAATACCTTGATGGCTGGAGACGGAAAGGGTAACGAGGGCCTTACTCGCTCTATAAAAGAAATGAATATCATCATGGACCGGATTGCTAAGGTAACAGAGAAGGGTGAGTTAGAAGTCTTGATGCGTCAATTGGTTGGGACGATGGTGGATTTACGTCAAACCATTGCGAGTATTCAGGGTGATACTAGTGCCACTATTGAAAATCTCAAACAAGCAAGTGAGAACATTAATGAATTTAGTCGCATTGCTAGTCAATCCCCATCAAGCTTAATTTGGAGTGAACCCCCTCCAAAAATAGTGCTGCCTATGAATGGTAGCCAAGGAATTTCTGGAGCTCAAAAATGATGAAGCGAATTCTACTTGCTGTGGTAATTTTGGGCTTAACTTCATGTGCCTTGCCAACCCGTGCTCCTGTTGGTCCAACGAGCTGGATGGTGCAGCCTGAGCGGTCTGGTCAGGCATTGAAACCGCGTTCAGATTACATATTAAAAATTGGAGCCGTTGCCGTGACATCGCCGTATGACGGTAAGTCCTTGGTTTACCGTCTTGGCGATCAGCGTTTTGAAAAAGACTTTTATAACGTCTATACAGTACTGCCTTCAGAAATGATTGCAAACGCTGAACAACAGTGGCTAAATCAGGCTACTATATTTTCTGCAACCGTTGGGCAAAATACGAGCTTTTTCCCTGATTTCACATTGCAAACGATTGTGAGTGAGTTTTATGGTGACTATCGCACTAGACCTGAGGCGGTAGTCAGTGTTGAGTTTTTCTTAAGCGTGAGTACCAATGGAAAAGGTAATCCCTTAATTGGTTCAAATCGCTATACCAAGCGTATTGCACTCAAAAACAATACACCAGAAGCACTTGTATTGGGCCAACAGCAGGCCCTCGCTGAAATTCTCAAAGAGTATGAAGCTCAGCTCTACCAGTACGCTGGGAATTTACCAAAGCCCCTAGGGCGATAATTAAAATAGATGTTTGGAGGTCGGCATGGACTTAGGTATTAGAGGCAAAGTAGCTTTAGTTATGGCATCGAGCCGAGGCTTGGGTCAAGCTATGGCTGTATCCTTGGCTAAGGAAGGTGTCAAGGTTGCAGTGACAGGGCGCAGTGATGAAGGATTAAAGGAATCCGTTGCCATGATTGAGGCAGCAGGTGGGATCGCCATTGCCCTGAATTGGGATCTTGCCGATCCTACAGTGATTGATAACTTGGTTTCAAAGATTGAGAAAGAGCTTGGTCCCATTGATATCCTCATCAACAATACTGGTGGGCCACCTCCAACTCTTGCTGCTGGACAAGATCCTGCGCTTTGGCAAAAGAGCTTTAATGATATGGTGCTGTCCTTAATTGCTATTACTGATCGAATCCTACCTGGCATGCGTCAACGTGGGTGGGGCCGAATCATCACCAGTACCACTTCAGGTGCAATTGCCCCAATTAAAAATTTAGCTATTTCAAATACCTTACGTGCCGCCTTATTAGCATGGTCAAAAACCTTAGCTGCAGAAGTTGCTAATGAAGGCATCACTGTCAATATCATCATGCCAGGGCGTATATCTACTGCGCGTCTTCGCCAACTTGATGAAGCTCGAGCAAAGCGAGAAGGAACAAGCTATGAGGATGTGGTCAAGGCAAGTCTTCGACAAATTCCCATGGGACGTTATGGTGATCCAAAGGAATATGGTGATGCAGCAGCCTTTTTAGCAAGTCAGAATGCTTCTTTTATTACTGGCACTGTCATGCGGGTTGACGGCGGTCAGATTCAGGCGATTTGAAGTTTTTTCTTGTAAACCTTCTCAAGGGCCTTAAGCAAGAGTTACGCTCAAGCGAACTGGCTTGGCTTTTTATAGCCTTAATACTGTCTGTTACTGCTCTATCTAGCGTTAGCTTCTTGGCTGACCGTATGCAAAGAGCTTTTCAATTTGATGCTCGTCAGCTTCTCGCTGCTGATGTATTAATTGTTGCGGATCAGCCTTTAGCCCAGCGCTTCATAACTGAAGCCCAAAATCGGCAATTACAAACTGCGCAAACAATTGTTTTTCCCACAATGGCTTCAGTAGGATCACAAAGCAAACTAGCTGCATTAAAGGCTGTGAGTTCGCAATATCCATTACGAGGTGCGCTACAAGTTAAAACAGCCAATAGTCCACCCAATATTTCTGCCGCCCCAATATCTGGAACGGTATGGATAGATCCAGCTATGTTGGCTAGTTTGCGAGCAAAAATCGGCGATCAAATGACCCTCGGAAAAAAATCTTTTGTCATTGCAGGCGTGCTAGAACGAGAAATTGATAGAGGAGCTGGCTTTATGAACTTTGCACCTCGAGTCATGATGTCGATTGAAGACTTACCGGCAACAGATTTAATTGGGCTTGGCAGTAGGGTGACTTATCGCTTACTCTTAGCTGGTTCAGATGAGCAAACCCAATCTTACGAAAGCTGGGCTAAAGCCTATATTGAATCAGAGAAGCTGCGTGGGGTAAGAGTAGAAACTCTAGAGAATGCTCAGCCTGTTATGCGTAACACTTTAGAAAGGGCAGAGCGTTTCCTATCATTGATAGCAGTGTTAACTGCGATGGTTGCTGCTGTTGCTATTGCACTATCCGCAAGACGATATGCACTGAAACAGGCTGATAGCTGTGCAGTTCTTAAGTGTTTTGGTGCTACCGCAAAAATGATCTTAGAAAAGCAATTTGCAACATTGTTAATTCTTGGGATTGCAGCCGCTGGCATTGGTTGCTTATTGGGTTATTTAGTTCAACTTGTATTAACTATGCTCCTAGGTAATTTGATATTAACCAATCTACCAGGCATTTCTATTTGGCCCATTATCTGGAGCTCTTTATTTTCTTGGTTCTTGCTAATTGGCTTTGCTGGTCCGCCGATCTTTTCCTTAGCGAAGATATCGCCAATTCGTCTGATTCGAAAAGAATTCCAAGGAATCAGTAGCTCCTCATTCTGGGTTGCTGTGTTTGGTCTTGGGACTGGTGCTACTTTAATAGCTCTAGCAGCCCGAGATTTGAAATTGGCATTTTGGGCAGCGCTTTGTTTTGGCGGTGCTATTGTTATTTTTTCTGGACTAGCTTGGTTAATATTAAAGTTATTAGCGCGGATACAGATCCAAAACTTTGCGGTTCGATTTGCCATCACAGCACAATGTAGGCGCTCTGGTTTTGCAGTTGTGCAGATTAGTGCCTTGGGAATTGCCTTAATGGCTTTATTATTGATCTTGCTCTTGCGACAAGATTTGCTAAATGCTTGGCAGAGCAACACGCCTGCAGATGCCCCAAATCGTTTCATGATCAATGTGCAGGGTGACCAGAAATTAGATATTACAAACTCTTTGACAAAGGCGGGGATTCCAAAGTTAGAGTTTTATCCTATGGTACGCGGACGCTTGATTGCGATTAATGGGCAAGATATATCACCCAATGATTATGTCGAAGAAAACGCAAAGCGTTTGGTGGATCGAGAGTTTAACTTGTCTTACACAGATCAATTGCCTCCCGGTAATCGGATTACTGAAGGTAAGTGGCTATCGGGAGATAGTCCTCAAATTTCAATGGAGGCAGGACTTGCTAAGACACTTAAGCTCAAAATAGGCGATCAAATGACGTATGAGGTGGCCGGGGAAAGAATCAGTGCGCCAATCACTTCCTTACGTAAGCTCGATTGGGGTTCAATGCGAGTGAACTTTTTTGTCATCATGCCTACCTCACAATTACAAGCTTTGCCTCAATCATGGATCACCTCTTACTATCAGCCGCCCTCACAAGAGCCTTTAGATTTTCAGTTAAGTCAGGCTTATCCTAATTTAACGGTGGTGGATGTCTCTGCATCGCTACAGCAAATACAAGATGTCTTAAATAAACTCTCTGCTGGCCTAGGTCTGCTATTCGCTTTCACCATTGCTGCTGCAGTTCTAGTATTAATGGCAGCAATTTCAGCTACCGGAGACGATCGCTTTAGAAACGCTGCCCTATTAAAAGCCATTGGTTGCTCGCGTGAAACTCTAGCTAGTATTGCGAGGGTTGAACTACTGATTATCGGATTAGTTGCAGGCTCTCTAGCGGGGCTTACAGCAGGCCTTTCAGCTTGGGCTCTCGGACGATACATCATCGAAATTGAATTTAATTCCTTTGGACAAGCGCTACTCATGGGAATGAGTTTTGGAGTGATTGCTTGTATGACTGCAGGCTTTCAATTCCAGCGCAAGATACAGAACACTACTGCAATCGAGTGCTTAAGAGAGAGTTACTAAATTTTTAGGTAGCTCAACTAAGCGAGTACCTGAAAATCGGTCTGGCAAGCTTTGGCGCAGCATAGGATTCTTGCGATCAAGATACATACTGAGTGGCCAAATGAAAAGGGCAACAGCAAATAGCATCTCAATAATTTGCCATTTTTCCAAATGAAAAGCCCACTGTAATAGGACGCAAGGAATAATCCATAGCGATCCGTAGACATAGCGCCAAAACGCTTGTCGTTTTTTGATCGTATGTCCATGCTGATCAATTATTCGGATGCGCCAGGTTTGCATTGCAAGTGTTTGACCAGATTTTGTCCAGTACCAAACAAAATAGATCCCCAATACAGCATAAAGATATAAGAAGGTTAACCAGCTAGGTAAAGATATGCCGAACAATATGCCAAGTCCCAAATTGGGGACTAAAAAGGTCAGCGCAATCACTCCCAAAAGAACTAGTTGTTCATAGAGACAACATGAAACACGACGCCAAAATTGTGGAGAGGGTAATGCATTGAGTTCAACTGGCGTCATGATGCTGCTTATAAAAGGTCAAAAATTAATTAGTGCTTGAACTACTCTCAGAGCTAGATCTCGCACTTTCAGGGGTAGGGCTAGTAGGCATAGTGACGATAGCCGGTAGACTTCCCTTTGGTGAAATGGGATATTGCTGAAGTGTTGGCGCATTAGCTGCGGTAGGTTTTTTCTTCACCTCCGATTGAGCAAGCTTCTTTTTTTGCTCATCACTGAGTTTTTGATATGCAGTCCAAGCCTCTGCTTTTTTCTCAGCTGGAAATTTAAGGCTGCTTAAATAATTTTCACGTGCAATACGGCGCTCTTTTTGGGTCAGATTAGACCAGCTAGCCATGCGTGACTGTAGTCGCTGTTGATCTTGTTCGCTCATTTTTGGATAGATGTTGGCCACTTGAGTCCACTTCTTCCGACTATCGGGTTGCATGTAATCCCAATCACTTTCAAGGGGTGCAAGAATCTTCTGCTGGGCAGGCTTAAGTCCTTCCCAAGTGCCATCTGGTTTTTTTTCTGGAATAGCAGTGGTTTTTTCGACTGAAGGGTTTGGTGATGATTGGGCCAAGGCGCCTGATGCCATCGAGCCGAAAACAACAAGTACCAGCGCCATAGAAGCGCTAGTAAATAAAGACTTTATAGAGAGTGGCATTCAGTGGTGTGAACTTATTTACCTTGCAAAGAGCTGCCAGAGTCATCCCCAGAGTCGGATAGAGGACCATTTTTAAGGAAGGCCATAAAACCACTATCAGCATAAGCGTCTGGCGGAACATCATCAGAAAGAAGGGCTGCATCGACTTCGGCGATATCGTTAATACGTGAATCATCCTGCCATTGAGCAATACCAATCAATCCAAATACTAGGACAACTAATGGCGCTACCCAGCCTACCGTGTCCCAAACACCATTTGTATTTGAGCCTAGGTTACCCATCATTCCGGCAAATACTGACTTTTGAACTAGTAGCTTTTCTGGTTTTCTGGCAGAAAGGGCTTTCATTCGAGCGGCATGGAGACGATCTTTAATCCCTGCAGGCAAAGTTTGGGCGCCTTGGCTAAGCAGGGCAGCACTAGCACGACCAAATTGGTCTGCTTGGGTCTCGGTGAGTTGGTCATCAAAGTGTTTCACAGGGTAATTCCTTTTAATTTCAATGCTTTAGCTAAGGTTTGTGATGCTCTAGAACAATGTGTTTTGACACTGCCTTCGCTACAACTCATCGCTTTGGCAGTTTCAGTAATACTTAGCTCATCCCAATAACGCATTAGGAAGGCTTCTCGTTGACGTACAGGTAATTTAGCAATTTCTGACTCCA
>Ga0114959_10002910_pt1 | contig 13741 bp, 8 predicted proteins | sample C_130625_EF_Meta_FD_87317 | JGI IMG/M metagenome (GOLD analysis project Ga0114959, IMG submission 87317) | Freshwater microbial communities from Lake Croche, Canada to study carbon cycling - C_130625_EF_MetaG | ecosystem: Environmental > Aquatic > Freshwater > Lake | place: Lake Croche, Canada...
GGGCAAACTTATCATCTACCTGCACGGCAAATCCGGGATCTTTTGCGAAGGTTTATTTTAACACTGGTTCAGCCAGAAATAGCATTACTATTCCAACGAATGCAATTATTCCCGATGATAAAAACAAGAAAATTGTGGTTATTAAGGGTGGTAAAGCCACTTATGCCATCATCGAGACGGGTTTAAGAAAGGAAAGTTTTGTAGAAATTACAAAGGGTGTTTCGGTAGGTGATACGATTGTGGTAGATGGCGTTTTATTCGCTCGACCTGATAAACCGGTTAAAATTAGAATTGTCAAATCCAGCGAGCAATTGAGCTTAAAATGATTTTGACTAATTCAAAAATGCGGGTAAAATTCTAAAAACCATTTAGTATCAAAGTTTTAAAAACAATCCAGAATCTAAGCCATTAAATGAATATTTCAGAATTATCCTTAAAGCGACCTGTACTTGCAACGGTGATGAATATCCTAATTATTCTTTTTGGAGTAGTGGGTTTTTCTTTCCTTGCAGTGCGTGATTACCCGGCCATTGATCCCCCGATCGTAACCGTCTCTACCGCATATACTGGTGCGAATCCTGATATCGTTGAAAATCAAATTACTGAACCGCTCGAAAAACAAATCAACGGGATTCCTGGTATTCGTTCCATCACCTCTTCCAGTACTCTAGGAAATAGTAACATTACGGTAGAATTTAATTTGGATGTTCCCTTGGAAGCAGCTGCCAGTGATGTGAGAGATAAAGTAGCGCAAGCGGTTAGGAATTTACCCCAAGATATTGATGCGCCACCCGTGGTTTCAAAAGCGGATGCTAACAGTGATTTTATCCTTTTATTGGCGATTCAAAGTAGAAGCAAAGGCTTATTAGAATTGAGTGATTACGCTGAAAATGTTCTTCAGCAACGTTTTCAGACGATAAATGATGTAAGTGGCGTAAATATTTTAGGACAGAAACGTTATTCAATGAGAATCTGGTTGAAACCCGACCGCATGAATGCATACGCTTTGTCGTTTACTGATATCCAAAATGCTTTGGCTCGTGAAAATGTCGAAATTCCAGCCGGTAAAATCTACGGGAGTAATACCGAAATGACGATTCGGGCTTTAGGAAGATTGACCTCTGAACAGCAATTCAGAGATTTAATTATCCGTCAAAGTAATTCGGGAATTGTGAGATTAGGGGATGTTGCAGGTGTAGAATTAGGATCCGCTAACTTGGAACAAAGTTGGAAATATAACGGAGTTTATGCCGTTGGTTTGGCTGTGGTGCCCCAGCCAGGAGCCAATTACATTAAAATTGCGGATGAGTTTAACAAACGTTTAGCCGAAATCCAGAAAGAAAATAAATCAGATATTCAATTCAAATTATTGATTGACAACACCAGAAACGTTCGTCAATCTTTGAAAGAAGTGGAAGAAACGTTGCTTATTTCTTTTGGATTGGTCGTGTTGGTGATTTTCTTCTTTTTCAGGAATTGGCTTATCGCTATTCGACCATTGATTGATATTCCTATTTCTTTGATTGCCACCTTTTTTATCATGTATCTTTTTGGATTTACCATCAATGTCTTAACACTTTTGGGAATTGTATTAGCTACTGGTTTAGTCGTAGATGATGGAATTGTGGTTACGGAGAATATATTTCGAAAATTAGAACAAGGCATGCCTATTCGCAAAGCAGCTTTGGAAGGGAGTAAGGAAATTTTCTTTGCCGTTATTTCAACTTCATTGACCTTGGCCGTGGTGTTCTTGCCCGTTATTTTCTTGGAAGGATTCGTTGGTAGTCTTTTCCGTGAATTTGGTATTGTGGTTGCGGGCGCAGTATTAATTTCTGCTTTTGTTTCTTTGACCATTACGCCGGTTTTGAATGTTTATTTAACCCGTAAAAAAGCTGGTCACGGTTGGCTTTATGACAAAACTGAACCCTTTTTTACGGGTATGGAAAGTGGTTACAAACGAATTCTGCAAGGTTTTATGCGGGTTCGTTGGGTTGCTTGGGTGATTGTGGTCGCTTGCGGAATATTGATTTTCTTGGCGGGTAAAAACCTCCAAAGTGAAATTGCCCCGATGGAGGATAAAAGTAATATTCGTTTTACCGTTAGTACCCCCGAAGGCTCCAGTTATTTGTACACTCAGCAGGTTTCAGACCAAGTAACCAATTTCTTAAACGACTCCATCCCGGAAAAAGAATTTGTGTTTAATGCAGTGCCAGGTTTTGGTGGGAATGGAGGAACCAACTCATCAATCGCTAGAATTGGCTTAATTTCGCCCGAAAATAGGATGAAGACTCAGGATGAAATTGCTAAGATGCTGAATAAAAAGATGAGCAAATTTAATAATGCTCGTATCTTTGGAATTCAAGAACAAACGATTTCAGTGGGGTTAGGTTCAAGAGGTAGTTTGCCCGTACAATTTGTGATTCAAAACATTGATTTCACTAAAATTAAAGAGGCTATTCCTAAGTTTTTGGAAGCCGCACGCAACGATAAGACCTTCCAAAATGTGGATGTAAACTTGAAATTTAATAAGCCCGAAATATTAATGACCTTCGATCGGATTAAAATTAAAGATTTAGGTTTAACCACGCAAGATGTTGTAAGTGCTGTTCAAGGAGCCTTTAGTGGCAGACGTTTAGCGTATTTTACCATGAACGGTAGACAATATGAAGTAATTGCTCAAGTAGAACGCCAAGATAGAACACAACCAACTGATATCAACAACCTTTTTGTAACCAATGCTCGTGACGAAAGAATTCCTTTAAGTTCAGTAGTTAAATTGGAGGAAAGTAGTAATCCTCCTTCGTTATATCACTTCAATCGTTTGAAAGCCGCTACGGTTTCTGCATCTTTGGCAGAAGGAAAAACGATTGGTGACGGAGTACTGGCCATGCAAAAAATTGCGGATAAAGTACTTGATAAGACTTTTCAAACGGCGCTTAGTGGTCCTTCGAGAGATTATTCTGAAAGTTCGTCCAATACCGCTTTTGCCTTTGGATTGGCATTAGCACTGATTTATCTACTGTTAGCTGCACAATTTGAAAGTTTCAAAGATCCTTTTACCATCATGATTACGGTGCCTTTAGCGCTAGCGGGAGCCCTAGGAAGTTTATGGTTTTTTGGACAAACCCTCAATATTTTCTCCCAAATTGGAATGATTATGTTGATTGGCTTGGTGACAAAAAATGGTATTTTAATCGTAGAATTCGCCAATCAGAAACGAGAAGAAGGCTATTCAAGGTTTGATGCCGTAGTAGAAGCTGCTACGCAACGTTTACGACCCATCTTAATGACGAGTTTAGCGACTTCTTTGGGTGCTTTACCGATTGCTTTGAGTTTAGGAGCCGCATCAACCAGTAGAGTACCTTTGGGAACTGTGGTCGTTGGTGGAATTTTATTCTCCTTAATTTTAACCTTATTAGTGATTCCAGCTGTTTATACATTCTTCTCAAGTAAAGATTACATCACCGAAGAATCAAAACTAGCCAAAGAAGCTGAACAGGGTCATCAGGAAAATGACGATCGTTTAGCAACACACTAGCAGAAAAAAGAAACCAAATGAAAACTTTCTCCAAATATATAGTCCTAATGAGTTATCTTCTTTTATTCATTGGATTAAATGCTTGTTTTGCTCAACAACCTATTTCGCTGAATGAAATCATAGCCATTTCTCTTAAAAATAATTTGGATATCCAGATTTCAAAGAATAACGAGAAAATTAGCAGTATTAGTAATAACATCGGCATTGCTGGTGGCTTACCGAACATTATAGGGTCAGCGGGGACTAATCAGCAAATTACTGGCTTGAATCAAGAATTGAGCAGTGGAATCAGTACCAATAGAACTGGCGTTTTTTCCAATAATTCTAACCTTGGCTTAACGACATCCATGCTTTTGTATAATGGTGGACGGGTTTTGGCTACAAAAAAACGTTTGGAAGAATTACAACATTTAAGTCAAGAACAATTGCATGCAACCATTCAAAATGCCATAGCCGACGTAATGTTAAAGTATTATTCGGTAGTACAACAACAAAATTTTCTTTCTACTTTAAATCAATCAATTCAGGTATCTAAACAAAGATTAGCCTTGATTGAAGCCCGTAGAAACGTGGGCTTATTGGGCGATTCGGAATATTTGCAGGCGCAATTAGATTTGAATAATCAAACCCAAACCCAAAAAGCGCAATATATTGCGATTGAACAAAGCAAAGATGATTTATTAAGAACTATGGTTTTAAATCCTACTGATGATATTGTGATAAAGGATACAATTCTCGTGGATAAAGACTTGCAACGGGAGTCCATTGAATCAAATCTAAAAAAAAATCCTGTTCTTTTGGCCGCTGACATGCAGCTAAATATTAATAGGATTCTTGAAAAGGAAACCAATGCCAGAAGATATCCATCAATTACAGTGAATACTGGGTACAATTATGTAATGAATCAAAGTAGTGCGGGTTTCACGTTGTTAAATCAGAATTATGGCCCATTTTTGGGCGTGGGTATAACGGTTCCTATCTATACAGGAACGCTAAATGTTCGCCAAGTACAAATTGCGAAGGTGAATACACAAAATGCTAGAATTCAAAAAGAAATTGTTGACCAAAATCTTCAAAATACCGCCGCTAAGGCATGGGAAGCGTATGCTCAAAACTTAAAATTGATTGATGCTGAACGTCAAAACTATGCTTTAGCTCAAAAATTGTTGAATCTAATTACTCAAAAATTTCAATTAGGAAATGCCACAACGGTAGATATTATTCTTGCGCAACAAAGTTTTGAAAATTCTGGATACCGTTTGAATAATTTGAGTTATAATGCTAAAGTAGCCGAAATTACCCTAAAACAAATTGGGAATTTACTAGGTAAATAAACCAAAAATTATTTAATATTAATTTTACTATCAAAATAAAGGCTTCGCTTATTCCGGTGAAGCCTTTATTTTGAGGATACTAAAAACCGTATTTGACCAACCTACTTTTCCCTAATCTCCTTATCTTTCACGGTCATTTCCCAATCGCCAAAACTACCTGCTAAAATTAGCGAACCAAATCTGAAATTGTCAATAATTTTTGTGCCTATTGAAACTGAGTCGTAAAACTCTTTATCCACTGGAATTTCAAAATCAATGGCATTTAATGCATCTTTAATGTGTTTTTTAATACTCAAAGAAAAGTGAGCCTGCTTCAACCTGATTTTCAAAATGTACTTTAATGGTTTTGCCGAACCACTCGTTTTTAGGGCTTGTACTTGGCTAGCCAAAGCCGCATTTTCTTTTCTCAATTGTTCCATTTCGCTATTTCCTGCGCACGAAGACAACAACAGCGTGAGAATAAAAACGTGTTTTTTCATGTGATTTTGGTTTTATTTATTAGAATTTTAAAGATTAAAATTTACAAACTGCTACCGCAATTTTAGAGTCCGCTGTTCCATAATATAAGAAATATTTTTTCTTAAAATATACCAGCCCTTCAATAAAAACGACTTGGTTTACTTGTCCAGTTAATTCATAGGGTTTGTCTGGCTTCATAAAATTTTCATCTGTTCTACCAATTACTTTAGTCGGGTCATTTTTATCCATCAAAATTTGCCCGGCACTATATGCATCAGGAGGTAAACCCGCAAAACCATTTTCGTGCAAATTCATAGAATTATAAAGCAATAATATTCCTTTTCTCGTAATGATGGCGGGAGGTCCAGATTCTACTAAACGACTATCAAATTTACCTGGTCTGGCACCAAAAATGGGTTTTGGTTTACCCGTTTCATCTTCCACGATTTCCCAATTGATCAAATCTTTTGAGGTGGCTAGAAAAATACTGGTATCACCAAAATACATCCAATAGTTCCCATTGACCTTGGTGGCAATTAATCTTGAACCGACTTTTCGACAAACAATTGCCCCTGATTTTGACCATAAATCTTTGTATTTTTCTTGTTGGAATGCCAAGCCCCGCTTATTCCATTTTTGAAGATTGGTCGAGGTCGCTACGCATAATCGAGCAGTTTTGCCATCGTAAGTGGTGTAAGTTACGATATATTTTCCTTCGTTTGTTTCCACGATTCTGGGGTCTTCGCAACCGCCTGCCCACTCGTAAGGCTTCATGAAATCATTGGCTGGAAAAAGAACAGGTTTGGTTTGTCTTTTAAAATGAATTCCGTCGGAACTCACCGCCAATCCAATGCGAGAAGTTCCATCCACCGATTTCAAAGTATCCTCCGCCCGATAAAGCAAATATACTTTTCCGTTGCGCACTACCGCTGCAGGATTATACACATCTTTTGCTTCCCAATGCACATTTTGCTTGCTTATGGGGCAATTGAATCCTGTGCGCTGGATGGGTAATAAAATTGGGTTGTCAGCATCCTGTTTCACAAAAGGCGTTAATGTCCAAGATGGTTGTTGAGCGAAACCTGTCGATACGCCAAGTAAAATTTGGACGAGCGTTGATAGCAGAGATGATTTTAAGTACATTAGAAAATTTTTAGATTTTTAAATATTTTATTAAAAAAAGTAAGCATTCTTTTAAACTACAAAACTCGGTATAAATTAACGTATAGAAAATTCAAATCTAGAATCGGTTCCCACCAATGGATTGACATACAAAAAGATATAGCCTGTTTAGTAGTTTGACTAAACCCAATTAAGGTGGAAAAGAATAAGCATAACGAAGTGTTAGTTTTTTTCATGATGAACCTGTTTAAACTTTTCGTTTTGAATAGAAATTGATTTCATTTTTAATCGAGTGATTCGAAATTTGTGAATCATAGCACCGCTATGGTGAATAAATTTTGAGTTATTAGGTTTAGAATAAAACTATTCATATCGAAAGGAATAAGTTTAAACGGGGTTGCCTAAACGGGGTTGCCTAAACTTGGTTGCCTAAACAGGTTCGATAAGTTGGATGAAGTTTTGAAAGGTAAATTTAGAATTTATTTGCTGTTTTTTTATCCTGTATGGGTTTAATTATCTAAAACTGTTTAAAATGAGAAATCCATTCAATAACACTTGAATGGATTTCCACGCTTTCAATCATATCTTTATTTTACACCACCTCCCTCAAACTTTCCAAATTTGCCTCCAAAACCAGTTGAATATGTTCATCGGTCAAAGCCGTAGAAAGAAACATGGCTTCGTATTGAGAAGGAGCGAGGTAAATGCCCCGTTTTAACATTGCTTGGAAATATCTACCAAATAATGCCGTATCGGAAGTTTTTGCGTCTTCAAAATTATTCACGGGTTTATCCGTAAAAAACAAAGTAAACATCGAGCCCACGTGATTGATTGTATAATTCAAGCCTAATTTTTCCAGGTTCGCTTTCATTCCATCGGTTAAATTTGTGCCAAGTTCTTCTAAACGGGTATAAACCGAAGGCGTAGTATTCAAATGATTTAACATTGCTAAACCGGCCGCCATTGCAATGGGATTTCCCGAAAGTGTACCCGCTTGATAAACGGGACCCGATGGAGAAACAATGTCCATAATTTCTTTTTTTCCTCCGTAAGCACCTACTGGCATACCGCCACCGATGATTTTTCCCATCGTGGTCATGTCTGGAATAACGTCACAACGCTCTTGAAAACCCCCTTTTGCTAAACGGAAACCCGTCATTACTTCATCAAAAATTAAAACGATACCTTCTTTATTGCAAATTTGACGGAGCCCTTCCAAAAATCCTTCAACGGGTTTCACCAAGCCCATATTTCCGACAACGGGTTCGAGAATGATACAAGCAATTTTTCCTTTGTTGGCATCCACTAAAGTTTGGACGGCTGCTAAATTATTGTAAGGTGCGGTCAAAGTATCGTTGGCAACGCCTTTTGTAACGCCTGGACTATCGGGTTCACCAAAAGTCATGGCGCCCGAACCTGCGGCAATCAAAAACGAGTCGCCATGTCCGTGATAATTGCCTTCAAATTTTATCATTTTGTCTCTTCCAGTGTAGCCACGAGCCACTCGCAAAGCTGACATGGTGGCTTCCGTTCCCGAATTTACCATGCGAACTTTTTCTACCGATGGCACAATGGAACAGATTAATTCTGCCATTTCTACTTCTCTACGAGTTGGAGCACCAAAAGAAAAACCGTCTTGAATCGCATCAGAAACGGCTTTCTCTACCAATTCGTGAGCGTGTCCTAAAATCATAGGTCCCCAAGAGTTAATTAATTCGATATATGAATTACCATCTTCATCGTGTAGGTATGATCCTTTGGCTGATTTTATAAAAATTGGATTTCCACCAACCGCACGGAAAGCACGAACGGGAGAATTTACACCCCCGGGAATAAAGTTTTTTGCTTTTTGAAAAAGTTGTTCTGAGTTTGTCATTTTTTGGTGAACGGTGCACGGTTAAGGGCAAACGGTGAAATGCTTATCGTATATTAACCGTTTACCCTTAACCGAGTACTGTATTTTTACTTCGCTAATACAAATTTGTAATTTTGAAAAGTTGTTACTGGTAACACTTGATTGTCTTGTGATTTGATATAATTAAAACCTGAAAGCGTGTAAGAATCTTTATAAGCATCCCGATTGTCTAATCCTCGGCGAATATTATTGCCATTTCTGCCCAAAATTCTACCCCAAAAAAGCGCCAAATCATATCCATGAAAGGCAAAATAGGAAGGAATAATTCCAAATTTGTTTAAATATTCTTTTCTAAAATTATCTGCTTCTGGCTTTTCTAAATCTACGAATTCAGGGTCTATGCAATAAACTTCTCTACCTGAGAGATTTGCAATACTCAAATTTGCAGCATTAAATGCTTCTGCTGTAGTGATTAAGGGCGACAGATAATCCTTCTTATTCAAGGCTGTAAGCATGGAAAGGCCAGCTTTTTTATCCGAAGTAGCCATGAATATATGACTCACTTGAGTTGAAGGTAATTTTGATCCGATGTCATCAGCGAAAGGTAAGATTTTTTCAAACTTAACAATCTCATAACCAGATTTTTGCATTTGTTGGCGATAGGTTTCCGCCATCGTTGAATCATTGTATGAATCAGTAAAATATATTGCCGTATTTCGACCCGTAAAAGCCTGTTTTCTGACAAAATCAACGGCCTTTACGGCTTGCATTTCTGCCGAAGGTTGCGCTAAAAATGATAGATTATATTCATCCAAGATTTTACGATTATTTGACATCGGATTGACAATTGGAATCTGATAAGTTTCGCAGTAGGCGGTGGCTACTTTGTTGGATTCAGTGTATAATGGCCCTACCAATAAATCCATTTTTTTAAAAGATCCATTGTTGACCAATTCTAACATTTCATCTGGATTATTAGCGATATCATACATGAACAAATTGATGGTGATCCCTTCTTTTAAAAGGATCGATTTGGCCATTTTCATGCCTTGATAAATGTCAAGAGCATACTGATTTTTTCGGGGTTTATCCGGCTCAAGTGTCTCAATACCAAGCGGCAGAAGGATTCCTAAATTAAAATACCCTTTCGATGGCTTAACATTTGAAGATGGTAAATTTGGTGGAGGATTTGTGCTCAATTTATTTTTCTTTTCAATTAAAACACTCTCATTGGGAAACTTATTTATAAGCTCCTGTAAGGTTTTCACTGAAGTAATTTGACCAATATAAAAAGAAATCATTTCTGACAGATCATTTTGCAATGGCTCTGAGATAATAGTATTTGATACATTCAATGCTTCTGAATAATTTTTTTCTTCAAATAAAATATTGGTTAAAAGATAATTAATTTCGTCTTTTTGCGACCATTTGGGGTAAAGTGTTAATAAATTTCTTAAAGTTGTTTTTGCTTCAAAATATTTCTGCAATTTTGTAAAAGTAAGGGCATTGAAATAAAACGAATAAGGAACAAGGGAGGATTCAACCCGATTGTTGCACAAGCTAACAAATTCAGATTGAGCTTTTTCAAACTCGCCATTTTTATAGGTTAGAATAGCTTTTCTGTAGGCTGATTCGTATTCAGAAGCGCTTTTTTGAGCATTAATATTTTGAAAAACATTCAATAAGATTGATGCGAGGACAATTCTTTTAAGCATAATATATTTTTTATAATCCTGTTTTTGCAAAGATAAAAATAAGGATGTAGCTTTTAGAAATTTATTAGGAAAAATACCTATACCAACCTTACATTAGTTTAAATAAGCGGTTTAATTATCAATTGTTATGAATATTATTTGGTACCACAAACATTTCAATAATCTCTCAACCACGGAATTATACCAAATTTTGCAACTCCGAATTGAGGTTTTCATCATCGAACAAAATTGCCCATTTCAAGATTTGGATGATAAAGACGTCAAATGCTACCATTTGATGGGTTTCGATACGGATTCTCAAAAAGTGATTGCCTATACTCGCATCATTCCAGCGGGCGTATCATATGAGGAGGTATCAATTGGCCGAGTCGTTACGTCCCCTGTAGCACGTGGATGCGGTGTTGGGAAGCAATTGATGAAGAAATCTATTGAACTAGTGGAGGAACTATACGGAGCTGTTCCCATTAGGATTGGTGCTCAAAAATACCTCAAAAAATACTACGAATCTTTTGGATTTCATCAGGTTGAGGAGGTTTATTTAGAAGATGGCATTGAACATATTTTGATGATTAGGGCCTAATATTCAAATTATTTTATCATGAAAAAAGCACTAGTAATTTTATTTTTTATTACCACAAATTCATCACTCTTTGCTCAAAATCCCTACGTATTGGTATTAGGAATTGCACAGGACGGCGGCTATCCACAAGCGGGCTGTAAAAAAAAATGTTGTCAGAAAGTTTATGCTAAACAAATAGCACCGCAGTCCGTTTCCTCAATTGCCTTAATTGACCCAGTTTCAAACGAAAAGTGGATTTTCGATGCTACACCAAATTTTCCAATTCAATTAAAATTTTTGGAAGACATCACTTTTCCAAAACAGATTGATGGAATTTTTTTGACTCATGCCCATATCGGACATTATTCGGGATTGATGTATTTAGGTAGAGAAGTTATGGGAGCAACCAAAATTAAAGTTTTTGCCATGCCCCAAATGCAAGCGTTTTTAGAAAAAAACGGTCCTTGGAGTCAGTTAGTTGCCTTAAAGAATATTGATATTCAGCCTCTCCGAGCAGATTCATTGATTAACTTAAATGAACGAATAAAAATCCAGCCAATTCGAGTGCCTCACCGTGATGAATTCTCAGAAACTGTTGGCTATAAAATTATCGTTGGCCATAAAAGTCTATTGTTTATTCCAGACATCGACAAATGGCAGAAATGGGATAAAAATTTGGTTGAAAGTATAAAAAATGTTGATTATGCGTTGCTGGACGGTACTTTTTACCAAGATGGTGAAATTATTCGGCCAATGTCCGAGGTGCCCCATCCTTTTGTCATTGAAACGATAAGTTTGCTCAAAAATGAACCTAAATATGAAAAATCCAAAGTCCATTTTATCCATTTGAACCATACCAATCCAATTTTACAACCGAAGTCTACGCAAAGAAAAACGGTGTTGGAAATGGGATTTAACATTGCTTTTCAAGGGCAAAAAATAGTGTTTAATTAGCAATAATAGGAAGGAGTTAGGTTTTAGTTGTTAGGTGAACTGGTTAACCAAGTTATACGCATTCATCCCACCCAAGCCTGCCTTCAAGAGGAGGCTTGGGTGGGATGAATACAACTTAACAAACTGATTCAGTTTAGCAATAGTATTAAAACTTGCTAATAATCAAGCTATTGCAACATTTTCAACATAAATTAATTTTTTAAATTAATACCTAGCTAAAATAATATTTGGATTCTAGTTCAATAAAACTGGCAAAAAATCTTTAATTTTTACCAAAAAGGATAGCTTCGCCCATACTAAATAATAAAAATGAATAAAACACAAATCCAAATCATCTCTAACTCGGTTGGCGTGATGACCCATCAAGTACAGAATACTATTAACCTATTTGACGAAGGCGGAACCGTTCCATTCATTGCCCGATACCGGAAAGAAGCCACGGGAAGTCTTGATGAAGTACAAATTCTGGATATTAAAGAACTTTGGACGAAGCTAAAAGAGGCCGATAAGCGTCGTGAAGGGATTATAAAATCAATCGAGGAGCAAGGAAAAATGACCCCCTCTTTATTGGAAAAATTGAATAATGCTTATCATCTGCAAGAATTGGAAGATCTCTATTTGCCTTACAAACAAAAGCGTAAAACTCGTGCGAGCATTGCCATCGAAAAAGGTTTAGAGCCCTTAGCTAAACTTATTTTCGACCAAAAAGAGCGTGATATTCTACAAAAAGCTGGGGCATTCTTGAATGATAAAGTAGCCAATACCGAGGAGGCTTTGCAAGGAGCAAGAGACATTATGGCGGAATGGGTAAACGAAAATGTGGATGCCAGAAATGCCGTCCGTAAAGTCTTTGACCGTGAAGCATACGTTTATTCAAAGGTAAAAAAGAATAAGGAAGAGGAGGGAGCAAAATATCGTGATTACTTCGATTTTAATGAAGCATTGAAAAAAGTGCCTTCGCACCGACTTTTGGCGATTCGTAGAGGAGAGGAAGAAGGTTTTTTAACGGTCACAATTTCGCCCGAGGAAGACAATGCATTAGGTGCTTTGGATAGAATTTTCTTGCGTGGATTACCCGATGCAAAAGAACAAGTTGAACTTGCTATCACTGATTCTTATAAACGTTTGATGAAGCCGTCAATTGAGAATGAATTTGCGGGATTATCAAAAGGGAAAGCGGATCATGAAGCCATTAGAATTTTTGCCCAGAACCTTCGCCAGTTGTTACTGGCTTCTCCTTTGGGACAAAAAAAGGTACTTGCCATCGACCCAGGTTATCGAACCGGTTGTAAAACGGTGGTTCTGGATGCACAAGGAAATCTGTTAACCGACACCGTGATTTATCCATTCGATAAGCCTTCTGAGGCGCAGGATAAGATTTTGACCTTATCCGAAAAATATCAAATCGAAGCCGTTGCGATTGGAAATGGCACGGCTGGACGTGAAACGGAAGATTTTGTAAAGAAGCTTCCATTCAAGAAACTTCCTCAAATTTTTGCCGTATCTGAACAAGGAGCTTCTATTTACTCCGCCTCAACGATTGCTCGAGAAGAATTCCCAGATAAAGATATTACCGTTCGTGGAGCCGTTTCGATTGGTCGTAGGTTGATGGATCCTCTGGCTGAATTGGTGAAAATTGATGCAAAATCAATTGGTGTGGGGCAATATCAGCACGACGTTGAACAGAATTTGTTGAAAGATTCTTTGGATGCCGTCGTGGAAAGTTGCGTGAATGCCGTTGGAGTAAATCTCAATACCGCTTCAAAACATTTGCTGAGTTATGTGGCAGGTTTAGGGCCAGCCATTGCGGCAAATGTGGTGAAATATCGTCAGGAAAATGGCGATTTTACTGCTCGAAGTCAAATCAAAAAAGTGGCTCGTTTGGGTGAAAAAGCATTTGAACAATGCGCAGGATTTTTAAGGATCCATGAGGCAAAAAACCCATTGGATAATTCGGCAGTTCACCCCGAAACCTATCCTGTAGTGGAACAAATGGCTAAGGATTTAAAATGTACCGTTAAAGATTTGATGAATCAGCCGGAGTTGAGAAAAGGTATCGTATTGAAGAATTATGTCACGCCCAAAATTGGTTTATTGACACTTCAAGATATTATGAAGGAATTAGAAAAACCTTCTCGTGACCCAAGAGAGCAATTAATTGCCTTTGAATTTGACCCAAATGTGAAGAAAGTGGAGGATTTATAC
>Ga0114959_10002911_pt1 | contig 13741 bp, 15 predicted proteins | sample C_130625_EF_Meta_FD_87317 | JGI IMG/M metagenome (GOLD analysis project Ga0114959, IMG submission 87317) | Freshwater microbial communities from Lake Croche, Canada to study carbon cycling - C_130625_EF_MetaG | ecosystem: Environmental > Aquatic > Freshwater > Lake | place: Lake Croche, Canada...
CTGCAATTGCGCGCCGACAGCCATGCGCAATACGAAATCCGCGTCTATGCCGAGGCGATGCTGGAGAGCGTCAAGGCCTGGGTGCCGCTGACCTGGCAAGCCTTCGCCGATCACCGCCTCGGCGCCGTGACCTTCTCGGCCCCAATGCTGGCGGTTTTGCAGCGAATGCTGGCCGGCGAGACGGTGGAGCAGCCGGGCAGCGGGCTGTCCAAGCGGGAATGGGCGGAGTTCATGACGGCGTTGGGGCGATAGAGTCCGCGATTCGCGTAAATTCCATGGAGATCAGACGATGCCATGGTCTATCCTCCGTTCGGAACGGGACCCGAAGGCTGAGACACTCATCATGGTGTTCAGCAACGGTTCGCAGATGCTCGAGATGGTGGCTGACTTCGCCATCGAGGAACGCGTGGTCACGCTGTCGGGCCTGCATCTGACCGGCAACGGCCCCAACAGCATCGGTCCGGCCGGGCTGAGGGCCCTGGCGCTTTGGGTGAAGAAGGAGTTTGGCCTTGACGAACTTAGAATTCATGGAGCGTCTCGCACGACTGGCGCCTCTCCAGGTCGACGCCCCCGTCCGCTTGTTTTCTGAACGCCGCCTGCCGCAGACCTTCCTGCGCATCGGCCGGTTCGATGGCCGGGTGAAGGTCGCCAACCGTCTGCGCCGCGACGGGCTCACACTTAAAGCCGCCCATGTCGCCATCAACGAACTCGCCGAATTCGGCCGCACCGTGTGCGACATTCCCGACGACGTCGACATGGAAGCCCTGGCCGCCGATCTCCTGCCGCTCGATGTGGCCTGGCGCCGCCCACTGCCGATGCCCGAGCCTGCCGCCTTCCTCGCCGAAATCCGCGCCCGCCACGGCCTCACCCAGCGGCAATTCGCCGAACGCCTCGGCTTTGACCTGCGCACCCTGCAGAACTGGGAACAAGGCCGCAACCGGCCAGACGCCGCGGTGATCCACCTGGTCCGCATCTTTGACCGCGACCCGCGCATCATCGAGGATGCGCGGTTGGAGACGGTGGGCTGACACCCAACGCGCCCTTCTATCGTTGATCCGCCCCCACGCCTCTGATAAGCACTCATCGCGATGCCCCAATAGCTCAGTTGGTAGAGCAACTGATTCGTAATCAGTAGGTCTTCGGTTCAAATCCGGATTGGGGCACCATCGGCTCTAGGGTGAGGTTTGGCCCCAAAAAGTCTCGCTCTGGCATTCCCCGCATCACGCTGGCATAAGCGCGCCATGCGCGTTCTCCACCACCTTCCTCTGTCGCCGTATTGTCGCAAGATTCGTCTGTTGCTCGCAGAGAAGCGTCTGCCGTTTGAGTTGATCACGGAGAAGACCTGGGAGCGACGGCCTGAGTATCTGGCGATGAACCCGGCCGGAACCGTGCCCACGCTGATCGATGAGAACGACATCAAGGTGCCAGATTCTGCGGTGATCTGCGAGTATCTGCATGATGAATACCCCGATATCGATCTGCTGGGCGACCGTTTTGCCCGGATCGAGGTGCGGCGGCTGACCGCCTGGATCGATGGGCCGTTCGCCCAGGCGGTGACCGATGTCTACGTCACCGAGAAATACCTCAAGCGCATCAGCGGATTCGGCCAGCCAGATGGCACAGCTTTGCGTCAGGCGGCGATCAATCTGCGGGAGCATCTGGCCTATCTTGGCTGGCTTGCCGAGAACCGGGCGCATCTGGCGGGCAAGGCGTTCTCGGTGGCCGATCTGGCAGCGGCGGCGCATCTGAGCGTGATGGACTTCACCAATGACATAAACTGGTCGCTGCATCCGCATCTGCATGACTGGTATTCACGGATGAAGTCGCGTCCCAGCTTCCGGCCATTGCTGAACGATCGCGTGGCCGGCTTCAGCCCGCCCGCGCATTACGCCGATCTGGATTTCTGAACGAATTCACCCCGGCCGGGCGCCGCGGCCAACAAAGCGCGCGTGTAGTCGTGCTGCGGACCGGCAAAGACAGCCTCCGTCGCGCCCTGCTCCACCACCACGCCGCGGTGCATCACCGCGACCTGTGTGCAAAGATGACGCACCACGGCGAGGTCATGGGAGATGAACAGCATGGCAAAGCCAAGGCTCGCCCGCAGGCCCAGCAGCAGTTCCAGCAACTGCGCCTGCACCGAGACATCCAGCCCTGACACGATCTCGTCAGCCACCAGCAGCTTCGGCACCTCGCACAGCGCGCGCGCGATGTTGACCCTCTGGCGCTGGCCGCCGGAGAGCTGGGCGGGGTAGCGCTGGGCGATCTCAGGCGACAGCCCGACCTGGGTCAGCAGCGCCAGCGCCCGCTCGCGCCGTCCGCCCGCGCCTGAAATCGCCATGGATTGCGTGACGATCTCGCCCACCCGGCGGCGCGGGTTAAGGGCGGATTGCGGGTCCTGGAACACCATCTGCACATGGCGGCGGCGTTCGTCGCGCGACAGGTCATCACGGCCGCCGAGCAGGATGCGGCCAGAACTGGGCCGGTCCAGCCCCGCCACCAGCCGGGCGATCGTGCTCTTGCCGCTGCCGCTTTCACCCACAAGCCCAACAAACTCGCCCTGCCGCACCAGCAGATCAGCGCCGGCCACCGCAACCGTCTCGGTGCGGCGGAACAGCCCGGCGGCACTGCGGAACACACGACGCAGCGCCTCGGTGCGCACCACCTCAACCGGCGTGGTCACAGGCGTGAGAGGCTGTTTCGGCCCCGGCGTGATCTGCCGGGTCAATGCGCTGTGGCGGCAGGCAACGCCATCCGTCAAAGCGGGCTCGCCATCCTGGCAATCGCTCTGCGCCACCTGGCAGCGCGGCGCGAAGCGGCAACCCGGGAGAGTCGCGATGTCGCGCAGGCCCGGCATCTGGCCCGGCAACGCGAGCAGCGCATGGCGTGGTCCGGTGAGGCTCGGAGCGGCGAGATGCAGGCTCGCGGTGTAGGGATGGGCGGGTGCCTCAAACAGCCGCCGCGCCGGGCCGATTTCAGCGGGACGGCCGGCATAGAGCACCATCACGTCGTCACAGATGTCAGACGCCAGACGCAGATCATGGGTGATGAACAGCACCGCGGTGCCGCAGCGCCGTTGCAGGTCGGCAATCAACGCCATCACCCGCGCCTGCACCGTCACATCGAGCGCCGTGGTCGGCTCATCAGCGATCACCAGCCGCGGCTCGCCGGCGAAAGCAAGCGCGATCAGCACACGCTGGCACATGCCGCCCGAGAGCTGATGTGGATGGCGGGGCAACACGGCACCCGGTTCGAGCCCGACCTGTTCCAACAGCATCTCCGCCCGCGCGCGCCGGTTAGCGACGCCAAGGCGAGCCAGATGCTCGTCAAGATGTTGCCACACCGTCATCACCGGATTGAGCGCCGCCATCGGCTCCTGCGGGATGAAGGCGATGTCGCGCCCGAGCAACGCCTGCCGTCTTGAGCGAGGCATCGCCACCAAATCCTCGCCGGCAAAGCACAGTGCCCCCTTGGAGACGGCGAAGCCCGGCGGCAGATCCTGCGCGATCGCCCGGCCGATCATCGACTTGCCGGCACCTGATTCGCCGACCAGCCCCAGCATTCGCCCCGGCGCCAGGCTGAAGCTGACATCCCGCAGCACGGCCAGCGGCCCCACCTTCACCCCAAGAGCGTCAGCAACCAGCAGGCTCATGCGCCGCGCAACTCGGTCTGACGCACATCCAGGCTCCGCCGCAGCCCATCACCCAGCACGTTGAAGCCAGCAACACAGAGGAAAATCGCCGCCATCGGCAGCAGCAGCCCGATCGGCGCCGCCGCCACGTTCTGCCGCGCATCGGCGATCATCTGTCCCCAGGCCGGCTGATTGGCGCCCACGCCGAGGCCAACAAACGACAAAATTGCCTCCACCACCACCGCAATGCCCATCTCCAGGCTCACCAGGGTGATCACCAGCGGTAGCGTTGCGGGCATCACCTCCCCGGTCAACACCTGCCAATGCGAGGCGCCGATCAGTCTTGCGGCACTGACGTAATCCTTGCGCGAAACGGTTCGTACCTCGGCACGCAGCACCCGGCAGAACCGCGTCCAGTCCACCAGCACGATGGCCAGGATCACCTTGTCCGTGCCGGTGCCGAGCCCGACCATCAGAATCAGCGACAGCACCACCGGCGGAAAGGACATCCACACCTCAATCGCCCGGCCGATCAGCCAATCCGCGCGCCCGCCGAGATAGCCGGCGACATGGGCGAGCGCGAAGCCAATGGCCCCTGCCCCAGCCGCCGCGCAAATCGCCACCATCAGCGCGGTACGCGCGCCGAACAGCAGTCGAGAGAGCGCGCAGCGTCCAAGACTGTCGGTGCCGAGCGGAAACGTCGCCTCCCCCCCGCTCATCCAGGCTGGTGGCAGCAGGATGGACAGCAGGTCCTGTTCGTTGGGGTCATGCGGCGCCAGCCAGGGTGCCGCGATCGCGCAGATCAGCACGACGAGCAGCAGCAGGCCGCCGATGATCACCCGGCCGGAGCGCGCCCATCTCATGGCCGGCCTCGCGGATCCAGCAGATGATGCAGCGCGTCCGTCGCCAGACTGATGCCGATCACCACGGCGCAATAACTCATCCCCACCGCCTGGATCACCGGCAGATCGGCATTGCGCACCGCGTCCACCATCAGATTGCCGATGCCGGGATAGCCATAGATCACCTCCACCAGCAATGTGCCGCCGAACAGAAAGCCGAACTGCACACCCATCAGCGCCAAAGTCGGCAGCACGGCGTTGGGCAGCGCGTGGCGCAGCAGCAGCCGCGTCTCGCCGAGGCCGCGCAGCCGGGCCTGACGCATATAATCGTCGTGATACACATCGAGCAGCGAAGAGCGCAGCACGCGGGCAATCGGCGGGGCAAACCCCATGCCGAGCGCCAGCGCCGGCAGCGCCATGTGGCGCAGCGCGCTCCACAGCACGTCCATCCGCCCGGCCAACATCGCATCGAGCAGCAGAAACCCGGTGCCGCCCGGCCGAACCAGCCCCGGATCAAGCCGCCCGACAAACGGCAGCACCGGCACCAGCACGCCAAACACCAGCAGCAGCAGCAGCGCCCACATGAAATCCGGCACCGACATCAGCAGGGTGGAAATCAGGTCGCCCAGACCTTCCAGCCACGTTCCGCGGACCGCGAACAGCAGCAATCCACCGCCCAAGCCGAGCATCGTGGCGACCGCCATGGCGCAAAGCGCCAGCTCGATGGTGGTCGGCAGACCCTGCGCCAGCAAGCTGCCGGCATCGCGGCGCATCGCCACTGACTGGCCGAAGGCACCGTGGCGCACGCCGTCCAGCCAGATGAGGAACTGCGCGGGGATCGGCCGGTCCAGCCCCAGATCATGGCGTTTTGCCTCCACCTCCACCAGCGTGGCGGTGGGCGGCAGGCTCATCGCCGCGACATCGATCGGCAGCACGCGCAGGGCGGCGAACAGCAGGAAGGAGACCAGGGCCAGAATCGGCACCGAGACGATAAGGCGCCGGATCATGGCGGGACGGAAGCGGTCATTGAGGGCAGCGTATGACAGCGCCCCGGGTGGGGGAAGGAGGAAAGCGCCGGGCGCGACCCATTCCAGTTTGCCACAACCGCCACATTCACGTTACAAATTGGAAATCTCAAAACGTTTTGAAGCAAGGCAAAATCCTTGACCCTGACGCAACTTGCGCAGCGCCTTGACCTTTCGGTCACCACCGTGTCGCGCGCGCTGGCCGGTTACAGCGATGTCGCGGAAGCCACCCGCCAGCGCGTGCGCGCCGAGGCGGCGCGGGTCGGGTATCGCCCCAATCTGCTTGCAAGGCGGCTGCAAAGCGGGCGCGCCAACACCTTTGGCATCGTGTTGCCCACCGCGCCCGGCCAGTTTGATGATCCGTTCTTCATGCGTCTGCTCGGCGCGCTCGGCCCGGCGCTGGCGGAGAAGGAGATGGATCTGCTGGTATCCTGCGCCGCCCCCTGGGGGCCGGAGATGCGCAGCTATCGCAACCTCGTCGAAGGCCGCCGCATTGATGGCATGTTCCTGGCCCGCACCGCGCGCGATGACCCAAGGGTCGCCTATCTGCTCGACGAACGCATCCCCTTCGTCATCCATGGCAGATGCAACGAGACGCGGCCCCACGCCTATGTCGACACCGATGGCCAGACTGCCTGCCGCCAGGCCACCGAGCGGCTGATCGGCTTCGGGCATCGTCGGATCGGGCTGATCAACGCGCCGGAGAGCTACAATTTCGCCTGCCACCGCCAAGCTGGCTGGCGCGAGGCCATGATCGCCGCCGGGCTCGCCACCGACGCGACGCGAGGGGCCGAACCCAATGAGGAGAACGGCTTCCGGCTGATGCGCAGCCTGCTGGGCAAGGCGGAGCCGCCGACCGCCGTGCTGTGCACCACGGATCGGCTGGCTGTGGGTGCGCTGCTGGCGATCAATCAGGCCGGTTTCAAGCCGGGCGTTGATGTGTCGGTCATCGGCTATGACAATCTGCCGGTGGCCGAATACACCGACCCGCCGCTCACCACCTTCGAGCAGCCGATCGATCAGGCGGCGCGCCACATGGTGGCCATGCTGCTCGCCTTGATCGACGGTGCCGATCCGGCCCCGCTCAAGGCGGTTCTGCCGGCCCGGCTGATCGTGCGGCAATCGGACGGTCCAGCACCCAACCATCCCAATGCGGGAGGCCTCCGGTGAGGGGGCTGCCTCCCCACCAGGCTTCGGACACCCAAATGGTCCCTCCCGGGCCGCTGACGATGCCGGCCGTCGTGATCGATCATGTGAGCAAGACCTTCCGGGGCGTGTCGGCCCTGCATCAGATCACGCTGGAGATGGCCAAGGGCGAGTTCCTGGCGCTGCTCGGCCCGTCCGGCTGCGGCAAGTCCACGCTGTTGCGCATCATCGCCGGGCTGGAACGACAAAGCACCGGACGCGTGCTGATCGGCCGGTCCGACGTGTCCCGCCTACCGACCTATGACCGTGGCGTCGCCATGGTGTTTCACGACGACTCCATGTTCCCCAACATGACGCTGGGCGAGAATATCGGCTTCGGGCTGCGCATCGCGAGGTTCACCACCGCGCAGATCAAACGGCGGGTGGAACAGGTGGCGGCGCTGCTGCAGATCGAGTCGTCGCTGGATCACCGGCCCGAGACGCTCTCCGGCGGCGAGCGGCTGCGCGCGGCCATCGCCCGTGCGCTGGCTGTTGAGCCATCTGTGCTGCTGCTGGATGAGCCGTTGCTGCATCTGGACCCGCTGGAGCGGCTGGAGATGCGCGCCGAGCTGAAATCCTGTCTCGCGCGGACCGGGATCACCACGTTCTATGCCACCAATGACCAAGCCGAGGCGATGGGCATGGCCGATAGGGTCGCGGTGATGCAAGCCGGGCATATTATGCAGGTGGCTACCCCCGGGGAGTTGTATCGCCACCCTGCCTGCCGCTTCGTCGCCGGTCTGGTCGGGGCGCCGCCGATGAACCTGCTGACCCTGGACGCGCCAATCGGCATCGTCTGGCTCGGCGCGTTGAACCTGGCGGCACCGGCCAGCGGCGCCGTGGTGCTCGGCATCCGCCCGGAGGATCTGGTGCTGGCCACACCAGACACCGGCTTTGCCTTCCGTGTGCGGGTGGTGGAGCAGCTTGGGTCGCATGTCATACTGACCGGGGAAACCGTGGGCCAGAAGATGCGCGTGGTCCTGCCGGAGGCTCCCGACGCGCGGCCCGGCAGTGAGATCCATCTGCGGCCGCTACCGGGGCGGATGGTGTGGATGGATGCTGAGACCGGCGTTGCGCTGGCAGCCTGAGTGCAAGACTCTGGCACCGATCAAGGGCAGCAGGAGAGATGATGCAGCGTCTGGCAGGCAAGGTCGCTCTGATCACTGGCGGTGCGCGTGGTATCGGGCGGGCGGTGGCGGATCGCTTCGTGGCCGAGGGGGCCGTTGTGGTGGTGGCTGATCTCAGCGCGCCGGAAGGTTTGGCGCATCACTTCATGCAAGGCGATGTCGGCACCGCCGCCGGCTGCACGGCGTTGATCACGCGCGTGATCCGCACAAGCGGACGGCTGGACATTTTGGTGAACAACGCTGGCATCCAGGCCCCGACGCCGGGCGACAGCTTCGATGATGACGTGTTCGAGCGCATCCTCCGGGTCAATCTCATCGGCGCTGCCACCTGCGCGCGGGAGGCGATCGCGCATTTCCTGTCACGGCCGGGCGGCGGCGTGGTGATCAATACGTCCAGCGCCCACGAGATCATCCCCAAGCCCGGCTATCTCGCCTATTCCCTGTCCAAAGGCGGCATGGCCAATCTCACCCGCACATTGGCGCTGGAATTCGCCGACCGCGGCGTCAGGGTCAACGCCGTGGCGCCCGGCGCCACCTTGACCGACATGAACCAGGCCTGGGCGCCAGACCCGGTGAAGCGTCACGAGGTCGAAGCGCATATCCCGATGGGGCGAGCCGCGACGCCTGAAGAGTTGGCGCCGGTCTACGCGTTCCTTGCCAGCGAAGAGGCGAGCTACATCACCGGCCAGACCATCCATGCCTGTGGCGGACTGACCCTGTTCGGCGAGTTCAAGCAGAACTGGGCGTCATGATGCCGGCCCACCTCACCCCACCCAGCGCAGAAAAACCCCAAAAGCGATGATCCCGGCGGCGGCATGCGCCATCCATACCAGGCCAGCGCCCCCGATCTTGCGCCCATACATCAGCGACGCCACGAGGCCCGCGAACAGCGCCCCGCCGACCAGGAGTAGCGGCGTGTCGCTCGGCAGGCCGACCATCGCCAGCGATTCCATCGCCGCCAGACCGAGAATCAGATGGATGCCACGCAGCAACGAGCCGTTGCGCTGTCCGGCGAGATAGAACCGCGCCAGATACAGCCCGAGGCCGACATTGGCACCCAACACGACCACCACCGGCCACGTCACCATGATCAGCCCTCTCGCTCTCCCGCCCGAACCGCGCCCGACAGCCGGTTGCGCGCCGGCGCGAGCGGGCAGACATAACGCTGCGAATGCGCGCACGACGGAGCGTAGGCGAAGTTGAAATCGATCACCAGACGATCGCCGACATGGCCAAGATCCGCCCCCTTGATCGTGTCGAGCACGTAGCGACCGCCGCCATAGCTCTCCCGGCCGGAGGTGGCATCGGTGAAGGGCAGGAACACGCCGCCGCCATAGCCACCGAGCCAATAAAGCGTGAGTTCACCGCCCAGCGCCGCGGCGAGCCCCCTGGTTTCGGCAAACGGCATGGCATGGACCTCGCCATCCTTCCCGGCGGGAAGAACCAGTTCCGCTCCCTCGGCCGGCGCGAGTTCCACCAGAAATCGCAACGACGGATTGTGGTCAAACATCGCCACACCGGTAAAGCCGGCACGCGCCTCCGTTTCGATCGGCGTCTGCGGATGGGCGGTGTAGAGCGCATCCCGCACCCGGCGCCACATGAGCCAGGCCACCAAGGGATCGGGCTCGGCGCGCACGGCTGCGTAAAGATCGGCGATCTGGCGGCGCCAGTCCCAGAGTTGCATCGTCGCGTTCATAGCATCGCTTCCTTGTAGGCGTCGCGCACCGCCGGGCTCAGCAGGGCGGCGAGTTCCGCCTCATGCTGATAATCCGGCATCAGCCGGTCCAGCAGCGCATCGCGCCCGGCGGCTGGGTGAGTGTAAATCTCGGTCTCGCCTGGCGGCAGATGTTCGGCAAGCGCCAGCAGCCGCGCCTCGGTCACCGCCCCGCTCCAGGCGAGTCCGAACACCTGGTCAGTAGCGGTCATGCCGGCTCGTGTGATCTGACGGCGCAGCACGCTCGTGCCCGCCGCCATTGCGCGCGCGCCCAAGCCCGGAACCACGCCGCAGCGCGCCATCACCGCCACCGGTTCGAACGGCACCCGCACCCGATTCAGACCGTACCGCGCACCCTCCTCGATCAGGAGCCGACCCACCGTTGGATGCAGATGCATGTGCTTATGCGCATCGGCGTGATGCAGATCCAAGCCCGTCGCAGCAAACGCCGCGAACTGCGCCGCGATCTCGGCGCGCAGCTGCCGTCGGACACGCGGCCGAAAGTAATAGCGTAGCCCCAGCCGAAGCTGATCTGAGGAGAACCAGCCGGATGCATCGACGAGATCGGGCACCACCGAGGCCGGCAGCACCGATCGCCCTTCAATCACCACCAGGTGCAACCCCAGGCGAAGCCCCGGCATCGACCGCGCCCGCCGCACGGCATCAGTCGCCGCCTCGCCCGCCACCATCAGGCTGCATTGGCGAAGCACACCATCGCGATACGCACGCTCGACGCCTTCGTTCACTGCCTCTGAGAGGCCGAAATCATCGGCTGAGAAGATGACACGAGAAGTCCAGGAGGCAACACCCCCTGGGCTTCCTTGCATCAACTCAAGCCGCCGTCTGGCGCTCGCGCAAGAACTGGAAGAATTCAACGCCTTCGCGCAGCCGGCGCTTCATCATCTGCGGGCTGCGGATCATTTCGCCGACGATGGCGGCGATCTTCGGCGCGCGGAAATAGAACTTCTTGTAGAACAGCTCGACGCTGTCGAAGATTTCAGTGTGCGTCAGATGCGGATAATGCAGCGGCGCGATCTGCACGCCGTGCTCATCGATCAGCTCGGCGTGTTCGGCATCGAGCCAGCCGTTTTCCACCGCCTGCTTGTAGAGGAAGGTGCCGGGATAGGGTGCCGCGAGAGAGACCTGCATGGTGTGCGGGTTGATCTCCTTGGCGTATTCGATGGTTTCCTTGATCGTCTCCTGCGTCTCGCCGGGCAGGCCGAGGATGAAGGTGCCGTGGATCTTGATGCCGAGCTCGTGGCAGTCCTTGGTGAATTTCTTGGCGGTCTCGATCAGGAGACCCTTCTTGATGTTGTGCAGAATCTGCTGATTGCCGCTTTCGTAGCCGACCAGCAGCAGGCGCAGGCCGTTGGCCTTCAGCACTTCCAGCGTCTTGCGCGGCACGTTCGCCTTGGCGTTGCAGGACCAAATGACGCCGAGCTTGCCCAGCTCGATGGCGATGGCCTCGGCGCGGGGCAGATTGTCGGTGAAGGTGTCGTCATCAAAGAAGATCTCCTTCACCTGCGGATGATTCTTCATGATCTGCGCCACCTCGGCCGCCACGTTCTGCGGCGAGCGGACGCGGTATTTGTGCCCACCGACCGTCTGCGGCCAGAGGCAGAAGGTGCAGCGGCTCTTGCAGCCGCGGCCGGTGTAGATCGACACATACGGATGCATCAAATAGCCGATGAAGTAATCCTCGATGCGCAGATGCTTGGTGTAGACGTCGCTGACGAAGGGCAGGCTGTCCATATCCTCCAGCACCTCGCGATCCTTGTTATGGACCAGCAGGCCGTCGGCGTTGCGGTAGGAGATGCCATCGATGGTCGACCAGTCACGGCCTTCGGCGACTTCGAGGATGGTGAAGTCGAACTCGTTGCGCGCGACGAAATCGATCGGCAGACCCTGCTGCAGGCTCTCCTCGGCCTGAACGGCGACCTTGGCGCCGACCATGCCGATCTTCAGCGCCGGATTGGCCTCCTTCATCGCGGCCGCCACCTTCACGTCAGAGGCGAAGCTCGGCGTGGAGGTGTGGATGATGCACAGCTCGTGCTCCTTGGCGGCCTTCAACACCACATCCATGCCGATGCGCGCCGGCGGCGCGTCGATCAGCGTGGAGTTGGGCACCAGGGCGGCGGGCTGGGCCAGCCAGGTCGGGAACCAGAAGCTCTTGATCTCGCGGCGCGCCTGGTAGCGCGATCCGGCGCCGCCATCGAAACCATCGAAGGACGGCGGCTGGAGAAAGAGGGTCTTCATCATGACAGGACTGTCCCTTGTGAGGCGCTGGGCGCATCGGTTTCAGGCGGGGGCGGCGAATTGGGGCGGGTATGCATCATCTGGCCGCGCCATTCCACTTTGTCGCTCGCATAGCTGGCGAGGATGATGGCGATCGACAAGAGATCGCGCAGCGGCAGCAGCCAGATCGGTGCTTTTGTGGCTCGGCCGACACGCACCAGACCGAGGGCGCTGTCGATCATGCCAGCGGTTGCAGCGCGGGCGAGCCAGGTCAGACCCACCAGACCCAACGCCCAAGGCTGCTGGGTCAAGGCAGCGCAGAGCAGCGCCCAAGCGATCGGGAACTGGATGGCAGAGGCGGCGAAGGCCACCGGCACCAGTGAGAGAATGGTGCGCGACCAGCGCAATTCATGACGGAACAACGCGCCAATGCTGTCCTCCGGCACCGTCGTGGCCGGGACCGTGCATGCCAGCGTCACCCCAAGGCCACGGGCGCGCACCTTCTGGCCAAGCACATTGTCGTCGGCGAGATGATCCACCAGCGTCTCCAGCCCGCCAATGGCCGTCAGCGTCTCGCGCCGCAGTGCCATGGTGGCACCAAGACAGTCCTGCCGGCCCATGCCGCGTGACATCAGCGCACCGGGCAAAAAGCCGTGATTGATCGCCGATGCGCCGAGCCGCGCCGTCACGGAACGGTTGGCCGCAAGCCCGGCATAAAGCGTCGTCACCAGCCCGGTCTTCGGCAGCGCAAAACCCGCCACCACCTGGCGCAGATAATCGGGTGCGCAATGCAGATCGCTGTCAGCAATCACCAGCACATCATGCATCGCGCGCGGCAACATGTTGATCACGTTGCCGATCTTGCGGTTGAGGCCATGCTGGGTCGAGTCGATCACCAGCGTGATATCAGCCTCCGGATGGCGAAGCCGGAGCCGGTGGACGACGTCAATCGCCGCGTCCTTGGGGTCCTGCACGCCGAACACGATCTGGAACGCCGGATAATCCTGACCGATCACGCTCTCCAGGGCCTGCTCCAGCAACGGCTCATCGCCATAGAGCGGCTTGAGCAGGGTGACCGGTGGCAGCACTGTTCCGGCGCTTTGGCTCTCGCCGCAGAAACGACGCACGGCCATCGCTCCGGCCACCGCCTGGCCGATTCCAGCCAAGGCGAGCACGGCGCTGGCGAGGCCCAGCATGTCGGGCAGCGACGGGATCATGCGCTCAGGTTGCGTTGCCGGCGGCGAAGCCCGCCACCTTGTCACGCAGGCTGCGGATCAGCGCCGAGGCGTCGTTGCCCTTCAGCAAGGCACGAAAATCCGAGCGTGTCACAGCCACACGACTGATTGAGCCGTTGAACAGAATGTCGACCACCTGCCAGGCACCGTCGGTTTGGCGCATAACGTAATCAAGCCGGGTCGGCTCGCCGGTGGCGGGAACGATTCGGGTCTGGACGATCTGGTCGGTGCCGACCTGACGCAGCTCTGGCGAGATGGGGAAGGTCTCGCCGCTGAAACCGTCAAAATTGGCGACATAGCTGGCGACGGTGAACTCGGTGAACACGTCCAGCAACTCAGCCTGCTGAGCCGCGGGGATGGCGTCGAGATGGCCCGGGCCAAGGGAGTTGCGCAGCAGCAGTTTCAGGTTGAAGGAAGCCTGCACCACAGGTGTCATCACCTTCATGCGGTCGGCGAAGGGGCGCGCACGCCCCATGCGCATCACGATCAGCAGGGCAGCATTCAGCGCCTGGATCGGGTCAGCGGGCGATGTCTCGGCCCGTGCTGCGATCGGCGTCAGAATTGCAGCAGCCAGCAGAGCGCGGCGTGAGATCATTTCGGCTCTCCCAGCGCTTCCTGGCCCAGCGCTTCCCGCACGGTCTTCTCAATATCCCCAGCCGAAAGCCCAGCATCGACCCATTGCTTCGCCGGCGCGTCATGCTCCAGGAACCGGTCCGGCAGCACCATCGGCCGAATACGTAAGCCACCATC
>Ga0114959_10002912_pt1 | contig 13741 bp, 20 predicted proteins | sample C_130625_EF_Meta_FD_87317 | JGI IMG/M metagenome (GOLD analysis project Ga0114959, IMG submission 87317) | Freshwater microbial communities from Lake Croche, Canada to study carbon cycling - C_130625_EF_MetaG | ecosystem: Environmental > Aquatic > Freshwater > Lake | place: Lake Croche, Canada...
TTACTGTCAAGGGTTAGCATAACATAATCAATAGAAAAAAGAACTCCCTAAAAAGGGAGATCATCTGTTTCTTGTTCTAGTATAGGTTCTATGTCTATATCAAATGATTTGATATCTCCAAAGTCTCCATGCATTAGGTCATATTCTATAGCTTTAGCATGTTCCCAAGAGCTGCAGATAATGATGTGATGATGATGTAATGTTCCTTCTTCTATCTCTATAGAAGTAGTGTAAATTAGTTTGTGCTTCATGTTATAAGTTGTTAGTTTGTTTTTGTGATTGTAATGATTAATTTTCATAATTATTTTTAATTACTGTCTAGGGTTGTGCATAACAGAAAAAAAACACCCCTCTTTCAGGGTGTTGGTGTTGGCTTAGGGTTCATGAACATATCCTCCATCCCAAGAGTCAGATGGTAACTGTACATTGTCATCTTCATAGTTGTCGAAGATAGACTTGTCACAGCTGTCACACCAGTCAGTGAGAAGACCAGCTTCATCACTACAAGGAAGTGTTAACTGTTTGCAGTTAGGACATGGTAGCATGTAACCAATTGGTTTATTACTAGACATAACTGCTGTCTAGGGTTTAATATAACACAAGAAAAAAAACATCCCGAAGGATGTTGGTTGTTACTAGAAGGGTAGTTCATCTTCAAGTATACTACTGTTAGATACTAACATACTAGACCTGTTACGATACTTGTGGTCAATTCTAGCATGCATCATGTCTGCAATGAAGTTGTTAATGTTCTCCATATGAGTACAGTGTTCACTGAAGTTTACAGTCATATACCTAATGGTAGTATAACCTTTGCCATTATCAGTGATTACTAATCCTGTAGTCTGTAATGCATTAAACACTACAGCATACTCACACTTAAGTCTGATCTTGCCAGTGTGAATTACAAACATGTTGTCTAGATTCAACGTCTTGAATCCGAAGGGAACTTTGATCTTTAGCATAATATATATTTTAATGCATGTCTAGGGTTACTCTCCACCATCATCAACCATTCATCATACTCTACCACTAACATTTATTTTTTTCTATATATTTTTATCATCTCCTATAGACTTGATGGGGGTAGCCCCCTCAAGCCAGGCAGCCGGGGAGGCTGTGGGGGGGAGGTACCCACACTCTCAATTACAGAACAAATTAACACCATGTGGAAAATTTTAAAAAAAAATTAAATCATAATATTATAAATTTGTTAAGTTTAAACATTTAAAGTATATTATAGTATGAGCCTAACACCACATGTAAAGTCCCATTACAGAGAAGCAACTAAGAAGTATGGACAAATTATTCAAGTTCCTGTTATAGATGTAAGAGATGGAATAGCTGAAAGGATGATGGGGATGAGTATGATTAAAGCTACTAACAGAAGTAAGTATATTACGTATACAGAATATCACAGATCCTATAAACCTAAAACCAATATATAATGTTACATCAATGTAATTTAAATTGTCACACAATTGATCCCACTAAGCTTTCAGAATTAGGAATAGATGATGAGGGTAAGTGGATGCCCTTTATATTCCATATGGATATGGTGGAGGCAGCCAAGCTTACATCAGAAGATGTGGATATGAATACATACGGGTGCACCACTATATTTACTAAGGCTGGGGATGCTTATATTATAGACACTCCTTTTAAAGAGTTCTTTTCCCTACTTAAAGAGTATTATGTTGAAGATTCTATTGACCCAGAGAATGATCTTGAACTATGAAAAAGAAGAATAAAAAGATAGTAAAGAAGGTTACTAAAGTGATTCTTAAGTCTATTAAGAAAGGATTTGAGAATATGGGTCATCCTATAGCTAAAAGAAACGGTATTATATAACAATTAAAATAAACCAATTATGTCAGAAGAAACAATTGAACAAACCCCTCCTAGTAAAGAAGATATTATTAAGTTCTTAACAGAACAGATGGAGGTTAAAGAAGCACAGTATAAGCTTCAAGAATTAAACACTAAGTTAGCTGTAGCTAGAGCTGAAGAACTTAAAGCTTTACAGTTTATTGCACAGATGAATAACCCCACCCCACCATCTGATGCTGTCCCTCACAACTTAACACAGGAAGACATTGATGAAAATCCTGAGTTAATAGAAAGAGGATTTAAAGTGGGAGATGAGGTGTTAGTTCCTAAGGACTCAGAACCAGCTCAACGTAAGTTAAAAAAATAATAATGGCCATAGTAAACCAAATAGATAAAAAAGTGAAAATGAGTAGATGGGAAATTGTAAAGTACCAGATTCTCACTCACTGCTATTTAAATAAAATAAATGTAAGTGAGGCAGATTTAGACTGTCTCACTTATTTGGCTTTAGAGGGAGACCAAGAATTAACCAGCTTTTGTACAAAGGCTCACACTAAAGATATATTCTCTAGTACACAGTCTGTACGTAATTGTCTTACTAAAGCTGAAAAGAAAAACCTTATTAAGAAGGAAGGAAAGAATAAGAAAAAAATATTTATTAATCCAGATATTAAAGTGCATTCACAGGGAAATATTCTTCTTGACTTTAAATTTTTAAGTGTTGAGACCAAAGAAAGCTAAAGAGTTTATACCAATTCTATCTAATCAACTATCTCTACCTGCATCTTTGGTAGAAGATATTATAGATTTTTATTGGGAAGAAATTAGGAAATCATTATCAGGATTAAAACATCAAAGGGTTCATCTTACTAATTTAGGTGACTTTTATATAAAACATTGGAAGATAGATAGTAAAATAACAGGGCTGGAAAACTGGGAAGAAAGTAATAAACAAAAAGGAATGCAACAAATAACAGCTAGATTTAAAACAGCTGAAAATTTATTTGATTTAAAAAATATTAAAAAAGTAATTGAAGAAGAAACTCAACGTAAAGATTTTATTAAACTTCATAAAAAAGTAGCTAATGTCTCTAAAGGAAAACATAATAAAAATTTGGAAAGCAAAAGGTCAAATACTAGAAGGAGTAACAAATAGTATATTTAAGAAAGAAGATGTAGAAGAAATTGCAAATGAAAGAATGCAGATTTGTTACAATTGTTCATTGTTTACACATGAGGATGGTGGTTGTATGATATCAGGAACAGGTCCCTGTTGTGATAAACGTAGAGAAGGATGTGGGTGTTCATTAGGATTTAAAACAAGAAGTCTATCTAGTAATTGTCCTTTTAATAAATGGAAAGCAGTTCTTACACAAGAAGAAGAAGATCAATTGAACCAAAAGTTAGGAATATGAGTGGATTAAAGTTTACAGCACACAACCATAAATATACAAGTGAAGATGGTATAGATTGGTTAAGTGTCACTAGTTTAATATCTAATTTCAAACAACCATTTGATGCTGATAAAATAGCAGCTAAATCTGCTAAAAGCAAGAAGAGTAAATGGTATGGAATGACACCAGAAGATATTAAAGCTGCCTGGAAAGCTGAAGCTCTTAGAGCAACAACACTAGGTACATGGTATCATAATTGTAGAGAGGCTGATTTATGTGGACTATCTGATATGGAAAGACATGGGTCTACAGTGCCAGTGTTTAAACCTATTGAGGTGGAAGGAGTTAAACATTCTCCTAATCAAAAAATTACTAATGGTGTCTATCCTGAACATATGGTCTATCTTAAGTCTGCTGGTATATGTGGGCAGTCTGATTTAGTAGAAGTGATAGATGGACTAGTACACATCACTGATTATAAAACTAATAAAGAAATAAAAGTTGAAGGATATACTAATTGGGAAGGAATCTCTCAAAAGATGGCTCCTCCTGTCAACCATCTTGATGATTGTCATCTTAACCACTATGCTCTTCAGCTTAGTATGTATATGTTTATTATTCTTAAGCATAACCCTAAGCTTAGTGCAGGTACCCTTACTATTCATCACATATTGTTTGAAGAGGCAGGACGGGATAGGTTTGATAATCCTATATCTGCTCTTGATACTAATGGTGATCCTATTGTCACAGATATAGTGCAATATGACCTTCCTTATTTAAAAAAAGAAGCTATTGATTTAATACATTGGTTGGAAGATAATAAACATAAACTAAAAGCCCATTAATGGAAAAAGAAAAAAAAGTTTTAAAAGGAGAGATTAAATATAAGGTGACATTAAATGAGGAACAGAAAGAAGTAAAGAGACTTATTAGAGAAAACCAAATAGTAGTTATTACAGGTAGAGCAGGATGTGGTAAATCTCTTGTTTCAGCAATGACAGCTCTTGATTTTTTATTTAAAAAAGAATGTGACCAAATATTAGTTACTAGAGCAGCTGTAGAAGTTGGTCATAGTCTAGGATTTTTACCTGGTAGTCTTAATGAGAAGTTTGATCCTTATTTAGAGGCCTTTCAGGAAAACTTAGTTAAATGCTATGATAAGGTGAAGGTTGAAGAACTTATTACATCAAAGAAAGTAAATGCTCTTCCTGTACAGTTTATTAGGGGAAAGACTATTGATGATGTTCTTATTGTAGAAGAAGCACAAAATCTTACTAAGGCAGAAATGCTTGCTATTCTTACAAGGCTTGGAAAGAATGGTAGGATTATAATTAATGGTGACAATGAACAGAAGGATATTAAAGAACCCTTTAATGGTCTTAGTTATGTAATAGAACTTAGTAAAAAACTTCCAGAAATAAAATATATTAAACTTAAACATAACCACAGGAGTGATCTTGTTGGTAAAATTTTAGAATATGAATACTCAGGAAAATAATATACAGACATTAGCTGAATTACTAGACCAATATGATGCTGGAACACTTGATATGACAGAACTAGCACGTAAGTATTATATGTCTGAAAAAGAAAAACATTTTGGTAGATTTAGTTGGATACATAATGATGAATTAAAAAATCAATCTCTTCTTAGAGGAATAGCTAGAAATGGATCTAAAGATTTATTAAGACAGACAAAAGAAAAGTTATAATGTTAGAATTTAAAAATCCATTACCTGTAGTGGTAGAAAATAATAAAGAAGGATATGCTATATATGTAACAAATGGTGGTACATTTGAAAATGATGTATGGTGTGTTGTATTATGTGATGGTGGTATGGTGAGACATTATAGAAGTGATCAAATAAGAATACATCATAATGAAACATTGGATTTAAAAAAAAAATAGAAGTTGGTGATAAAGTTAAAATAGTAAAAGATAAACTTGGTAATAAAATGCTAGCAAATGTTGAAGAAGGAGAAATAGTTATTATAACTGGTTTGTCTGATGATGGTAAAATAATGTATCATAATAATTCTTTAGCACTGCCTGTAAATAGTGATATATACATAAAATTAAAAAATGATTAGATTATTTGATATACAGAATGGGAAAGTGATACCTAGTGAACATTGCTACACTTTAAAATTTTTAAAGGACATTATAGAAGACTATCCTGATGAGAATATTCAAATACTAAGTTATTTGTTTTACATGACTTGTCCCAATCCAGATATGAATCCATTCTTTGATGTACCAGAAGAAGATAAGGAACATCTTATACTAAAAGAAGTGGATGCTGATTTTAGTCTAGATGATGATAAGATTACACATGCCCTATCTATGTGTAAGAAGATGTATGAAACTCCTACATATAGAGCATACGAGGGTATTAAAATATTTTTAGACAATATGGCTAAGAGTATGAAGACTGAAACTCTTACCTTTGGTAGAGATGGATCAGCATCAGCCCTACTTAGAATGGCTGAAAAATATGATGGTGTACGTCAATCATTTAAAGGAGTGTATAAAGATTTAATGGATGAACAACAATCTTCTGTAAGAGGAGGACAAAATTTAGCTTATGATCAATAAACAAAATAATATGAAACAAGAAACTTACCAAGATGTAGAACCAGATTACAAACCTAATGATTTAGATTATTTAAATGATTGGGTTTTTCATTTCAACCCTCATGCTAACCAATGGGCTGCTATTCCACGTGAAGAATATAATCAGTATTGGAATGATTATAAGAATGCAGCTGTTCTTAGAAGTAAACATCTAAATACACTATTAGATTTATTACATAAAGCTAAAGGTGACATAGGTATAATAGAAGATATAATTGGTGGAGAAATTAAATAATATGTATATAGAAATACCTACGTATGACAATGGTGTATGGGATGTAACTGCATTCTATACAAGGGAGGAATACCGTGACTTTGTAAGGTCAGTGTTTAAAGATGCTGGGCCTGATGAGGGGTATGATTTTACAGTGAATATTTCTAAACAGTTTAATTTAGAAGCTAGAAGGTTTCAAAAACAAGGATATTATTGTCAGGCTCCATTAAAGAGTAAAGACTTTATGGCTTATTGGGATGAACAAAAAGCTAAGTGTAAACATGGAGTGATATATAAAGAAGGAGATAAGATATGGTATCTTACAAGAGACTATTACATGTGGATTAACTTTTTACCTATTTATAATAAAGAAATAAAAAGATTTGGGTTTGCTGATGTACGAGATACTCAGTACCACATGGCTCTTTATGAATGTCTTGGAGAACTATCTTATAAACATCTACCCATCCTAAAGAAACGTCAGATAGCCTCTTCTTATTTTCATATGGCTAAACTAATTAATGCCTATTGGTTTGAAGAAGGATCTGTAAATAAAATAGGAGCTAGTTTAAAAGATTATATTTCTGAGAAAGGTTCTTGGAGAATGCTTAATGAATATAGAAACTTTCTTAATGAACATACAGCTTGGTATAGACCATCTGAACCTGATAAAATATTCTCATGGCAACAAAGAATTAAAGTGAGGATAGGAGGACGTGATACATATAAGGGTAATAAAAGTATTATCACTGGTACTTCTTTTGAGAAAGATCCAACTAATGGTGTCGGTGGTCCTGTTACTTACTTTTTTCATGAAGAGGCAGGTATTGCTCCTAAAATGATGGATACATATGAGTTCATGAGACCAGCCATGCAGAGTGGTATGGTGACCACTGGTACATTTATAGCTGCTGGATCTGTGGGTGATCTTGAACAATGTCAGCCATTGAAAGATATGATATTGTACCCACATAGGTATGGTATGTTTGCTGTAAAGACTAACCTAATAGATAATAAAGGAACTATAGGAGAAACAGGATTATTTATTCCAGAGCAGTGGTCAATGCCTCCATATATAGATGAAGCTGGTAATTCATTAGTTAAAGAAGCTTTAGAAGCTATTAAAGAAGAACGTAAACAGTGGTATAAAGATCTTCCTCCTGACCAGTATCAGCTACGTATATCTCAGAAACCCACCACTATAGAAGAAGCTTTTGCTACCAGAAAAGAGTCTGTATTTCCTCCACATCTTGTTTCTAAACAATTACAACGTATTCAAGATCATATATATTCTGTTGAATATCTTGAATTATATAGAGATGATGAAGGAAAAATAATGGATAAGCCTTCTAGAAAAACTCCTATAATGGAATTTCCATTAAGTAAAAAGGCTGATGACAAAGAAGGAGTGATATGTATTTATGAAAGACCTTGTAAAAATCCTCAGTTTGGAATGTATTATGCTTCTGTAGATCCTGTGAGTGAAGGTAAAACTACTACATCAGATTCTCTTTGTTCTATATATGTTTATAAGAATGCAGTTGAAGTAATTAAAAATGATGGAGAAACTTTATCACACACTATAGAAAGAGATGGTATAGTTGCTAGCTGGTGTGGAAGGTTTGATGATATAAAGAAAACCCATGAACGTCTAGAAATACTTGTAGAATGGTATAATGCCTGGACACTTGTAGAGAATAACGTGTCTTTGTTTATTCATTATATGATGGAAAGAAAGAAACAAAGATATTTAGTACCTAAGAGTATGATGTTATTTCTTAAAGATATTGGAGCTAATGCAAATGTATTCCAAGAATATGGATGGAAAAATGTAGGCACACTTTTTAAAGGTAACATACTTTCATATGGTATAGAGTTTTTACAAGAAGAGTTAGATCATGAAATAGAACCAGATGGAACAATAACTAAAACCATTTATGGAGTGGAACGTATTCCAGATCCTATGCTTCTTAAAGAAATGCAAGCTTATTATGATGGATTGAACGTGGATAGACTTGTTGCATTCTGTGCTTTAGTAGCATTTGTTAAAGTTCAACAAGCTAATAGAGGAATATCTAAACGTACAGAGGTCACAAATAAAAACTTGGAAGTCTCCCGAAAATTTAGTAAATTAAATTATAGTCCTTTTAGACATATTGGAGCAGGAAAGTCATCATCAAGTTTGATGAAACCTTCTCGTAATGCATTTAGAAATATAAGATAAAATATGGAAACAACAGTTACAATTTCAGACTTAAATGCTGGTACATATGTATGTACAACAGCAACAGCTGTTACTAGTATAAAGTACACTGTAGTTGATGATGTTACACACCTTAACTAATTAATAATCATGCAAATATATAATGCCTTACAATTAAAAGCTGGAGCTAAGACAGAGTACAATAAGATGGGTACTCTAATTCAGCCTTTTCAGTTTGTTTCTGAAAAAGAAAAGGATGATCAATGGAGGGCATGGAACCTTGACTGGTTAGAATTTCAGGGAATGAAACAACTTAGACGTAATGCTAGACGTCTAATGAAGAACTATAAACTAGCTAAAGGTATTATAGACAAGCAAGATTATATAGTGGAGGAAGATAATGAGATGGCTGATCTTATAGATACACTTACTAAAGAAGATGTATCAGCATTTGAACTTAAGTTCTATCCTATCATTCCTAATGTAATAAATGTTCTTACTAATGAGTTTTCTAAGAGATCATCTAGACTTATGTTTAGAGCTGTAGATGATACATCTTATAATGAGATGTTAGAAGAGAAACGTAAGATGATTGAGGAAAAACTTCTTGCAGATGCTGAAAAGAAAATACATATAGAACTTGCTAAGCATGGTATAGATCCTAATTCTGACCAGGCAAAACAAATGTCTGATCCAGAACAAATTAAATCACTTCCTCAAATTGAAGCTTTCTTTAAAAAAGATTATAGATCTTTAATTGAAGAGTGGGCATCTCACCAACAAAAAGTAGATGAAGAAAGATTTACTATGCAAGAATTAGAGGAAAGAGCATTTAGAGATATGCTTATTACAGATAGAGAATTCTGGCATTTTAATATGATGGAAGATGATTATGAAGTGGAACTATGGAATCCTCTACTTACATTTTATCATAAATCTCCAGATGTACGTTATATATCTCAGGGTAACTGGGTGGGTAAACTTGATATGATGTCTATATCAGATGTTATAGATAAGTTTGGGTGGATGATGAATCAAACACAATTAGAAGCTTTAGAAGCAATTTATCCTGCAAGATCTGCTGGATATGCTATACAAGGATATCAAAATGATGGTAGTTATTATGATCCTACTAGATCTCATGAATGGAATACTCAAATGCCTTCTTTGGCTTATAGACAATTTACTTCTTTATATGATGCCGGAAGTCAATTTGGAGATATTGTACAATGGATATTATCAGACTCTGAAGACCTTCAAGATTTTGGTAAATCTTACATGCTTAGAGTTTCAACTATTTATTGGAAGAGTCAAAGAAAAGTTGGTCACCTTACAAGGATTAGTCCAGAGGGAGAAATCTCTCAAGACATTGTATCTGAGGATTATAAAGTTACCGAAAAAGCTGATTATGATACTTCTGTATATAAACAAAAAACAAAAGATAATTTAGTATTTGGTGAACATATAGATTGGATATGGATTAATGATGTATGGGGTGGTGTAAAGATTGGTCCTAATAGACCTGCATTCTGGGGTATGAATAACCCTGGAGGTATCAATCCTATTTATTTAGGACTTAATGGAGGAAGACCTGGACGTATACCATTTCAATTTAAAGGTGATCAAACAATGTATGGTTGTAAACTTCCTGTAGAAGGATCTGTATTTGGAGATAGAAACACAAGATCAGTGAGTCTTGTAGATTTAATGAAACCATTCCAGATTGGATATAATATTGTAAATAATCAGATAGCAGATATTCTAGTAGATGAATTAGGTACTGTTATTATGTTAGATCAAAATGCTCTACCACGTCACTCATTGGGTGAAGACTGGGGAAAGAACAATTTATCTAAGGCATATGTAGCAATGAAGAACTTTCAAATGTTACCTTTAGACACTACAATAACTAACACTGAAAATCCTCTTAGTTTCCAACACTATCAAGTGTTAAATTTAGAACAAACTCAACGTTTGATGTCTAGAATTAATCTTGCTAAATATTTTAAACAAGAAGCTTTTGCTGTAATAGGATTGAATGATCAACGTATGGGTGCTCAAATAGCTCAGGAGCAAACTGCTACAGCTGTTGAACAAGCTACTAATGCTTCTTATGCACAGACAGAACAGTACTTTATACAACATAGTGATAACTTAATGCCTAGAGTACATCAGATGAGAACTGACTTAGCTCAGTATTATCATTCTAAGAAACCTAGTTTACGTCTTCAATATATTACTTCTGCTGATGAAAAGGTTAACTTTCAAATAAATGGAACAGATTTATTATTAAGAGATATTAATGTATTCTGTACTACTAGAACTAATTCTAGAGCTGTTCTTGAACAACTTAGACAATTAGCTTTAAATAATAATGCCACTGGAGCTTCTATATATGATTTAGGTAATGTGATTAAAGCTGAGAGTATTGCTGAACTTACAGGTGTTCTTAAATCTTCTGAAGAGAAAATTAATAAACAAAGACAAGAAGAACAACAACATCAACAACAAATGCAACAAGAACAACTGGCTTCTCAAGAGAAACAAAAACAAATGGATCTTCAATTTAAAGCTGATCAGGCTGAACGTGATAGAGAAAATAATGTTAAAATTGCTGAAATTAAATCAGCAGGATATGGATCTATGGTTGATATTAATAAAAATCAGGTGTCAGATTATCAAGATGCTTTGGATAAGATTAATCAACAACAACAACATAGTGATAATATAAATCTCAAAAGAGAAGTTGAGATGAATAAAACACAACAAGGAAACCAAAAGATTGATGTTGAACGTCAAAAGTTACAAACTCAACAACAGATAGCTCAAACCCAGCTTCAAATTGCTAGAGAAAATAAAAATAAGTATGATGCTGGAAAATCTAAAGATAATAAAAAATAAATTATAGCCATATAGTCCACACCTTAGCTGATATTTTTTTAGATTTTGTAAATTTTTAGAGTTTAAGTTGTATATTAATAATGTAGACATACATACATATAAAAAACCAAATAATTATGGCTGATAATCAATCAAATGTACAAACATCTGTACAGCAAGTAGATCTTGATATTGATAGTTTGTTTTCTGGAGCTCCTGGAGCAGAAAGTGTAATAACACCTTCAGAACCTACAGAACTTAAAGGAAATATCTTTAGTAAAAAACAAACTAACTTAGACTTCTTAGATGAAGATGAAAAAGTTAATACTTCTAAAACTTTTAATTCTACAACTAATAATGTAGAAGATAAAGCAGAAATAAAAGCTGCATTAGATGAGATCTTAGATGAAGAAGTAGTTCCTGAAGAAGATGTTAAATCTAAAGCAGGTAGACCAAAAACTGAAAAGTCAGGATTGGTAGAGTTCTTAAAAAAGAGGATAGAATCAAAAGAGATGTTTGCTTTTGATGATTTTGATGAAAGTAAACAATCTATTGATGATTACTTAGGATCATTAGGAGAAAAAGATGTAGAGGAACTTTGGCAAGCTAATATTTCTAATTTAAAACAAGAAGTGGCTGCTCAAACTCCTAGAGAGTTTTTTGAAAGTTTACCAGAAGAACTTCAGTATGCTGCTAAATATGTAGCAGATGGAGGACAAGATCTTAAAGGACTTTTTCAAGCTTTAGCTGCTACAGAGCAAGTTAGAGAAATGGATCCCACTGATGAGAATGATCAAGAGTTTATTGTACGTCAATATTTACAAGCAACAAACTTTGGGGATGCTGAAGAAATTGAAGAAGAACTTGCAACTTGGAAAGATATTGGAGCTTTAGAAAAGAAAGCTAAACAATTTAAACCTAAGTTGGATCAGATGCAGGAACAAATTGTTAGAGCTCAACTTGCTGAACAAGAACAACGTAAAGTACAACAAGAAGCTGCAGCTGATGCTTATATGCAAAATGTATTTGAAGCTCTTAGACCGGCAGAAATTAATGGATTGAAATTGGATAAAAAGACACAAGCTCAACTTTATAGTGGACTTGTTCAACCTCAATATCCTTCTATATCAGGTAGACCTACTAATTTGTTAGGACATCTTTTAGAGAAATATCAATATGTAGAACCTAACTACCCATTAATTGCAGAAGCTCTTTGGTTACTTTCTAATCCTGAAGAATACAGAGGTAGTCTTATGAAACAGGGAAAAACTCAAGCTGTAGAACAAACAGTGAGACAACTTAAAACAGAACAGTCTCGTAAGAACATTTCTACTTATCATGAGGAAGAAGAACCAAAACAAAGAAAAATAGCTAGACAACAAAATATTTTTAAACGATAATTTAATTATTAACCCCTTAAATTTTAAAGCCCTATGGCAACTCCAGTTTTAAACAATGGTATATTCCTACGTGACAATAACTACCAGACTAGTTCACACGTAGATTCTTACCACCTTTCTAACCTCCTTAAATCAGCTGAACCTACAGATTTAGGTCCAGTGGATCTTTGGGCAATGGCACAAAAAGTAGAAATGCCTTTGTATCAAATGTCATCTTTTGGTGGTAAGAACGTTATTATGGTAGATAATAACCGTGGTGAGTACAAGTGGCAGATCCCTGTAGCTCAGGATCTTCCTTACATTATTGAAGACATTGAATCAGCTAACACTACAAAAGGTGTTGATGGTCAAACCTTCAAAATCAAAATTAACAAACGTTCTTTTGGTCATGGTGATATCATCACTTATGACAAGTACAATGGTGTGGAAATGTACATCACTGCTGATGACATCATCCCTTCTGGAGATGGTTTTATTTACACAGTGCAGTTGGTGAACAATGACAACACTAAGTATTTGGATAGTAAATATCTAAAGACTGGTACTAAGGTTTTCAGAAAAGGTTCTGCTCGTGGAGAGTATGGAGAAAGATTTTCTGACATTGGTAATGTATCTGCTGGTTTCCGTGAATTCTACAACTATGTAGGAGGAGCAGAAGCTCACGTACACTATTCTATCTCTAGTCGTGCAGACTTAATGATGAAGGGTGGTATGAAAGCTGATGGTACAGTTCCAGTAATTGAAATGTGGAGAAACTTCGATAAGAATGTAGATCCTTCAGTTACTAACTTGGAAACAATGGCTGAGAAAATGGGTAAAGACTATGTAAAGAAAGCTTATGCTAATGGTCAATTAACTCGTTCTTTCTTAACTACTTTAGAAGCAGCTCATTTGACTAAAATTGCTAATGACATTGAAACTTACTTAATGTGGGGACAAGGTGGTAAAGTTAAGCAAGATGGTCCAGATGATATCCGTTTATCAGTGGGTCTTTGGAAACAATTAGATAACTCTTACAAGAGAATCTATAACAAAGCTTCTTTCAACTTGGATTTGTTTAAATCTGAAATCTTCAACTTCTTCAATGGTAAAGTTGAATTTAAAGGACCAGATCCTCAAAGAGCTCTTATCGTACAAACAGGTATGGGTGGTATGAAGCTTGTAAATGAAGCAATTAAGAAAGAA
>Ga0114959_10002916_pt1 | contig 13728 bp, 6 predicted proteins | sample C_130625_EF_Meta_FD_87317 | JGI IMG/M metagenome (GOLD analysis project Ga0114959, IMG submission 87317) | Freshwater microbial communities from Lake Croche, Canada to study carbon cycling - C_130625_EF_MetaG | ecosystem: Environmental > Aquatic > Freshwater > Lake | place: Lake Croche, Canada...
ATTTGAGCAACTTGTTGTATAAGTTCATTACTTTGAGTTTGTCCACCAACTGCATATTGAGCACCATAAGCATGATCAGCATATGTAGGAATAAAAGGTCCACCATTACCATATGACATTCCTGCAGAATATGTAGAGTTGTTACGTGCAGGTCCACCATAAGCATAACTACCACCATACATACCCATAGGAGCTTGTCCTTCAGCCATTTCTTGTTGTGGAGCTTCTTGTCCTTGAGGACCTTCAGCTTGTTCTTCAGCAGGACCTTGTTGTTCAGGAGCTCCCTGACCACCACCACCTTGTTGCATTTTCTGCATGATAGCTTGAACAAGCTGACCAGCTTGATCTTGAGGAACACCTGCTTGAACTAACTTTTTAACAATTTCTTCAGGAGGCATTCCTTGTTGTAAAGCCTGCATTACAAACTGAATAACTTGCTGCATTTGTTCATCCCCACCACCTTGTTGTGGTTGACCTTGAGCAGGAGCACCTTGTTGCATACCACCTTGATCAGGAGGCATTCCACCACCATCAGCATAATAATAACTTCCTCCCATTGCTGCATGCTTTAACATTTCAGCTTCAGGATGAGCTCTAAAGAAAGCTGCTTCCGTGGGATACTTTTTATAAAACTCTTTCTGAGTTTTAACACCTGCAATTTTTAACATTTGTTTTACCATAATACTAGTTTAAAATTAATTATTTATATTTGTTTAGCCAACTTATTTCACCACCAAATTTGTTAGTTGTTTCATTTTTATTATTTAATACAGTAGCAGCACCCATTAATACAGTAGCAGCACCCAATGCAGGAACAACTGCTGGAGCTGCATTCCATATATCAGCAACTTTAGGAAGTTTCCAACTAGGAAACATTCTTAAAAATCTATCATTAGAATTTGGAATACCATACTTAATATGTAAATCTGCTTGTTGTTTATTTTTTAATAATTCATTTATTCCCACTTTATCATAAGTATTATTTATTATTCCTCGTTCTTTCATTAATGATCTATTCTCAACTAAATAAGGATAAGCTTCTCTAGATGTTCCGTTTCCTTTTGTAAAATATTTATATTCTGATTCAAAATTAGGATATTTTCTTTTTTGAATTTGAAACCAAATTTTATCACGTATACTTTTAGGTTTAGCAAGTTCTAATAAATCATGCTCTAAAGGTAATTTATTAGTAGTTCCAGATCCTTGAACACCATGGCCATGTGCTTCATGACGTACAGTATGAGGATTAAATTCATAACCTTTTCCTAATGTTATAGTTCCTGGTCTATAATCAGGATTAGTAAAACTACCTACATCTTTAAGATTTGCAGGTTGACCTATATTAGTTGGAGTATTATGATTAAATAGTGAGAATGGTGCTGATTCCTGATTAACATCAGGAAAAGGATTAAAACTATTTTCAAAATGAGCATTTCCTTCTGGAAAAAAAGCTCCTTCAGTTGCATAACTTGGTGTACCAGCAGCTCCCTTTCCATATTTTAAATAAAAACTAGGTTCATTATTAACAAGAGATGTATTAACTTCTCTTAATCTATTACCCACCATATAATCTAACTGTTCTTCTGTTGCTTTAGGCATAGCTATTTTAAATTGATTTCTCAATCTATTAACTCCTTCTGGAGATGTTAAATCTTTTATTATATTTATACTTTCTTTTTGAATTGTATTATTAGCATTAGTAGCTAAATCAACTGCTGGACCTTGTGGACCTTGTACCATCCAATTACCATAACTACCAGCACCTTCATTAGCTTGATTATTTAATGATAAAGATCCATATTTACTATTTGAATTAGGTTTTACTATCCAATCATATCCACCAATATCATTCTTTACTTTACCAATTCTTTTTAAATCCAATCCTGTTCCTATAACTTCTCTTTCAGCATTAATATTTGTATTAGTAGTTCCTATTCCAGCACCAAAATTTCTACTCTTTTCATTCATTAATTTAAGAACATCATCAGATAATTTACTGTATTGATTAGCTAAAAAATTACTTCCCATTTTTTTAGCATATCTATTAGGAATAACAATTCTATTAACAGCTCCACTACCATACTTTGGAACTCCCACTCCAGCTGAAAATGATGTAGGTCTATCTCCAAAATTTAATGTACCATTTTCAAGAGTAGCTCCTAATGAACCATTATCAGGATTAAATCTTCTTGTTAATATAGCATTTTCTCCAACATTTAAATTGTATTTATTAATTATATTATTTAAAGCTTGTCTTTTACCTTCATCAAATTTTCCATGTCTTCCTGTATATGTTGGACTGTGATGTTGGTAATCAAGAATAGTGGCTCTTTCAGCATCTGTTAGTTTACCACTATTAAGAACATTCTTAAACATATCAGCACTAGCTTCTTGACTAAGTCCAACAGCTGGACTTTTCCATGCAAATGGTAGAGCAGATTCTCCTGTAGCTACAGTATTGTACCCTTTATTTAACCAGTTACCTATTTGTTTACTATCTTCTATTACACTAGATAATCCTTTATAAGCACCTCCAACAAAAGGAGCCATATCTAAACTAGTAAAAGCAGTTTCTGCTAAAGCATTTCCTACTTTATCCCATGTAGGTTTATTAGCTACATCTTTCCATGCACTAGCAACATTAGGAAGATTCTTAGCACCTTGATATGCAAACCCAGCATTAAGAAGATTACCTGCTGTAAGTCCTGGAATACCACCTATTGATGTTTCTAAAGCTGGAGCAACAGCTGCTGCTGTTTCAGCTATTGCAGGAACACCAGCTGCCATCCCTCCTGTAAGAATAACACCTGGTGCCATCATTACAGGATTAGTAATTAAGTCTTTTGTACTCTGTTGTATATAAGGTTTAACTTGATTTTCCCAACTAGTTTGTTTTTGTTCAGGAGTCCATTGTCTATAATCTGTATAAAGTCTTTTATCTTCATCTGATACATTACTCCATTCATTTTCAGGAAGTTTAATTAAAGCTCCTGATTTAGGATCAACACCAAATTTACCTGTCAGCACTTTCTGTCTAACATAATTATCCCATTTTTCATTTCCTGTATCTGTCCAATTAGCATGATTATCAAACCAATCTTTATTATTCTTCATACTAACATAATCATTTTTTTCTGTAACTGATGGTGCACCAGAACCTCCTGTTATACCAGTCATTCCTGCCCATGGATTGAGTTTACCATCTTTCCACATAGGATTTGATTTAACAGATCCTGTTAAACCAAACTTAATAGGTGGTTTAGTAGTTTGTGTAGTTACTCCACCACCTGGACCATATTTTTTTAACCAGCCACCATACTTAGCTGTACTTTGTGGTTGACCATTATCAGACTTAGAAATTTTATTTAACATATCAGATATTTCTTCATCACTATAACTACCCCTAAGTTGATTAATAGGATCCCAGCTTGAATTATCTATTTGTTTATATTTATTTAAATATTTAATATTAAAAGGCTGTGTAAAAGGATCATACAAACCTTGTTCTTTTGCTCTCATTCTAAAGTCATTTAAACGAGCTCTAGTTTCTGTAGGATCATTAACATATTTTAACCAGTCTTCTTGTGCTTTTATATAATCTTTATTAGAAGATAAATTAGAAAAATCACTAAATGTATTTTTATCTTTTTGAAATAATGGAGATTTTAAATAATTAGAAGAGGCATACTTTTTCATTAAATCTAAATCTTTATCTGGAATAAGTATTCCTCCTTTATCAGAAGAATGTGAAAATTCATGTGCAGCATCACTACTTAAATCATCTCCTACTTTTCCAGCAACTTGTTTTACAAATCCCACATATGGTTTATAATATCTAGTTGGGTGATTTTCAAACTTCTCATAAATTGTTGTTGGATTACCTGCCATAACAGGATACCAAGGGGTATATGATTGTGTCCATGCAGCAGATGTATCTAATTCTCCATTTTTTTCTTTTTCTTGATTAACTATCCCCCATGTAGTATTAGCTAATTCATTTTTTCTTTGTTTATCAATTTCATTAATATTGGGTAAAAATATAGATATTGGTTGACCTGTACTTTGTGCAAGCATTTTTTTATACATTGGAGAATTCATCCACTGCTCATTAAAATGTTTTCCTTTTTCAGCAGCTTCCGTTAATGTAATTTTTTCATCACCTGGTCCACCACCTGTTTTATATTTACTTAACCAATTGCCTGCATCAAGATCTGGTATAGATATATCTCCACCATATTTATGACCTATAAGATCAGAATATTTTTTTGATGATTTATTAGCTGGATCATTATAAAATTGTTCAGCTTGTTCATTAGTATTAAAATGTTTTGTATTTGTTTTTTTAGTAGTAGGATCAGAGTATTCTATATTCCATCCCACCTCATCATCATAAGGAAGATCTTGTACTTTATAAAATAATGCATCTTCTGGAAGGTTAGCCCATTCTTTAGGAATAGTTTTATTTCTAGTAGGCTTAGGGTGAGACATTTCATAATTATAATTTCCTTGATCAGCTACAGCATCTTCTTCCCATGTTTTCCATTGTTTTCTAGCATCTTTCTTAGACATCTTTTTATAATTTGTAAGATAGTCTATACTTATATTTTTTAACTTATCTGGTGTCCAATCTTCTTTATGATATTTACCTCCATCTAATCTTCTCATAGACTCATTCTGATCCATTCCTCTATTAAAAGTATTTACACTTATTAATGGATTTTGTTCATCAAAAGTATTTAAAACATCCATTAAATTAAAATTTGGTACTGTGTGTTCAAGATTATGAGTATATAAATCATTAAGAAATGCTCCTTTCATAATTGGATCTACTTCTTTACGTACAAATCTTTTAGCTTGTCTAAATGCTTTTCCTTGATGACCAGGATTCTGAAGCATATAGTATTTATACATATCAGAAAGTATACTAGCTCTTTTTTCTTCAGAAGAAGAATCAGATGCTTTTAAATCTCCAAATGCATTTCCTAAATGAGGATCAATAATAAACCTATTTATATTCCAATGCTTCTCTCCTTCATAAGGAACAGAGGTTGGATTAAAATTATCACCAACATTTCCAGGATCAAAATATGATTTAAAGTTTCTATAGTTACTTATAAAATCTACATCTTGACCAGAAGTTGGAACTGGAGTATATTTTTTAATATCTCTATTACTTAAATAAGGACTAACAGTTCTTACAGACTGATAGTTTAAACCACCAGATCCTGGTTGATGATAATATTTTGTTTCATTTCCGTGTTTAACTGTAGCTGCAACTTTAACACATTTTTGTAATTCTTCACTCCACATTTCTCCTTCTGCACATGGTTGACCACCTTCATCCATTCTAGGAGGAGCCCAACTGTGATACTCAGGAAATATTCCTCCACCCATTTTAAATTTACTATACTCTGCATTTATTCTTACATTAGGTCCTTTCTCTCCAAACATTTTACCTACATATTCTACACCAGCATTATAATTAGGTGATGATTTAGGATCATTATACATAAAGTTTTTTCCAAGGCCACCTGTAAGTGTTATTTTATCTTTTTTGTTTGGATTACGTGAAATAGGAAAACCAGCATTAAAATTACTTCTCCATTCTCTTTCTGGAGAATAGTTTCCAGATAAACTAAAATTAGCTGAGTTATGACCCACCTTAAAAAGATTTGGAAAAGATAGAGAAGCACTATGGCTCATATTTTTCTTTGTAATAGGATTAAGTGAGAAGTCATAATTAAAATCATAACCTGGGTTACTAAATCCTATACTACTATTAAATCTTCTATTTTGTATTTGATTATAACCTTGATTATAACCTTGATTATAAAATCCTTGATTATTATTTGATTGACCAATTGGTATACAGTCATCATCTTCTTCACTATATTCAAATCCATCTGGGCATGGACCACCTCCCCCAGTTTTGTACTTAGGAGTAGTTCCTCCACTCTTATACTGGTTTAACCAACCATTAACTGGAAGACGAGAACTAGATTTAGATTGAAACTTATCTTTTTCTAAATTATCTGCTATGATTTTATTTAAATTAAAGTTTTGCATTTTTATCTAAATGATTGTTGTAATTTTTGATTAGACGTTTTAAATAAGAATTTAACATCACCACTAACTGTTTTTCTAAGCCACACTTTATTAATAGTGTGTCTAAATTTTTTACGTTGTAATGCTTCTTTTGTATAATTTACAGCATTAAGATTAACACCATATTTATATCCATTAGCTTCAAGATTAATTAAAGGAACCATAGCTCCAGAAAATTCACCTCTATCTTTTGTTATATCCCAAAACTGATTAAATCTATATTTATTTTCTTCTTTAGAAAAATTAATACTTATAGAACCAAAGTTTATTTTAGGATATTGTAATAAAGCCACCGGATTACTTTTAGATTTTATTTCAAGTTTAAGTAGTCCAGATATTTGTTCTGAATTATATATCATTGCCTCATCAAAATTTTCATCTAAAATATGAAACTTATCACGGCAGTCATTATAATACTTATATGCTTCTAATAAATATTCTATACTTCTCATTGTATTCACTGTTTGTCCTGTAGCAGATACAAACTCTATTTCAAATGGATAATCTACACCATAGAAGTTAGCATAACTATCACATCTTAAATTATGTTTCCATATAGTGTTATGTTCTACACTTGCAAAGTGAGATTTACCAGGAAGTAAGAATGTAGGAACCCAGTCATGAAAACTAATCCAAACTCCTGATTTAGTATCATAGCTAGCTGTCCAACAAGCATTCTCAAAATATCTTGGATCTGTAAGATCTATCTTAGCTGTACTACCAATATAAAAATTACCATCACTATCATATGTAAAATCAGATCTTAATGGTTTATAGTCTTTCTTACAAACATACAACACTTCATTAGTATTATCATATATACAATGAACACCTATACCTTTCACTGGATTATCATATAGAGGATAGTCTGAATAAACTTTAAGTAGTTCAGATGGTAAGTATTTAGCAAACCACCACTTAAGACCTGTATTAGAAATTTCTTTTAATCCTTCCCCAGCATAATTATATATTTTACCTTGAGACTGACTAACCCAGAATACACCTTTACTTGTACCTAATACACTATATCTACTTTGACAAGATCCATATTCATAAGACTCATCTGCATTCACTATAGATTGTAATTGTTGAGCCCCACTAAATAAAGCTCCATCACCAATTGTAATCTTAGCTCCAGTACCATCTAGTTTAAGTTCTTCAACACCCATAAACTGAAGTGGACTCATAAACTTCATCATGAATACAGCACCTGTTTTATTTATAGGTTTAATAGATGTAACCTTAGTATTAAAGTCTTTATAATTATTAGTTAAGAAAGCTCTCCAACTATCTTGTTTAGATTCATCTTGTTGAGGAAGAGAATATATCACTCTATTAGGTCTATATATATAACAAGTGGCAGCAACTACAGGATCATAATTTCTAGGAAGCATATCTCCCCATGTAATATGAGAATTAAATAATTTAGTTACACTAAGAGAATAATCATATTTATAATAATTACCTGATTTAATAACATCACTTCTAAACATAGCTTGTAAATCTGCAAATCCATATGGATCATAATGACGGTGAGCTATATCATCTTCCCAATCTCTATATGCTAAATTAACTTCACTCTCTACAAAGAAATCTCTTACACCAGAATTAAATAAATAAAACCATCCATTAGTTAAATAATACCAAGACCCTTGTTGTGCACCATCTAAACTTCTATGATTAGAAGGTTTGTCATTAAACACTCCAATATATCTTTGACTATTTACCCAAAACCTTGGATAGGGAAGTGTAGGATATAAACTATAATCAAATTCATAACCATCAGGTTCTTCATATAACCATGTATTAAAAAAGAACATAGAGTTCTTTTCTGTAAATCTTCCTATATAAGTATCACCACCAAAAAATACATTAGAAGACATTTTTACATTCTTCTTAGGTTTAGATGGAGAAACACATTCTGATATAGATAGTTGTTTAATAGATTCAAGTTGACCATACTGACTTGGAATAGAAACTTTTAAAGCTCCATATAAAGAAGATATATTACCAGATTGTATTTGATTTATACTAGATGATCCTAATAATATTCTACTTGAATCTTTTGTTATAGGGTTAGCAACATTTGAGTTAATCTTAACACAAACAAACTTACTTCTATTTTGATTATTTACTTGATAGTCAGCTGTAAATTGTTGTATATTAGAACCAATATAATTAGCTTCAAAAACTTCTCTACGTATATTACCTTCTTCACTTGGTATATAATTTTTATAAAAACCATGAGAATTAAACTGAGCTGCATATTGTACATTTGGAATAAGAGCATATATAATTCCTAGTAGTTGTTGTTTAGCCACTTTAGAACCAAAGAAAGTTACATAAGCAGCTTGGAAAACACCATTTGCAGCAGCAGCTGCAATTTCTAAAGCTGTACCTACAGCTCCTTGAAAACCTTCAACCATTACTCTTGGAACTCCCACTTGTATACTAGGAAGCCCAGGCTCTGATGAAATTTCTTGTGTATATCCTCCAGCAACAGCAGCAGCTCCTTGCATAGCAGCTATTGCCACTGCTAATGTATTAACAGCACTATTAAATGAATTACTAAGTAATTTAAATTTAGGATGTCCATATGGTATCTGAAAATTTCCAGAATATGTTCCAGTTAACTCACTATATATTTTTAATTCATTAGCATTAAGATAGGGTGTACTAAATGCAACTTCAGGACTATGAAAAGAAAATACATCTTGTTTATATCCTGATAGTGGTGGACCATTTGGTCCATCTGTACTACCTCCACTTAAACTATTTTGTTCTTTACTTGTTAAGTATTGATCAAGACCAAGATCATTATAAGGATAGTTTTGGTATAAACCTGTAACACCTGTATTTCCAGGAACAGGATAGGTTCTCATATTATTTAAAAGACCTTTTGCAACAATAGATTTATTACCTTCTCTAGAACCACGAAGTATTTCATATCCTACTATAGCATCTATAGGATTACCATTTTGATCTAAAGGATGAGTGATTCCTGTAAACTGAACACCAAGTAACATAATATTATTACCACCTTGATCAAAATGATTTAAACTTTGGTCTACAGTGACATCAGGCATTTTATGATGTCTAATATTTTTACCACATAGGTTTCCCCATATATCAGGTCTATTTGCAGGATACTTTTCTGTAGACTCCCAATATCCCATAGTACCTGTAGCAACAACAAGACCACCATCACTTAGTTTATATGGAGTGATTGCATTATTTAATTTAGCTGTATTTACTACTTGCCAACGTTTTCTTGTCACTCCATTTTGAGTTTCAAAAGCATCAGGTCCTATTATATTTTGAGTGTCATTAGAATTAGGAGCTCTACCTGGAATATGATAGGACTCTGAACGTTCACCTGTATTATAAATCCATCTTATAAAAAAAGCATATTGTTCATCTCTAAGGTAACTTGTATTATTTCCACCTTTTATATAATAGTTACTAGGATATTGAACATTCACCCAGTTAGCTTTAATATCATTAGCTTGAGGTTGATAGTTAAACTTATACTTACTATATATACCCACACGTAATAAGTAGTTATTAACTACATACATTGCATCACTTTTTTCCAAGGCATCTGTTCTTACCACCACCTCACTAATAGGAATAGTTACAAATTCTAAATCCCATCTATCAACATATATAGATCCTTGTACAGTGGAATAATATCCCATTCTTTTACAAACAGTTTGACCATTTATATTAGATACTATTACTAATTCAAATTCATCAAATCTAGTGTCTATACTTGTAATATTAATTTCTAAAGAGCTACTTACATTTTCAAAAGTCCAAAGTGATTGTACTTCTGAAAGTCCAATATAATTACTAACTCTCACCTCATTAACTGTATAAGCTAAACAAGCTTGATATGAACCATTTGGTAATGTACCAGCTATATTTCCTTTATTTAATTTAATACAAGGATGGTTCATTAAAGGAGCTATTCTTATAGCTTCACAATCTAATTGATCTGTATAAGTTTTAGTTTCACAACCATTATCAATTTTTATAGTGTATATAAATGGAACTTTATCTAAATCCATTGTACGTGTAGGATTTAGTCCATCATCCCAATAAATTAGTCTTTCACAATCAAAACGTTTTCTATATGCTCCTGTAATTAAATGACTAGTTTTAAAGTTTAAACAATCAGAGTTAACCACTTTAATATAACTACAAGCTGATTCATCAAATATTCCTATTTCAGAATGAGTGTTATCTGTAGTAAATATCACCCACTGATCATCAGTGAGATGAATACAACCTATCATTGTATAAGGAAGAGTGACACAGAATAAGTTAGAAGGTTCATTACCTATAACACCTATTTGACCATCATGAGAATTATTTACAGCATTACGAGCATGGGTATATAATCCATCTCCTATAAATGTATCATTATAGTCTTTATACATCCCTTTGCTGAAACTATTGTTACTAGCTCCAGGAGTTGAAGGGGTAGCATCTTGTTGTTGATTATCAGCCATGTTTTATAGGGAGCTTCTTTTTATCTAAAAATTTATATATAACACCACTTAAATGTCCACATAACCAAGCTTGAGCTTCTTCATCTGAAATTCCTCTATCCTCAGTAACTCTAACTACAGCATGGTATGTTTCATGAGCTATAGTGTTATGTGATAAATATTTAAGATCTATAAGTAAAAAATATTTATCTATATTAGCAGTTATTAATATTCCTTCATTTTCATTATCATCATCCTCATCAGCTTTTATTTTAAATTTTTTATATATCTTTTCTGATTCAATAGCAAGTTGATCAGTTATAGTTACAATTACTTGACAACTATATGTAGGAAGTTTTATAGTTATAGTTGACTTCATTAATAATCATCAAATGATTTAAACATATTATAATACTTATGATACATTGCTTTTCTATTCATTTCCCAATTTCTTTTCATTTCTGCAAAGTCTGGAGTGTTTACAATAGTAAGAGCATTGTTACGAGCAGCTTTAAGTCTAGGTTCTATAAGTTGCATTTTAGCTTGAACATCTTCTCCATTAATAAACAAGTTTTCTAATAAACGAGATTTAATAGCATACTCATAATATTCATTAATCATTGGATGATCAAGTACAAGTAAGTTACCCTCATTATCTTCTAAAGCTCCTTGATAAGAAATAAATAAATTGCCATTATCTATATTAGTATAAATAAAACCATTTTTTATATAAGCTACATTACCTTTATCATTAAGAGCATCTGTTCTACCACCATCTGTAGATATTCTAACTCTATCAAAATTTTCATATATTCTAGTTTCTGTCTTACGTTTCTCTACCACTTGTACAAATATACTTTCACCATTCTGACATTCTTGAGTGTATGTAGCTTCACAACAACAATCAACTTCTGGTTTATAACATTTAGGACAAGTATCTACCCAAGGAGTTGGACCTTTTCCTGTAATAACATTTTCTGTTTCTCTACCAGAAGGAGTTCTATAATTAACTTTATAAGTGGTAGTTAAATAAGCATAGTTAAGTACATAGAAATCATCAGGAAGTCTAACTTTCTTATTTTCTATAGTTAACATTTTTTCTTTTGTACCATGAATACGTAAACCTAAATCATAATTAACCTTCTGAGCCACTTTAATAAGCTGAGCAGGTTCAATCATATTTTCATTATTATATATAACGAAGTCTGTACCAACCTCCCCAAGAAGCTGATCAAAAGTTCTATATTTTAATTCAGTATTCATTATCGTAAAATATTTTGTTTATCAATAGCAGTATCTTGTGGAATCTGATAAATGCCCATAATATCTTTAAATACTTGACTTTCTAATTCAGCCAGTAAATAATCAGGAACATTAAATGTGTTATCTTGTTTAAGCATACAATCATCTTCTTCACAAGTCCATTTACTAATATCATCTTCAAATATTCCTTCTATACGTACAGCATCCCATTCTAAATTTGGAAAATAAATATAATCATCTATAAACCAATAATATTTAGTTTTATTAAATCTAAAGTTTTTAGAGTTTGATATACCAGAATATATTGTAGGAAGAATTGGTTGAAGTTCTTCAGACCCATCAAGAGAAGCTATTGTTCTAATCAATGGTCCAAAATATCCTTCTAAGAATACAGGAAGTTTTTCTTTAGTTCTTTTTATTTTACAATTAGATCTTATACCAGTGCAACATGCTTCCACTTTATCCACTTCTACTAATTCTACATAATCCATAGTTTGAATTACAGAAGAAAAAGCCATGAGTTTATTTTTACTATCCTCACGTTTCATAAGAAACTTAGCAGTCTTTAATACAAAAGTATATATCATACGATCAGTCATAAAAGCATCTTGTTTAACAGCTTTCATCTGATTACGTATTCTAGATACAACGTCCCCAATAGTATTTCTAGCCATGTTAATCTAAATTAAATTCATCATAGTTTTTTAATAATTCAGCAGTCTCATCTTTCTGTACATGTTTTTCTTTTTCCATTCTAAATAATCTACTAACTTTAAGAAGATTATCAACTTGTACATATTTTTTCCACTCTTTAGGGTAAGTTGCTCCAACACTTCTAGTAAAATTTCTCACTCCTTTAAATCCCCATAAGTCATGATTCTTAAACCTATACTTAGTTTCAAAGTTTGTATAAAAAATTTTAGCTACAAATTCATCAGACTCCCAATTTCTATTTTGAAGTTTTATACCATACTGAGAACTTTTATAGTAATCTGTATTTTCTTTTATTTTTCTAGGGCAACTTCCTATAAAAATATATCCTAGTTGTTCTGGTAATTGTATACCATCACGTTCTTTTATTACACCATCCCATATCATACCATTAAAAGTTTTTATTACATCTTTAAACTGTTCTAATGTAATATGAGAATGTTTAGGATTTTCTTCTATAAACTTATTATAAAATTCTGTATTAGTTAAATTAAGTTTAGTAGGTCTATACCTAGGTGCATTCAGGTCTGGTTTTTTATATGGTTTTGCCACTATGTCTTATATTATAATTTACGAAAAATCTTTGAGGTTTCCTACTTAAACTTTAATAGTTTAAACAGTATATATAAATTCACTTATTTTACCTTTTTGAGCATCATGGATTTCCATAATAGCTTGACGTTTAGATCCTGTATATTTATTATGATAGTGCCAGTAGTCAGTGGAACAAAGACTAGGAAGGTGTTTAATAGCAAATCCATTGTATTCATTTTCAGTTACAAACTCAGTGGTTTTTTTAGAATGAAAATGTCCAGTGTAACAGGTTCTATATTTAGTATGTCCCCATGCTATAGGAAATTCTGTAGCATATACAAGAGCTGTATTCTTTTTAGATACATCTCCATGTTCAAAAGCAAACATGTTATCTCCATAAATTACTACTTTTCTTTCAGCATATGCTACATCAAAATATACACTAAAATCTTCAGGATCAAAGCATTTAGAAAGAGCATGTGCTATATGAAATGAACTAAGTCTATCATGGTTACCTGGAAGATAAACAACATGTAAATTTTCACAGAATTGTTTAAGATAATTAATAGACCAATGTAAAGCTTCAAAAGCTTCCATATAAGCTTCTTGTGATCTTTGAGAA
>Ga0114959_10002919_pt1 | contig 13717 bp, 8 predicted proteins | sample C_130625_EF_Meta_FD_87317 | JGI IMG/M metagenome (GOLD analysis project Ga0114959, IMG submission 87317) | Freshwater microbial communities from Lake Croche, Canada to study carbon cycling - C_130625_EF_MetaG | ecosystem: Environmental > Aquatic > Freshwater > Lake | place: Lake Croche, Canada...
CGAACTTCTGCCCTGGAACTTCAAGCCCAGCGCAGCGTCCGTGGTGACCGGCTGACGCTTACCCTCCAGCGCAACCTTCGCCCAGAACTCCGACGAATACCGCGTCCGCTCGCGCGCAATCGGGAGCCCTCCTTCTCAAAGCGGACCGAGGTTACTCACCTGTCCGAGATCTAGGGACCACCTCACTTCCGGCAAACCCGGGGAGGTTCAGGTGTCTATCCCACATAGCTCTGGGCCAGTTCATGGCAGGTGGTGCCAGAGCCGGAGTGGACGATGATGCGTAGTCTTGAGGCGCTCTCCTGTCCCCCTGACGATGGAAGTAAGTTCCAGATTTGCGGCGCGGATCGAAGTGACTGTAGGGTGACCTCGACCCGTTGTACTTCGACAGTATGCGAAAGCTTGATTTCTAAAAAAGGCGCGTGCTCGGAGAAACAGTCGCCCGCCGGTGTGGCACGCGCTCGGCTCTGCACTAGAACTGGTTCAACAGGGCCGGACGACGTCACCGAAATGGCGACCTCTTTCACCTCAACCACACAATCCCCGGCGAACGGTACGATGCGTAAAATGTGCCCTTCGGTCCCATTGGGCAAGATGAACTCTGCCGACGTGTATGGCCTGAGAAACTCGGACTTCACGTAGGTCATGTTACTTCCAAAGACGTAAACTTCTCGCTTCCAAGGCAATAGGCCAAGCGTACTAGAAATGGGCAGGCCCCGGACGTCCCCGCATGGAATTCTCGACTGAAGACGGCAGACCTTGAGCTGCTGTGCTGACCGCGCGAACTGGGAACGCAAGCGCGCCAGCACTGCCTTGTTCCGTTCGATCATCTGCCTCCGCTGTATGCTACCGGGAATCAATCCGACAACGAACTCCTCGTCGGTGACGTACTCGTATCCTTCGGCGGCAAAATCACCGATCTCTACAAATTTGACGATCGGAATGATCCCGAACTGCATGTACTCGGTTAATTTGGTCGGACACGCGACGCGATTGACTGAGGACTCATCGCGCAACACGAAACCGAAATCGGCCTCGGCGTAGACGTCTGGCAGTTCGGTGCGAGTATGAACGCCGAACGCAATTTTATCAGCTACCCCATGCTGTTGAGCCTTTGCCTTGATAGTTGCCCAGTCATGTGAGGCGATACGAAAATCCGCATCGACATTGGACCGCGAAATCATCTCCAGCATAAGGTCTATATTCTGCCATACTTGTGAACCACCGGAGTAGACAACATTGATCCTGTCCGTCGCTGATTTAGCTATATTTCGTAATGGTGGGTCATAGTCAATAATGATTGGAAGCACAATTGCCTCGAAACTCGAGGACGGATATTTTTCCCGAAGATGCGTAGCCATGGAATTTGTAACAACAACGATATAACGCGAGCAATGAACGATCGTACATTCGATGCCTTCGTACAGCCTGCCTGCCTCCGGATTTCCAAGCATCGCCTCTTCTTCCGGCACGATGCCGTGAAAGTCGGTCACCAGTTTCCCTGTTGGTAGATAGCCGGCTACATACTTGGCGAGGTGAACCGTTTGTACATAGCAAAACCGGCAGGCCGCCATGGCCAGTTCCACGATTTCGGCATGCAAGGCGCTGGCGGGGTTGATGAAGAATTCGCAGGCATTGGGGGTGTGATCAACCCTTTGATGCGGGATATGAGCGTCAGCCGCGGTCGAGAAATGCAGGTATAGCCGAGGTGTTTCTCCAAATATCTCGTCTACAGCGCGAATGCGCCCCATCCAACCTTCCACAACCGCATCGGCACGTGGAAACGGTGCAACGAATAGAACGAAGTCCGAGAACGGGAGGTCCGAGGTTCGGTCGGCATCGGACACTGCAGTGCTTACCATGTTTGATGGTGCTGCATCCTTGGATGTTGAAACGATCACTCGCGGGGAGCCTTCGCGTGGAGCGATGACCGTTGCGGCGCTTGGCTTAGAGACCGGCGATGCCGTGATACCCCGCGATTGCCCTCTGGCTGCGCCATCAAGAGCCAACGCGAGGGCGCGCGCCCGGTCTTTCCAGTCATGGGCGGCAGCCCATTTCGAACGGGCGGACCGCAAGGCCGGGGTATCGTCGGCGACCTCTGCCGCGATTATTGCTTCAAACTCCTCGGCGCTTCCCGCCCGGCGGATCCATTCGAACCCTTCGAGCTCGCGCATAGCCGAAGCCACGACCGGGCGTCCCGCACTCAGATATTCATAGACTTTGACCGGATTGACGGAGTGCGTTAGGTCGTTCAACCGAAAAGGAAGGATCGCCGCGTTGGCACCGGCAAGGTAACCTGCCAGACGATCGTATGCGACCTCACCGACGAAATCGACATTGCCCAAAGTCCGGAGCGGATTCACCGATGCTGTGGTCACTTCGCCCACCAGTTGGATCGTCCAATCCGGACGCGCCCGGGCGACATGATCGATCCACTCCCAGTCGAACCATTCTGCTATACTTCCGAAATAAAGCAGATTGGTCTTCTTCGGAGGGTCGACGGATGCAACTGGCGAAAATCGCTCGGTCTCCGCGGCGTTCGGAATGAAAAACACGCTTCGCCTTGATTCGATCGTTCCTGCGAGCACCAAGGACGAGGTCACCACGACATCCGCGGTTTCAATCAGCCGCTGCTCAGCTATCGCTAAGGTACCCAAGGTACCGGGGAACGCTCCAACGTTGTCGATGCAGTCATAAACGATGGCCGCCCTGTCCCTAGCTGCTTCAAGAATTGGAAACCACGCTGGGTGGTCGACCAGCACCACCGGCCAGTTTCCGAGTCCGGCGAAAAAATCAGCCAAGGCTTTGCGCGCGGCAGCCCACTCAAGCGGAGTCAGCCCTGTGTGCAGGGCGTTGGATCCCGGCGCATCGACATACAGCAGAACTTCATTGACACCTTCAGCGAGTTGCCGAGTCACAAAACAATGCGGCGGCCCCTCCACACTTTTTCTGAACACCGTCGAAAAAAAATAAACGTCGTAGCCATTGGCTGCCATGGCTGCGGCCAAGTGCTGGGGCCTCTGGCGTCGGTAGAACCAATCGATTGTACTCAGGTATAGGAGCGCCCGGCCGGCGCCTCTACGCACAGTCGGTGCGGCTAAGTGAGTAACAACCGGCGCAATGCGATCGAGTTCCGTTGCAAAATCGGGCGGATCGATGCCTGCATCGCGCCTCTCGCTTTCGAAAGCTTCCCTCACCTCATCTAGCCGGTAGCCGGCGGCGTTCTTCATGGCTTCGACGAGTTCTACGGTGCGATGCCCAAGCAGCCATGCCCGAGCGAAGGCGCTCAGACTTTCTTCGCGTGGACCGGTGCGGCGAAGCAGGTGAGCGAGATGAAGCCAGGCATCGAAGTCCGCCGGCGCAAGGCGCGCCGCTTCACGATAGGCTTCCGCTGCAGCCGCGAGCTGTCCGGCTTCCTTCAGCGCGTGCCCGCGCTGAACATAAATCGGGGCGTCCTCGGGATTGAGCGCCAAGTATCGTCGGTAATCTTCGGCTGCCTGCGACCACCGCCCGGCATCGCGCGCTTGATCGGCCCTGCGCAGGGTCGTAAGGGCAACATCGATAACGGGGACCGCACCCACCGAAGCGGAGACGGGACCATCAGGCAAAAACCTTTCGAGCTCGCTCGCAATCAGCACCGGATCGGCGTTCAAATCCTGCGCCTGTTCGGCGACTGCGCGGCGCACCCCGGCGACGTCATGTCCGGCAGCATCCGTTAAACCTGCAACAAGGCTAGCGTCCCGAATACCGAGAACCCATGTCCGAGCAAAGGCGCGAAGTGCCTCCTGGCGATGACCAAGTCGGTCGAGCAGATGCGAGAAGTGCAGCCACGCGTCCCCGTCTGACGGCTTGAGGCGCGTCGCAGTCCGATAAGCTGTCAGGGCATCTTCCAGCCTCTCGCTTTCCTTCAATGCGTGTCCGTGCTGGACGTGTATTGGCGCATCCGTCGGGACTTGGCTGAGGTAGCTTGCGTAGGCTGCGGCAGCCTTGGCCCAATCTCTGGAGTCTCGGGCGAGGTTCGCTTTTCTCAGGACGACGTCTGCGTCCGTCGAGTTATCGCGTCTCGACATAGTCAGGTCGCCTCCACAGAAGATTGCCGGCCCGCACAAAACTGGGACACGGCAGCCGCGATTTTGTCTCCCGCGGAGCCATCACCATAAAGGAAGACGCGTCTTGCTCTTCGGCTATACAGGTCCTTGTCACTCAGCAGGCTAAGCACTTCGTCTGCGATCTTCTGCGGATCAGTGCCGACAAGCGAGACAACACCCGCGGCCACTCCTTCGGGGCGTTCCGTAACTTCCCGCATGACGACGACAGGCTTTCCCAAGGATGGCCCCTCTTCCTGGATCCCGCCGGAGTCAGTCAGGATAACCTTTGCTGCCCCCATCAGGGCGACCATGTCGGAGTATGACACGGGATCAGTGAGATGGACTGCATCGAGGCCGGCGAGTTCGGCGTGGACGATATCGCGAACATTAGGGTTCAGGTGAACGGGATAGATCACGCGAACGCGCGGTCTTTGGACGATCCGCCGAATTCCCTCACAGATGTTGCGAAAGCCGTCTCCGAAGCTCTCGCGCCGATGGCCTGTCACCAAAACCAGGTCGGTTCCTGGCGCCAGAGCAGGAAGTCCCAAATGGGCTGGAATCCCGGAACCTACTCTTTGTGACACCTGCAGTAAGGCGTCTATGCCGGTGTTTCCAGTGATGTGGATCTCGCGTTGCCGCAAGCTCTCGCGCTTCAGGTTATTAGCAGCATCTTCGGTCGGCGCGAAAAGCAAATCCGCAACCGAATCGATAGACAAACGGTTGAATTCTTCTGGCCACGGCCGGTATATGTCGTGCGAGCGCAGCCCGGCCTCAACATGACCGACCGGAACGCCGGCATAGAAGGCCGCAAGCGCCGAGGCCATGGCTGTGGTGGTATCGCCGTGCACCAGCAGAAGAGCAGGCCGCCGCCTCTGGATGAGATCTGAAACTCGTTCGAGCACCAGACGTGTCAGCCCTTCCAGCGTCTGGCCGGCCGACATTATTGCGAGATCGACATCAGCGGTTTCGCCGAACGTCTCCAGAACCTGATTAAGCATCTCGCGGTGCTGCCCTGTCGACACAGTTAGGGGCACCAACTCGCTCCGCGTCCGCATCGCGCGCACGACCGGCATCATCTTGATCGCCTCAGGGCGTGTTCCGAAAACGATCATCACCTGGGCGGTCATTGTGCGGGTCCAACTTCTGATCGCACGCACCCGGGTGCGATGTTACAAATCAACGTGGGCAGCTGCATTTTCGCGTTGGCAATCATCAGGACGAGGCCTGGTGATGGGCGTCCTGCATGGCCGTTATGTAGCTATTCACCGCGCTTTCGAGGCTTACAGCCTTCGACATACCGGTAAACCCCCGCTCGAGCCAGGCGCTACGATCACGGGCAATGGAGGTGATGGCATCAACGAGGTGGGGAGTGGTCCGATTTTCGTGCTGCGCGCTGATAGCGTCTACAAGGTCCGGCGTACATTGCGTCAAATCTTCGATGATTGGGGGAAGCAGGATGCCGCAGTCGTTCGCCTTCACTAGATCCTGTGCACTGCCCACATTCGTCATGATCAGCGGCAGACCATAGGTCGCCGCTTCGAGGGCGCTGACGCTATAACCCTCAAAAATTGAAGGCAGCAGAAATGCATGCGACTGGGCATATAAAAGGCCTAGCCGGCGGCGACTGCAGTGCCCGAGAACGGTGACCACTTCGGCAAGGTTCTGGGTCTGGACCATACGGTTGATCTCGTCCGTTATGCTCTGCGTAGTTGGAGACCCTGCGATCAAAAGCCTTATCTCGGGCCGGCTGCGCGCCGCTTGCCCGAACGCGGAAACCATGGCGATCTGAGCTTTCGCGGGGTAGTGGTTCGCCACATTCAGGAAGACCGTTTGATTTTGGACCGAACGGATGCGGCGGAGTTGTGCAACCCCGGGCACGAGCAATCCCTCAAGGTTCACAGGATTATTGATAACAATGGTCTTGGAGCGTGGCACGCCGAAGGCTTTGACGTGAAAGTCACGGACATTGGACGAGACGCAAATCACGCAACTGCTGGACTGGCCCGCATGGTGCACTATTTGAGGGTTTTTCAATTGCCAGAAATAGGTGTTGTGCACCACGTCAAATGTCTTCACTCCAAGCTTGGCAGCGATATCGAAGCCAAAATAACTGTGGTGCGTAAAGAGATGTGTCACCCCGTTTCGCGCGAGAACTCCCGCATAATCGTCATTGCGAAGCGCAAAGACGCTCACCCCCTTCGTTCGGATTTCATCCGATAAGATGCCGCCTGACCTGCACAGAACGAGCACGCGTATCCCGGCCGCTTGCAGTCCGCAGCACAGGTCATAGACGACGCGTTCTAGGCCACCCCGATCGAAAGTCTCGAGCTGCATGGCAACGACGAATGAGTCGACTGGCAGCGCGCCTTGGAGAGGGGACGCCGGTTCCGCTAGGTCCGACACGGCCCGTGCGGTCAAATTCCGGTTGCCGTAATAGTCGGTCGCGCCCGCGACGTTCCGAGAGTACTCGAGAGTGGCCAATAGTTCCTCGATTCGAATTCGATTTGCGGTCGCGATGTCCCCTGACGCATCAGTCGTAACGCCGTCTCCCGGTTTCAGCGCCCGAGCGGACGACCCCGGCGGAAGTTGCCCAATCAGCCTTTTCGTTTCAGAAATAATCTGGTCTAAATGGAGATTCAGATCGTCGAGATGACGTTCGTAGTGCTCACGAAGCGCTGCACTTGCGCGCTCAAAAACCGATTTTTGCACCTCGGCGGCTTGGTGAGCGGCCATAAGCGCGTCGAAGTCAGCCTTTTGGGTGGTCTGGACATCCAGCCACATGGCCTCTGCCTTCGCCTGATCTTCATGCAAGCGGCGCATTTCGGTCTCATGGCCCTCCAAAAGTTCGCGGTGCGCCTGTCGCAGTTGGGCCGTCTCTCTGCGCGCTTCGGCGAGTTCACGCAGGAGCGTTTCGATACGCACCATCATATTCTGTAACTGGCCCTGGGCGTCGGCGTGAACGGCCTCCTGCTCCGATCGAAGTTGCTGATTTTCGAGGATCGCTGCGTAGGTTGCATTTGATTGTTCAATGTTGAGCGTGTTGAGAGCGGAGACTGTGTTCGCATGCCCAGCTCTCAGGCGCTCAAGTTCTCCTGCGAGTTCAGCTGTCGAATGCAGATGCTGAGCCGCGAGACGGTCCCGTTCGGCAAGGAGGCGCAGGCGTGCGGTTTCACCTTCCGCCACCTCCGCAAGCAGTGCGTTGACTCTCGCCTCGTGATCTGAGGACAGACGGTCGGTTCGCCTGATATATGCGGCATCGATTCGATCAACTTCTCGGGAGTGTTCAGCAATCAGAGCCTCCCGATCGCCAATGAGCCTCATTTGTGCCTGCTCCGCTTGGGCTTCCTTTACAAGGAATTCATTGACTTTCGCAGCATGAGCCGCCATCAGTGCTTCTCTTTCACTAACCAGTTGAATGCGCGCCTCTGAATCTCTCGCCGCTTTTGTGGTTAATTCTTTAATCTGCGCTTCATGCGCGGCTCGCGAGCGGCCTATCTCTTCGTCATGAGAGGCTATGAGCGCATCGCGTTCGGTGGTGAGCGCCAGGCGCGCCTCTTCGCTACTCGCAGCCTGAGCGAGCATCTCGCTCATTTCCGCAGCGTGCGTAGCGATCAGAGCATCACGATCGACAATGAGCTTCTGTCGTGTCTGCTCGGCGTGGGCCTCCTCTACAAGCAGTTCCTTGACTCTTTCAGCATGAGCCTCGATCAGCACTTCGCGTTCGGTGGCAAGTCGGGCGCGCGCCTCTTCGCTGCTCGCAGCCCGAGTAAGCACTTCGCTCATTTCCGCAGCGTGCGTAGCGATCAGAGCATCACGATCGACAATGAGCTTCTGTCGTATCTGCTCAGCGTGTGCCTCCTGTACAAGCAGTTCCTGGACTCTCTCAGCATGAGCCTCGATCAGCACTTCGCATTCGCCTGCAAGCCGAAGCCGCGCATCTTCGCTTTGTGCGGCCTGTTCGAGCAGATCATTGAATTTTGCCTCATGCGAAGCTCGTAGTCCGCCTATTTCGTTGATATGGGAGGAGATCAGTGCATCTCGGTCGGCGGTAACCAAGGCGCGGGCCTCTTCACTGCTCGCGGCCTGAGCAAGAAGTCTCCCGGCGAGTGCCTCGTGTTCGGCACGTATCCGGTCGATTTCGAGGGCGTGTTCGGAGATCAGCGTCGCGCGATCATTCGATATTTGTTTCAGATTTGCGGCGAGACTCACCATCTGCGCTTCGTTCCGGGCGAGGTCGCCGGCCAATGCTTCTGCCTTCATCTCCGCACTCAAGCGAATTTTTTGCGACGTCAGCTCGGACATCGCAAGTTGCATCTCGAGCTCCTTGCGGGCGACGTCTTGGAGATGTGCAATCCTAGCTGCGTTCATCTCGACGTCAAAATCGCGCCGCCGCTCGGCAATTTCCTTAGCGGCGATAGCGGTATCTCGCGCACCAATAAGCGTACGCGCGTATTCCTGATGCTCATGGACGGTCGAGTGCAGCCGATCATTGGCCTCACGGAGCGCTTGGGCATGCGCGGCAGTGAGGGCCTCATGCCTCTCCTTGTATTCGGCTGACGCCGTTGCGAACTTCGCCCCCCACTCGGCATTCACCTGGTTGATTGTGCTGGCGTCCTGCTGCGATGGGCTGGGTTGCTCTCGCGGTGCTGTGCGGTCCTTCGGCTTCTGCTGCATCAGGACCTGCACAGCGTCTTCGTCACTCAGGCCACGAAGGTCCAGTCCTTCCGTGATGTCACCGAGCTGCGCCTCCCCGTGCGGCCCGGCAAATTGGGGCGCGACATAAATGGCGAGGATCTGATTTCCGTTCCAGCGTGAGGTCGGTAAAGACGCGGTATCTATCACGCGGAGGTACGCAAGCCGCTTTGTTCCTTGACGGATCGGGAAAACACGCTCGTCGAATCGCGCCACATGTTCGGGATCCAGGACCTCTTCTTCGCAGGGCACTAAAACAAACGCCGCGCGGCGCGCAAGGCGGCACATGATCGTGAGTCTTGCCATCCAGTCCGTCAGATGCTCCAGAGTATTGGAGGCCATCACAAAATCCGCCTTCGGCATGCCGGACCAGTCCGGTTCAACGACCCGAAATTTAGTCTGAGGGTACTGGTGCTTGGCCCGTTCGATTGATACGCGCGAAATGTCTACGCCAGTATAAATCATACCGGGGAAGCGAGGTTTGAATACTTCGTTAGCCTCGCCGAATGCGCAACCGATGTCGAGAAGACTGAACTTCTCGCCTGCCATGGCACTTGATATCCAGGCAGGCAGTGCGTCGCAGAGGATGGAGGCAAAAAATTTCGTCTGCCCTGGCCCGCCCCGTTCGGACCAATCTCCTGTGAAGCGCTTGTCCCAGTAGGCCGCGGAGTTGACCAAGAGTTCAACGGGCGAAGTTTCATTCACCGGGTCACTCTCCACCGAATGTTGTCACGCCGCGGCCCCAGCCGTGCCGCATCGTAGAGAGTTTGGAGGCCGTCCGCCACGGAGACGATGCGCCTAGGCTTGTATCCCATCACGTCGGTGGCATCGAGCCGAAGAGACGGCCACCCGGCGACGATCATTAGCGTCCGAAACCAAAGGATGTCGGCAACGCTATGGATGACCCGCTCCGGCGCGCGTGGATCGACCACGTAGGCTGCCAGCCGATCGGCGATGCCAAAGCGGGCGATGATGGGCTTGTCGTCAACAAGGGGACAGGCCTCACAACGGAGGTGCAGTGACGACCTTGGTGGGCATCGTCGCTTTGATTGGTTGGATTCGTGTCTCGCGACTGAATTCTATTGTAAATCAGAGACTTGCGACATATTCGGCTGTCCAGATGAATGATGCTGGTTAAGAGGCGATGAGGAAGATGACCGCGAGCGGCATTGTGTGCCAAACTTGAAACTGTTGAAGGTAGCGAGCAAACGGAGGTACTAAACCGTCGTCGAAGGTACGAGTGACGAGAAGGCATTCGAGCGAATGGCGGCTTCGGGTCGGCGACATTCAATATGGGTCGAAACGGCACGCTCTCGCAAAGTCAGGCGCGATCATGAAAGGCAGGAAGCGTGAGTTACGTATACGAAAGGGACTTTCTGACCTCGCTTCGCGCGCCCGTCCTGCGCAAGCACCTTGCTCCAGGAATGCGGACGCTGGAGATTGGGGCATATACCCGCCCGACGCTATGGCGACCTGATTTTGACGCTCATTTTTTGGATTTTTTTTCGACGGAAGAACTACAGGAGCAATGTCGCGCCGGGAATGGCGACCCCGAAAGCGTGGTGCCGGTCGACTATGTCGTGAGGGGCGAGGACTATCTCTCCGCACTCGACGGGACGTTCGATGTCGTGATCGCCAATCACGTCATGGAGCACATCAGAAATCCAATCGCATGGCTTATAATGATCGGCGCTACCGTACGTGAGGGTGGAACCGCATTTATTTCATTACCGGACAAAAGAGTCTCGTTCGACAAGTTCCGCGACGAAACGTCGATCGCCCATATTTTATGCGATTATCTGATCAAGGGGCGCGACCTTGAGTCGGAACATTGCTTGGAAACCGAGATTTTTTATGATCGGCAATATATTAAGGCAGAAAGATCGCTGGAAACCTCGCTATCATTGGATCGGATAAAATCAGCCGAAAATCGCTTTCACCCTGGTATACACTGCCATGTTTTCAATGGATCGAACTTCCTAAACAAGATCATGAATCCATTAATTTACATGAAATTGATCCCTTGGTCAGTACTGGATTATGTCGAAGAGCCCCGCGCAGGAGAATTTTACACCGTACTGAAGAAATGTGACCCACAGACGGACATGACAGCAGAAGATTTTTTTTCCGCAGTTGGCCATATCGTTTAGATAATAGCTAAGGGGGGGCTTAAAATAATGGACCAAAAATTTCCGCACACAGAGTTTAATGCGGACTATGTTCTTGATCTCGGCATGCATATCGGTGATGATACAGCATATTATTTGCACAGAGGGTATTCTGTTGTAGCGCTGGAGGCAAATCCAGACCTTTGTGAGCAAGCTAGCGAGCGGTTCAAGGATGCATTGAGGGCCGGCCGTTTGATAATTTTGAATTTTGCTCTTGTGGCGTCGCGCACCCAGACATTGGAATTCCATATCTGCGAGAAAAATCTTGAATGGTCATCGCTGGAGCGGTGGCGCGTAGAGAGCACGGGAAGTGCAGTCCGAACCGTTCAAGTGTCAGGCCTTTTGCTCTCGGATATCTTGCAGGCATACGGGGCGCCTGCATATACCAAGTGCGATATTGAGGGCGCCGACGGTGAGTTCGTTCGGCAACTCACTTAGGCCGGCGCAGAGCAACTGCCCTCGTTCGTCTCTGTCGAGGGTATCGCGCTGTCTTGGTTGCACGATCTTGAGCGAATCGGGTTTGACCGAGCCCAGCTTGTCAATCAAGCGCGCATTCGGCGCAAATTCGATCCACCGTTTGTGTTCGACGTCGGCGGAGAGCAACGGGAATGGACCTTCAAGGGCCACTCTTGCGGACGTTTCGGCTTAGAGCGAATTCGCCGGCGTCGCCGTCACGGCGCTTGCCGGGCTGGATAACCCGCCGGTCGTGATCGACATCGCCGATCCCGAAGGCCCCGCCGCCGCGGCGATCGGAGCGCGGGACTACGAGGCCTTCCTGGCCGGCGGCGATCCCGCCCAGCCGATCCGCACTCCGGAGGATGAGTGGGAGGCTATTGCGCTCTCTTATACCTGTTTACCCGAGATCGCTCTCGACTTTTTCAGGACATGCCTAGGAATGCTCTCAAGCAAATTCTGGTCTGAAATCTTGGCCCAGATCAGGCAGGGTCTGCCTCGCCAATATCTCCTGCAAACTCTTCGAACGTTAGCGATACTTCTTCTTTGCCTTTTTGTAACGCTACCAAGAAAACGTATTTATTTTCAGAGGGCAAACACTTTAATAGTTTAAAATCAACAACCCCAAGCATGAGAATAGGTTTCATAATTCTGTTTACGAACGTATCACAGCTAAACGTATGACAATGTACGCCGAAATGAGGATTGCGATAATCATGCAGAGAACGCTCGAGATTTATCTTTTCGCTAGCCACATTAGGTAAACTAATAGTAGTCATATCGTAATATATCCCAGCTTCCACGCTATGCTCTGGGTCCAGATCAGGGACATTACGGATGTAGTCAGTCAATAGATGAGAGAATGTTGTAAGCGTGCGAAATCTGTCAGATATCGGAAACTTTTTATTAAATTCAGGGACACCTAGGAACAGATATCCGTCATCGTTCAGTAAAGCGGTCATTGACTCGAGCCATTTGATAGGATTACTCACATGCTCAAAAACATTGTCTGCGATGATCGCATCAAATTTATCTGTAATGTACTTAGAATAATCGTTTGATTCGATCAAATAATCCAAATCAACAATGGATTTAACGTTTCTCTGGTCAGTCCATTTTTCAGCATCTGTAAGCAGCACTTCTTTAGGTTGGACGTCTGCAAAAAAAATCTTTGCTTCTTCCTTCACGAAGGTCGGCTTATCGTGAGCTCCAATTTCCAATATAGTTGCCTGTTGCAACTCAATGTACTCATTGATGAACCCTCTCATGTAACTGCTCATGAATTCTCTCCGCAAAGTTGATTATTCTTGCCAAAGCGCGAGTGCTTAGCCGACATTTCCCAGATGGCCCCCACGCGAAGGCCGATTGAGGGCTTGGTTGCCATGTGGGACGGCATTGCGCAACCGGATTTTGGCGTGCTGGCGCTTTCAGCCGCTCCTTGACGCTCCATTCTGGCAATAGGTCTGGTCGACCCGCGCAAAAAGCGTGATTTTCACGGAAGCCGGACGCAACTTGCCTGTCGGTTCCAAAGCAGGGCTCAAAGCTTGCGATCAGCATGGGGCCGGTGCTCGACAACGCAGATCCGCGATGTTGGCAAGGATACGGCGGAACAGGTCTCGGGGCACGGCCACCTCGGCCATCTGGAAGATGGCGTAGCGGGCATGGGTGACGAGCTTCGCGCCGATCTTCACGAGCTTGTCGCGGATACTGGTCAGCGACCAGTGCTGCACCTCTTGCGGAAGCGCGAGGGTGCGCAGGAAGTTGGCAAGGTTGTAGGCAAGCGCATGAAGCTGGAGCCGTACTCCGTTGCCGCTCATGGTGCGACACGACAGCCGGGTCCATTTGACCACGTTCTTGCCCTCCTTGATGTATTGCTCCGCCGTGCCGCGCTGGTTGTAGAACACCACGACCCGGTCGGCACCGCGGGCTAGGTTGGTGACGATGAAGCCGACGCGCGGATAAAGCTCGCCCGGATGCCATTCGACCTTGGCGACCACCCGCCGTTTCCGGCTCCATGATCCGGCCTGATAGCGGAAGCTGGCATAGAGCCGCCGAACATGGCTGGGTGGCCGACCGACAGGGCGCTTAAGCAAATGGACGATCTGGCGCTGGAGCGCCGGATTGGCCTTGAGACGAATGGCGTCGTTGTAGCCCTCAGCCTCCAGGAAGTCGTACAGGTCAGGCAGCGCGAAGGCGGCATCACCCCGGAAGAACCGCCGCTTGATCGCACCGCCGCGATAACGCGCCACCACCGGCTCCAACACATCGCGCCAGCCATCGGCGCTGTGAACATTGCCGGAGCGCAGCGAGCATCGCTCC
>Ga0114959_10002922_pt1 | contig 13709 bp, 13 predicted proteins | sample C_130625_EF_Meta_FD_87317 | JGI IMG/M metagenome (GOLD analysis project Ga0114959, IMG submission 87317) | Freshwater microbial communities from Lake Croche, Canada to study carbon cycling - C_130625_EF_MetaG | ecosystem: Environmental > Aquatic > Freshwater > Lake | place: Lake Croche, Canada...
CCTCGCGTCAGCGGCCGGAACAACGCCGAGGGTGGCGAGGGCTTCAGCAGCGAGGAGCTCCACCTCAAGCATGGCGTCAAAACGAGCCTCGTCACTGAAGAGCGATGCCATGTCCTTTGGTGCGTACCGGTTAATCATCGGTTCTCCTGTGTAGCGGTCTACGCCGCCTTCTCGCTTCTCATCTTCAGATCACTCTGTGCACCCGAGCCGACGGTCAGATCAACTCAGGTTGGAACTACTCGGGGACGCTGACGAACTGCTCACGGCCTGGCCCCACACCGACCGTGCGAATCGGTACGCCGATCTGATCCGACAAAAAGGCGACATAGTCCTTTGCTGCTGCTGGGAGTTGCGACCATTCAGTGAATCGCGTCAGATCCTCGCCCCAGCCGGGAAGATCGGCATAGACCGGCGTCACTCGATGCAACACCGACTGGTGATACGGCGGGTGGTCGTAGCGAACGCCATCGGCCTCATAGGCCACACACACCTTGATGGTTTCGAGAGTATCGAGAACATCAAGCTTTGTCAGAGCAATCTCGGTCAATGAGTTGAGACGAAGCGCTTGGCGAGCCATCACGGCATCAAACCAGCCACAACGCCGCATACGCCCGGTATTGGTACCAAATTCATGTCCCCGGTCGACCAGCATCACGCCAACCTCATCGAAAAGCTCGGTCGGGAACGGACCAGCACCCACTCGGGTGACGTAGGCCTTGGCGATCCCGACGATTCCTGAAATATCCCGAGGCCCGAGGCCCGCACCAACGCAGGCTCCGCCAGCGACTGGATTTGAGGAGGTGACGAATGGATAGGTGCCGTGATCGAGGTCGAGGAAGGTTGCCTGGGCGCCTTCGAGCAAGACATTTTTGCCTGCGTCAAGAGCATCATGGAGATACCCGACCGTGTCGGTGATCATCGGAGCTATCCGTGGAGCCAGGGTGCCGATGTAGAACTCAGTGATCTCATTGAGATTGAAGGGGAGTCGGTTGTAGACCTTGGCAAGCAGCGCGTTCTTCTCTCGCAGTGCCAACTCAAGTTTTTGGCGGAAGATCTTCTCGTCAAGGAGATCCTGCACTCGAAGACCCACTCGATTGGCCTTGTCGGCGTAGGTCGGTCCGATGCCGCGCTTGGTGGTTCCAAGCGCCGACTTTCCGAGATAGCGCTCCGTCACCCGATCGATCTCCACGTGATAGGGCATGATCAAGTGCGCATTTCCTGAAACCAACAGTCGAGAGGTGTCAACTCCCTTCGCTTCAAGAGCATCAATTTCTTGGAGAAGTACCGAAGGGTCGACGACGACACCGTTTCCGATGACTGGTGTGACTGAGGGATAGAGGATTCCCGAGGGGATCAACTGGAGTGCAAACGCCTCGCCGTCCACCACGATTCGGTGCCCGGCATTGTGCCCGCCCTGATAGCGAACCACCACGTCCATCCCCGATGCGAGAAGGTCGGTGAGCTTTCCTTTGCCCTCATCGCCCCACTGGGTTCCCACCACTACCGTTGCCGGCACTGCACCACTCCTCGGGGCTCGTCTACTTCCTAAATCTACTCTCCCCTTGAGGGTCCTGGACTTCCCTCTGAAACGGAGGATGTCCCCAGCCCTTTCTTGGTCTAGGGACATCCTCGCTGAGGGGCGTTGCTGTCCCCCTTAGGAAATAGAGTCTTCAAATTCCATCAGCCGCGGCGCCATTAAGTACCAACGGCGGAACAGGCCGTTGCCCTGCTCCATATTCTCTGACATCCGCTCCATCCACTCCTCATCAGGCCAGGGGGCCTGCTCGAGAATGGCGTTGGGCAGCAGCTCGGCGACTGCCTCAGTGAGTTTGCGGGGATGGTGGATATCAGCCTTCCCCGAATTCCAGACAATGACCGGCTTGTCGAAGGTGGCGATATCTGCGTTGAGCGCACCGGGAATCAGCGAGGTAGGTGACTCGCAGTACACCTGCGCCCATCGGTTCATGGTCTCAAGGAACGTGTCTCGATCCTGGCTCAGGATGATGTCTCGGTTCTTCGGGTTCTTGGCAATCACCTCGGCCCACGTGTCGTGGTTTGCTACTGCCTCCATCCCATGGAGAAAGGCGGCCTCGTAGGAAGGAAAGCAGTACACGTTGGCGAGACCCATGAGGCCATAGGACGTACCGGTAATCCAATTGATGCTCATGCCCTTGCAGATCTCAGGATGACGAAGTCCTGCCAGAAGCGTTACCCGTGCTCCACCCGATCCACCCTGCATCATCACCGGGCCGACGCCCAGATGCTTCACCAATCCGGCGAGAGCGTCTGCCTGAATTTCGGACTCCGACTCGTCGCCGTCGAAGCGGACCTCTGAAGCGCCACAGTTGGGGCGATCCCACAAGATGACCTGGCGGCCACCCTCGGCCAACGCCTCGGCCAGAAGTGGGAACCCCGGGTCCTCCTTGGTGAAGCGGCCCCCAGGGGTACAGATCCATGTCCCCCCGGTATTGCCTTCTCCATAGATCTCATATGCGATCTCGTGACCGTCGATGACTGCAACTGCCATGTTCCCCCCTTGTAGTCGGTGAGGGAACCCTAGCCATCGTTGGCTCGGTCTGCTCCTCCTGCGAGAGTCAGGAAATCGACGCCTCGAACTCGAGGAGCTGCGGGGTGAGCAGATGCCACCGACGGAACAACCCATTGGCGTTCGCCGAATTGTCTGCACCGCGATCAAGCCATTCGTGATCCCCCCACGGCGGGTCGAGGAGTGTGGCATTCGGCAAAAGCGCAGCCACACCTTCCGTCACGTAGCGAGGGTGGTGTGGGTCGGAATGACCCGAGTTGAAGATGATGGCGGGCTTCGTGAATGCCTGAAGCTCCTCGTCCGAAGCACCCGGAATCAATTCCCCCGGAACTTCGTAATACACGCGCATCCACCGCTGCATCGTGTCCATAAACTCTTCGCGGTCTTGGCTCAAAATAATGTCGCGGTTCTTCGGGTTGCGCTCTTGGACCTGCTTCCAGAGCTCGAGTTCCGCCACTGCTTCCATGCCGCCGGTGAAGGCAGCGAAATAGGAATCAAAGCAATAGACCATGGCCAGGATCAATAAGCCATAGGTCGAACCCGTGATCCAGTTGAGTGCGATGCCCTTACAGATCTCGGGGTGACGCTGTGCGGCCAGCAGCGTTACTCGAGCACCACCTGAGCCGCCCTGCATCATCACCGGGCCCACGCCTAAGTGCTTGACGAGACCAGCGAGGGCATCAGCCTGGATCACTGATTCGGAGGGTCCGTCGAATCGGACCTCAGATGAGCCACAGTTGGGGCGGTCCCACAAGATGACTTGCTTGTTGTGCTTTGCCAGTTCCTCGGCGAGCAAGGAGAAACCGGGGTCGTCCATGGCAAAGCGACCTCCAAGAGTCGAGATCCAGGTGCCCCCAGTGTTTCCTTCACCAAAAATCTCGTAGGCCACATCGTGACCATCAATGGATGCGATCTGAACTGCCATGGTTCCCCCTCAGGTTCCGAAAGACTCAGCCTACCGAGTGTTGCGCATCCTGACCATTAGTGGTCCGAGAAAGCGGAGGCTTCGCCCCGATCGCCCGCTTCGTCTCCTCGTTGATCGGATTTGGGGATCCGAAATTATCGACGACGACCTCGCCAGAGCGAGGGAGCCTGATTAAGCGGAACGATGTCCCGCCGATATGAACGATGCGTCTCAGCAAGCACTCGGGCGTGTTCATCGTGAAGCGCACGTAGTTCCGAGCGCAAACTCTCGAGCTGCGACTCCAGCCGAAGCACTTGTCGTACTCCTTCTAAATTCAAGCCTTCACTGGTGAGCTCTTGGATCCGTCGGAGGCGAGCCAAGTCATGGTCTGAAAATCGCCGAGATCCTCCCGCCGTGCGAGAGGGATCAAGCAGTCCCGAGCGCTCATAGTTGCGAAGTGTCTGGGGATGAACACCAACAAGTTCGGCAGCCACTGAGATGACATAGACGGCCCGAGTGGGCTCAGTGAATCGAGGGTCAGTCATTTCAGACCTCCTGGCTCTCGGGTGTCATAGTGAAGGCGAAGCGCTCAAGGGCCTCACGCTGGGCATCGGTCAAGTTCTTCGGCACCTCTACCTCGATCTTGACGAGCAGGTCACCAGCTGATTCGTGCTTCTTTCCTGAAGCGGGAACACCCCGTCCTCGAACTCGAAGCTGGGTTCCCGGCTGAGTTCCTGCTGGCACCTTCAAGGTGACCGATTCGTCGAGTGTCGGAACCGTTGTCTGGGTTCCCAGCGCAGCATCGGCGAAACTCACTTTGGCCACCGTGGTCAGATTTCGCCCGCGTCGACCAAACCGCGGATCATGTGCGACGTGCGCCACCACGTAGAGGTCACCAGCAGGGGCGGTGGACTCGCCTGGAGCACCGCGTCCCTTGACTCGGATTCGCTGACCATCTTCGACGCCTGAGGGGATTCGAACCTTGACCTTCCGAGTGGAGTGCTCATGGCCTGAGCCATGACAATTGGGGCATGGCGTCTCAACCATCTGACCGCGGCCGCCACAATCGGTGCAGACCTTGGACAGCGAGAACGGGCCCTGATCGTCATTGAGCTGCCCTGAGCCACCACAACGCACGCATTGGCGCAATGAAGTTCCCGGCGCCGCTCCAGAGCCATGACAGGTTCCACACCGAATATCGGACGGCAGGTTGACGGTGGTCTCTACACCGTTGACTGCGTCGGCAAACGAGAGATGTAATCCTGTCTCGAGATCAGCCCCGCGTTGGGGAGCTCGGTTTCGCCGACGTCGACCTCCCCCGCCGAAAAGTCCCCCGAAAATATCGCCGAGATCACCGAGGTCATCAGTGCGATACGTCTGGCCACCGCCAAAGCCGCCGCCGCCGCCAAAGCCGCCGGCCGCGGGGCCCAATCGGCGGACCTCGTCATATTCCTTGCGCTTGGTCTCATCCCCGAGGACGTCATAGGCCGAGGAGATCTCCTTGAAGCGCTCCTCGGATCCCGGATTAGCGTCTGGGTGAAATTCTTTGGCCAGCTTGCGATACGAGCGCGTGATCTCCTTCGCCGTGGCGGACTGCGTTACTCCAAGGACCTTGTAGTAGTCCTTCTCGAACCACTCGCGCTGCGCCGCCATTGGATTAGCCCCTCACACGAACCATTGCCGGACGCAGCACATTGCCGCGGAAGGCATAACCCTGTCGCAGGACTTCGTCTACTACTTGATCGCCCTCTCCTTCGGCATGGGCCACTGCATCATGGACCTGGGGATCGAACGGAGCCTCAGCACCTGCAACGATCTCAAGGCCAGCTTTGCCCAGCGCGTCGCGAAGCAATCGATGGGCGGCCGTCAGCGCCTCGGCTTCGACGGATGTCTCCTTCGAAGGATCAAGGTGGGCTTCGGCTAACTCGAGAGCATCAAGAACCGGGAGCAGCGTGGAGACCACATCCGCGGCCACGCGAAACGCTGTTTCTTCGGCTTGGCGGACCGAGCGCTTCCGATAGTTTTCGAAATCTGCCTGGAGACGCTGAGCAGCATCACGGAACTCATCGCGCTCTTTGGCTAGACGGGTGAGTTCATCGAGATCCTCCTCGATCTCAAGCGCGTCAACGGTCTCGACGGGTGCCTCGGAGAAGGCGTCTGCCTCCTCCGAGTTCACCCCATCGTTGTGAGTGGGATCGTTGCTCACTTCTCGTCAACAATTTCGGCGTCAACCACTTCGTCGTCGTTGGCGTCTGCTGCAGATCCTGCACCCGCCGCACCATCGTTCTGTGCGGCCGAGGCTGCCTCATAGAGTTTCTGCGAAAAACTCTGCGACGCAGACATCAACTTCTCCGTTGCCGTCTTGATCGACTCAATATCGGTTCCGGCAAGCGCTGTCTTCACCTCAACCAGTGCGGCTTCGACGTCGGCCTTCTCGCCAGCGTCAATTTTTTCGCCCTGCTCAGCAAGCAACTTGTCGGTTTGATACACGAGGGTGTCGGCAGTATTGCGAACCTCTGCCTCTTCCTTACGGCGACGGTCGTCTTCTGCGTGGGACTCAGCGTCCTTGACCATCTGGTTGATGTCGTCCTTGGACAGCGAGGACTGACCGGTGATCGTCATCGACTGGGTCTTCCCCGTTGCGCGATCTTCAGCGCTGACGTGCACGATGCCGTTGGCGTCAATGTCAAATACCACTTCAATCTGGGGGATCCCACGAGAGGCTGGCGGAATGTCAACAAGCTGGAACTTGCCCAGTGTCTTGTTGTACATCGCCATCTCGCGCTCACCCTGGAGGACGTGGATCTCCACACTTGGCTGGTTGTCATCTGCGGTGGTGAACACCTCAGAACGCTTGGTTGGGATCGTGGTGTTGCGCTCGATTAAGCGATGCATGACACCACCTTTGGTCTCGATACCGAGGCTCAGCGGCGTGACGTCCAGAAGCAGTACGTCCTTGACTTCGCCCTTGAGGACTCCTGCCTGCACCGCCGCACCAATGGCCACCACCTCGTCAGGGTTCACTGACTTATTGGGCTCTTTACCCGTCAGGCGTTGGACCAGGTCCGTCACTGCGGGAATACGAGTCGAGCCGCCCACCATGACCACGTGATCAATGTCTGAGGTCGTCAAACCTGCGTCCTTGATCGCAGTCTCGAACGGGGCAGCACAACGCTCGACCAAGCTGGCCGTCAGCTCATTGAACTTCGCTCGCGTCAGGGTGAGGTCGAGGTGCTTGGGGCCCTCAGCAGTTGCCGTGATGAAGGGGAGGTTGATATTGGTCTCTTGCACAGAGGACAACTCGATCTTGGCTTTCTCCGACGCCTCCTTGAGACGCTGGACCGCCATTTTGTCCGCTGAAAGGTCGACGCCTTCGGTGTCCTTGAAGGACTTAACCAGCCACTCCATGACAGCGTCATCCCAGTCATCGCCACCGAGCTTGGTGTCACCCGAGGTCGACTTCACTTCGAAGACGCCTTCGGCGATCTCAAGCACCGAGACGTCGAAGGTACCGCCACCGAGGTCGAAGACCAGAACGGTCTGCTCAGCAGTGTCCTTATCAAGCCCGTAGGCCAACGCTGCGGCGGTGGGCTCGTTGATAATACGAAGTACCTCGAGGCCAGCGATCTGCCCGGCCTCTTGAGTGGCGGTGCGCTGAGCATCATCGAAGTACGCCGGCACGGTGATGACGGCCTGGTTGACAGTGTCGCCGAGGTAGGCCTCAGCATCTCGCTTGAGCTTCATCAAGATGCGAGCCGAGATCTCTTGCGAGGTGTAGGCCTTGCCATCGATATCGATGTTCCAGCCGGTGCCCATGTGGCGCTTGACCGAACGAATGGTCCGGTCGGGGTTGGTGATTGCTTGGCGCTTGGCCACTTCTCCGACGAGTACTTCGCCGGTCTTGGAGAAGCCGACCACCGAGGGGGTGGTGCGCTGTCCTTCTGCGTTGGGGATAACGACGGGCTCGCCCGCCTCGAGGACGGAGACCACCGAGTTGGTGGTTCCCAGGTCAATTCCGACTGCCTTAGCCATGGTTTCTTTCCTTCTTCTCTTTGGTCTTCTCTTGGTCTGTACTTCGGTCTTGGGGCCCACAGGGGGCCTCGAGGACCACTCTAGCAAACTTGATAGGGGTCTTGTAAAGGTTGTTTAGTGACTTCTTAGAATTGAAGATCTGGCGGGGGAACCAGCCCATGGGTACGCTCGCCACCATGCCCGAGTTAATCCTCCTTCGCCATGGCCAGTCAGAGTGGAACGCCCTGAACCTCTTTACTGGCTGGGAGGACGTGGACCTCACCGACCAGGGCCGGGCCGAGGCGGCCCAGGCGGGCCGGCTTCTGGCAGGGGCGGGAGTGGACATCCGGATTCTCCACACCTCCCTCCTCACCAGGGCGATCCGGACCGCCCAGCTAGCTCTGGAGTCCATGGGCCGGCTTTGGGTACCGGCCAAGCGGGACTGGCGGCTCAATGAGCGGCACTACGGCGACCTCCAGGGAAAGAACAAGAAGGAGACCACCGAGCAATACGGGGCGGAACAGGTTCTAATCTGGCGGCGCTCCTTCGACACTCCCCCGCCGGCACTTCCCCTTGGCGATTCCCGACTTCCTGGAGTTGACCCGCGCTATCGCGATATTGACCCTTCACTCCTCCCAGCGACCGAGTGCCTCAAGGACGTCGTTGCGCGGACACTTCCCTACTTTGAGAGTGCAGTAATTCCCGACCTCATGCAAGAAGCCACCAAGGGTGGCGCTGTTCTGGTTGTTGCCCACGGCAACTCGCTGCGCGCACTCCGAAAAGAACTCGACAGGATCTCTGATGACGAGATCGTCGGCCTCGAGATTCCTACCGGCATTCCCTTCCGCTACGAACTCGACGACCAGATGAAGGTCATCTCTTCGGGCTACCTCGGTGACCCCGAAGCTGCCGCTGCCGCTGCCGCTGCCGTCGCCAAGCAAGCAGGCTGACGCAGGGGCCTTGCTCTCGTTTCCCTCAGTCGAGGACGACTGGTGCTCCTAGCGAATCGCTTTACGACGCAGAGTCACCACAACACCGAGCCCACAAAGGCTGCATGCCAGTACGACAAGGGGAATTGGGTTCGAACCAGTCGCTGCTAGCGCATCGCTTGCAACCAAACTGGACGTTGTCGTCACCGGGTCAGTGGGCGCACTAACGCCAAACGGCGACGTTGTCGACGTGGTGGCACCCCCGCTCGGAGGCGATGTCGTTGAGGTGGTGGTACCCGATACTTGAAGCGAAATCGATGCAGTGCTTTCAGCGACGATGAGGGGCCCAGAGAGATACTGAGCAGTCAAGGTGTAGGCCGTACTCGACGATTCCGTGGTTGGTGTTCCGCTAATCATCCCCGACTGCGCATCGAGTGCGAGCCCGTCGGGGAGCGGTGGCGAAATCGACCAGCTGGCGTTACTTCCAGTGACCGCAATCTGCCCACCAAACGTGGCCGCATCGCTTTCGGCGTAGAACGTTCCTATCTTGAGGTCTGACGAGCCAGTCCATCCAGCAAAGGAGATCCAGTTCACGGTGAGAGAAGGAGATTGAGTGGACGGCGCGTAGGTCGGCGAGGCAAGGGCGTTCGCGTTTGATGAGGTCACGTAGGACAAGCCCGCTCCACCACCCGTGTACATGTTCCCAAGACCGCCACCGCCGCCAGCGGCGCCACCACCGCCTCCTCCGCCGCTCACGGGGCGCATTCCTGAGAGACCCGCGCCGCCACGACCGCCAGAGGCGTAGTTTTGCCCGTTACCGGTGGCAAGAGTCAGCGACGTCGCTCCCTGTCCACCGTAAAAAGAATAGGAACCGGCCGTAACACCGGCTCCGTCTCCACCGTTAGCAGTATTGGAGGAACATGCTCCGCCGCCAACATTTTGGTAGGCACCCCCTCCACCACCCGCGGCGATCACGGTTGATGTGGCTCCGTCGAACAACGCCGAAGCGCTTCCGCCGCCACCAGTTGCTTGAGACCCCGCAAGGGCGGCAGCCACGCCGTCACCGCCTGCCCCGCTCCATGTTCCACTGTCGCCTGCGCCTCCGGTAGCGGGGGTAACTGAACCAACTGAGGTGCCGTTAGCACCCACGAAACCATGAAGCGACTGCGCATCAACGGCCACGGAGGCCGTCACGAGGCAACCTTGTCCGCCATTTTGGACCCCATAGGCTCCGCCGCCTGCTCCACCGGTTGCCCTCACACTGACGACGGCAACCCCGGCCGGCAGCGCCAAGGTAAAGGCACCTGGGCTGCTTGCCGTATGTGAACCAATCGAAGGTCCCGCTGATGCCATGCCGACGGGAAGCGTTGACAAGGCCACGAGGGCGAAGCCAACAACGATGAGGCAAGAGATCGCCCGTCGGACTGTTGAAAACTTCTTCATGATGGTGACCTTGTCCGAGCCCGAGGGCTTCTTTTGTGGGATGAGCGACCGAACAGCCGCTGGCAAATCGTAGCGGGAAGGCGAAGACGCCGGTGCCCGGATCACCCCATGAGTGACCCGGGCGCCGGCGCCCTCGGAGAGGAGGCTCTCCGGTCCGATTGAATTACAACGCTTCGGCGCCCCGCTCCTTCGTTCGGACTCTGATGGCGTCCTCCACGGGGAGGACCCACACCTTGCCGTCACCGATCTTGCCGGTGTCTGCCACTTCGACGATCTTGTCGACCACTGAGGCGAGCTCAGCATCATCGACCAGAACCTCGATGCGAACCTTGGGAACAAAGTCCACCTCGTACTCAGCACCTCGATAGACCTCGGTGTGACCACGCTGGCGACCAAAGCCCTGGACCTCGGAGACGGTCATCCCATTGATCCCGATGGCCTTGAGCCCTTCCTTGACGTCATCGACCTTGAATGGCTTGACGACTGCGACGACGAGCTTCACTTGCCGCTCCCTTCCGACTTGTGTTCGATGTACTGGCCCCCACCAAAGGAGGGATTGAATTCATAGGCGGACTCAGCATGCAGCGCTAGGTCCATGCCCTCATCTTCTTGCTCCTCGGTGATCCGGAAGCCGATGGTCTTCTTGATAGCCATAGCGATCAACCAGGACATCACGAATGAGTAGGTAGCAACGACGCCAACAGCGATCGCCTGCTCACCCAGCAGCTTGGCCCCACCCCCGTGAAGGATGCCGTTGGCACCGCCAATGGCGCTGGTTCCAAAGAAGCCGATGAGCAGAGCACCGAGAACGCCACCGATGAAGTGGACGCCACCGACGTCGAGGGCATCGTCAATCTTCAGCTTGTACTTCAAGCGAACTGCCAGAGCACACACCACGCCAGCAGCAAGGCCGATCACTGTGGCGCCGACGATGTTGACGTAGCCACATGCTGGGGTGATGGCGACGAGACCAGCTACCGCTCCAGAAGCAGCTCCCAGGGTGGTGGGCTTCCCGTCACGGAGCTTCTCAACGAGAATCCAGGCCAGCAGTCCAGCTGCCGTAGCGGTGTTCGTGGCCACGAAGGCGTTCACCGAAAGCAGGTTTGCACCCAGGGCGGAGCCGGCGTTGAAACCGAACCAACCGAACCAGAGCAGACCAGCACCAAGAAGCACCATCGGAACGTTGTGGGGCGGCATGGCCCGCTTCGGCCAGCCCTTCCGTTTCCCGACAGCGAGTGCCACCGCAATCCCGGCGATACCGGCGTTGATGTGGACCACGGTGCCACCGGCAAAGTCCTCAGCGCCGCGCTTAAACAGCCAGCCATTGGGGTCGAAGACCCAGTGAGCCACTGGTGCATAGACGAGAATTGACCAAATGGTGATGAAGATCAGGAAGCTTCCGAACTTCAGCCGGTCCGCTGTCCCACCGGTGATCAGGGCAGGGGTGATGATGGCGAACATCATCTGGAATGCCATGAACAACAGATGCGGGATGGTGAGCGAGTAGCCCGGAGGATTACCGGCCGTGTTGCTTAGTCCGAAGAAGTGAAACGTTCCGATGATGCCGTGACCGCCCCAGTCAGGCCCGAAGGCAAGGGAGTAGGTGATCCAGACCCACACCAGGCTCACGACGCCGATTGCGGCGAAGTTCTGCATCATCATGCCGAGCACATTTTTTGCTCGGGTCATACCGCCATAGAACAGCGCTAACCCCGGTGTCATTAAGAGCACCAGGGCCGTACTGGCCAAGATCCAGGCGGTATCGCCTGTGTTGTAGTGCATTTCTTCCCTCTCTCTCCAAGGTGGCCATCGGGGACCCTGCCGACCCCCACAAATTGCGGGCGACGGGCAAGGGGCTCCGGGTGGCTCTGACAAGCTCCACTTTGCCCACCCCAGATTTCGCCCTGATCGCTGGACTGTTACGGCTCCGTGAACTCCGTCTTGCGAGCAAAATCTCTCCAACGGGGGTACGCTTCCATCCATGGCACAAAGCGCTAAAGACCAGAACATCGCCTCGATCTGGCTGTTTTCGGAGTGCTCCGCGAAGGAGATCCGTTCGATCTCTTCCGTGGCTGACTCTGTGACAGTCCCCGCCGGGCGCGTACTCGTCAAAGAAGGCACGGTGGGGCGCGAGCTCTACCTCATCGTCTCGGGTAAGGCAACGGTGACCCGCAAGGGGAAGACCGTTGCCACCCTCGGATCGGGAAGCCACTTCGGCGAACTGAGTCTGCTTGACCGTCGCCCTCGAAACGCCACGGTGACCTCCAAGACTGACATGGAGCTCTTCGTCATCGGCCAGCGCCAGTTCAACGCTCTGCTGGAAACCATCCCAACTCTGGCTCGCAAGTTGATCTCGGCCATGGCAGCTCGAATGCGGGAACAGGATGCCAAAGCCGTTCACTAGTTCCTGGCCTTCGGCCGAGAACAACCCCTCACTTCATGGAACTCACGACTGCATTGCGCAATGTCGCCGATCGGCGTAATGGTGTCCTGAGCACCTTGAATCTCGATGGTCACCCGCATCTTGCCAATATTTTCTTCGCCCTCGTAGGCGACGAAGCAAAAATTTCGGTAACGAATGGTCGAGTCAAAGTTCGGAACCTTCGCCGAGACGCTCGAGCATCGCTCTGGATTCCCGGAGATGACTTTTTCCATTGGGTAGTTCTCGAAGGCACTGCTGACCTGAGTGCAGTGGCTTCTGATCCTGACGACGAGATTGTCGAAGGATTAATCGAGCTCTATCGGTCCTCAGGAAATGAACATCCTGATTGGGATGAGTTCCGCCGCTCTATGGTCGCCGAAGAACGGCTGCTTCTTTCTCTTCGTCCCACCCGTGCCTACGGCATGTGGGCGAATTAGCCCTCAAGTACCCAGGTCAACGACTCGTTGACCTGAGGGTTCCCCTCAAGTCCAGCGCAGGTTAAGAGCTGGAGTTTCCACTCATCTTCACGCCGAGTTCGGCTGTAAAGACCCTCCTTGGAGACAATGAAGTTCGTTTCTTTGTCGTAGTGGTCATAGTGGATATGAAGTCCCTTGGCTCGCTCTTCAGGCGAAAAGCGTTCCAACCGCTCGCCAAAGACTTTGCGCATCCCGTGGGCCTGTGAGCGAACCGGATAGTGGTCCTGGACGAACCGATAGGGAAACGTTCGGCGACCCTCAAAGTTGATGTCATGGCCGTGGTGAGCGGCCACCCGGATCTCCCCTGCCGAGGGTTTCCAGGCTCGCTGGAGGGAGAAGGCACCCCGCTTATCGGAGAATCGGAAGCGCTCGAAAATAAGCTCGGGATTGGCCCCTTCGCTCCACGAGTCATCAGTGGGGACAAACTCGCATCGAGCAAAGTTCACTGAAGTAAATCCCCATTTTTCAGCGGCATAGAGGCCGTGGCGTAGCCCTACGCCGGGCCATGGCGTGGACATCCACTCATCGGCATCATTAAGGAGCGCCCAGTCCGCCCCCGAGGCTGCCGCCACTCGCTCGACCTCCCCGAGAATCAGCCCAAGCTCATAGAAAGGTGCCGGGCCCTCTTTCGGGAAACGCTCGAAAGCAATCTGATCATCGTGAGTGGCGAGGCGAGCCAAAATCTCCGGTGTCGAATCAGTGGAGGCATTGTCGATCACGTGCACTCGCAGGCCGTGAGAGCGCAGCGAGCGAACAACAGGTTCGATGATGTCTTCCTCGTTGAAGGCCGGAATCACCGCCACCACATCAAATGAGGCGGGGGGGGCGCCAACCGTGTGGGGATCCCAGCGATCAAAGATCGCGAAACTTTTCCGCTTTCCTTGTGTGCTCAGCCCAAAGGTGCCAGAAAACCGCTTGGTCAGGCCTGAGCGATCCGTCAGTTTGGTCTCGAAGCGCTCGTCTCGATCCCCGAGGACCA
>Ga0114959_10002923_pt1 | contig 13708 bp, 8 predicted proteins | sample C_130625_EF_Meta_FD_87317 | JGI IMG/M metagenome (GOLD analysis project Ga0114959, IMG submission 87317) | Freshwater microbial communities from Lake Croche, Canada to study carbon cycling - C_130625_EF_MetaG | ecosystem: Environmental > Aquatic > Freshwater > Lake | place: Lake Croche, Canada...
CAGCGCGATCATCGCCACCGCGGCCCACGCCATACGGGTGCGACGGACCGATGGCTCTGATGGATTTTGCATGGGAAGACTCCGGCCGTAAGTTTACGTCGCCACACCCCGCCGAGCCATGCGGGAGAATGGCGTGCGTTACAGCGAGATCTGCTCGCCGATTTCCATCACCTGGTCGGCCGGCACCTGGTAGCGGCGCTCCTCCTGAACGGCATTCCGCTTGAGGTAGGCGAAGATCACCTCGGGGATGTGCGCCAGGCGTCCCCCTTCGTTGGCGATGATCGTCGAGTGGCCGATGAAGAACGTGGCGGTGTCGACGTCAAACGGGATTCGATGCTCCGTGGCGAGCCGGCGGAGGACAGGGATCAGGAGCGGCTGCTCCATGTAGCCGAACCGGATCGTGATCCTCCAGAAGCCATCGGTGAGGGGCTCGACCTTCGATCGCTCGTCATCCTTGACCTCGGGCACCGGCATGTCGATGACGGTGAGCAGCACCACCGTCTCCTGGAGAGCCCGGGTAAGCTCGACGTGGTGGACGAGCACCGGCGGCACGTGGTCGACACTCGGCGCCAGAAACACGGCCCCCCCCGGCACGCGCGAAGCCACGTGGCCTTTGAGCTCCGGCCATTCCTCTTCCCAGGGGCCGAATTGCCGAGAGTAGCGATCGATGACGGCCGTCCGCCCATGGCTCCAGATGAGCATGCCGGCAATCAGCGCGGCGCCGATGAGCATCGGTACGTAGCCACCGTCGAAAAACTTGAACAGATTCGCAGCGAGGAAGGGGATGTCGAGGGTGAGGAAAAAGGCGAGCAGCCCGAGGCTCGGCCACTTCGGCCAGCCCCAGGTGTAACGGACGACGAGGTAATAGAGGACCGAGGTCACGGCCATCGTGCCGGTGACGGCAATCCCGTAGGCCGCGGCAAGCCTGACGCTCTCACGGAAGGTGAGCACGAGCGCCAGGCAGCCGATGGCCAGCAGCACATTGACCTCCGGAATGTAGATCTGTCCTTCGTTGTCGCGGGCCGTGTGGCGAATCGTCATCCGGGGGAGGAAGCCCTGGAGCATCGCCTGCCGGGTGAGCGAAAACGCGCCGGAGATGAGGGCCTGCGAGGCGATCACCGTGGCGAGGCTCGAGAGGATGACCAGCGCCCACGTGGCCGCTCCGGGAGGCACCATGCGGAAGAAGGGTTCGGCGGCGGCCGAGGGATCGCGAAGGATGAGGGCCCCCTGTCCCAGGTAGGCAAGGACGAGCGCCGGGAGGACGAGCACGCTCCAGGCGAGGCGAATGGGCTTGAGACCAAAGTGGCCCATGTCGGCGTAGAGAGCCTCGCCACCGGTGACGACGAGGACGACCGATCCGAGGATGTGGATCCCGCGGAAGCCGTGCCGCAGAAAAAACTCGATGCCCCACCCGGGGGAGAGAGCCCCGATGACCTCAGGCTCCTCGATGATCTGCCGCAGCCCCAGAAGAGCGAGCGTCGTGAACCAGACGAGCATCACCGGGCCGAACAACTTCCCGACATCGCCGGTGCCGCGGGGCTGGATCGCGAACAGGCCGACGAGGATCAGGCAGGTGATCGGAACGACGAAGCTCTTGAGCGCCGGACTGGCGACGGCGAGCCCCTCGACGGCCGAGAGAACGGAAATCGCCGGCGTGATCACGCCATCGCCATAGAGCAGCGACGCGCCGACGACGGCCAGGAGCGTCATCCCGGAGACACCCCCGATCCCATGGGCGGAGTGGCGGTAGCGATCGGGGACGAGGGCCAAGAGCGCCAGGATCCCCCCTTCCCCGCCATGGTCGGCCCGCATCACGAAGACGACATACTTCACCGTGACAACGAGGATCAGCGCCCAGAACATGAGCGAGAGGATGCCGAACAGATCGGTGCGGTCGACGGTGTCGCCATGGGCGGCGGCGACATGGAGGCACTCTTTGAGCGTGTAGAGGGGGCTGGTGCCGATGTCGCCGAAGACCACCCCGAGCGCGAGGAACGCCAGATGGAGGAGATTGCCCCGACCGCCGGACCCATGGGCGTGCGGGGGGCCGGAGTTGGTGCCATGATTCATCGACGTCTCCTCGGGATCTGGGGAGGCCAGTCTATCGGTCGGCAGGTCACCCCATACCCGTCACTCTGACACGGCAGACACCGGGGGAGAATCGGCCGGCACCTGGGGATTACCTCACGGAAACTCGAGGAGGCAATCGAGGAGGGGCGGGCGTGATCGTCGTCGACACGAACGTCATCTGTGACCTCCTTGTCCGGAACGTGCCGTCGCGCCGAAGTGAGATGGGAAGCCCGGAGTGGAAAGGACTGAGGCCTTGATGCTTTGACATCACCGCAACCGGTGCTACGATGATCTCCATGAGAACGACCCTCTCTATCGACGATGACGTCCTCGACGAGGCGAGGGCTTTGGCCATGCGTGCGCAGAAACCGTTCCGCGCGATCGTCAACGAGGCGCTGCGAAGGGGCCTGAAGGCCTTGGCGGTGCCAGAGCCGCGGAAGCCCTACGTCACGGAGCCACGGCCGCTCACGCTCCGATCGGGAATACAGATCGACAACGTGCAGGAGTTGTTGTCACTGCTCGACAGCGAAGGGCGGAGCTGATCATGATCCGCGGAGCCGATGATGATCCTGGTCGATGCGAACCTGCTTCTCTACGCGGAGGACTCCAAGGCTGCCCGGCACGCCGGGGCCCGCGACTGGTGGGATGCGCAGCTTTCGGGCGATGATCCCGTCTGCCTGTGCTGGACCGTGCTGACGGCCTTCGTCCGCATCGGCACCAATCCCCGCGTCTACGCGAGGCCACTTTCGGTCGAGGAGGCGGTGGAGCGCATCGAGAGCTGGCTCGAGCAGCCGTGTGTGCGCATCGTTCACGCCACCGGGCGCCATCTCGAGGTTTTCGGCCAGCTGCTCGCGACCGGTCAGGCCACGGGTAATCTCGTGCCGGATGCCCATCTGGCGGCGCTCGCCATCGAGCATGGCTGTGTGCTCTGCTCGACCGACGGTGACTTCGCCCGCTTTCCCGGGCTTGAGTGGCAGAATCCCCTCGCCTGATTCCGGGGAAGGCACAGCCCTGTCGGCAGTGCCTCACCGCGGTCAGCCCGACGGGACCGCGACCGCGATTCAGCCCCGGAAAAAGAACAGCCAATCCCCCGGCTCGTTCTTCCCCTTCGAATCCTGAGTGCCGCCGTCGTCCTTCAGGTCGGTCCCCACCGAATAGACGACCGGCACCTGCCCGTTCATCGTGAACCGCATCGGCTCGCCCGAAAAAGCATCGGTGGGCACGGCCGTCAGCCCCGCCTCGCTGCAGGCGGCTGCCAGGTCGGCCGGAGGGCCGTTGTGGACGGCGTAGTATCGCCGTAGCGCCAGCAGACACTCAAGACCGGCGACCTTGGTCGCCCGTCGGGCGGCCCCTTCGATTTGCGGTTTTTGGTCAGCCATGAACAAAGCGTGAGCGTAGAGGATCGGGAAGCGATCGGCCGGATAGCGCGCCAGCGCGTCTTCCACCGACGTGTCGGTGATGGCTTCGCGGTAGGGCAGATCCGCGTTGCGCAGGATCACCGCGAACACTTGATCGAGAGCCGCGACCTCGGCGTCGAGGTCTGTCTTTGCAAATGCAGACCGCTGTGCCTGACTGTACTGTTGCTTAAGATCCGACATGTCGTCCTTGGAAAACTTCTGCGACTTGACTTGGTCGATCAAGGCTCGCAACGCGAGATACTCCATCCTCATCCCTTCCAGCCGCCACGGAGCAATCGCCTCCTCGTGGGCGACAAGGAGCGCCACCAGGCGATCTCACGCAACCGAGTCGCATTGCGGCTGACCGAGCGTGATCCCCTCGATCGAGTCGATGAGGTCCGCATCGATGGCATTGGCTACGCGTTGGCACACGCCAAACCCCCTCGGACGCAGGTCCCGTGACAGCCGGAGCGTGCGGGCGATCGCGCTTTCGGCGGCGGAAATATCCCCATTGAGCCGGGCCTGATGGAGTTCGAGGGTCGAGAGACGGACCCACCCCTGGGCAGACGAGATATGCGGCACAAGGGTGGAAATGCCGAGGCCGGTGACGAACACGCACGCCGGCTTCTCCTGGGCACCCGCCAGGGCCTCGATCGCCGGCCTGGCCGATTCGAGCACCCGGGCTACATCAGCCGACGGAATCTGTCCGGCGCGCAGTCTCTCGACGTAGGCCAGGCGCCTGATGTCGGCCTCCAGGGCCTTCGCTTTCTCCCAAGCCGGCGTCTGCACATGCCAGGGCCAAGAGGGTGGTCCGCTCCGATACATTTCCGGACCAACCACTGCCATGGCCTGGAAGTAGAGCGGGGCAGCATTGTCGGCCGGGGCCTCGCGCGAGACAAGAAACTCGCGGACATCGAAGGGCTCCGTCTTCGACTGCCCCACCCATGTAGGGATCGAACCGTCGGTTTCCCACATCATCTCCATCAGCGACGGCTCCGGGGCTTTCGAGCCCATCGAAGCTTCGGGGGCCTTGGGAGCCGACTTCGTCTTCGGAGGAGCCGCCCAAGCCTGCGATATGACGGAAAGCATGAGCCAAACGACAAGGGCGCGTGTGATCATCGTGCGCACAATCGATCTCCCGGAGCGTGTCGAGGAAAAGATCAGGTAAAGCCTATCGCACGAGGGCGTTTGACCGGCGGCGACAGGGAGCCCGGAAAGGACCCCGTGCCCTGCCCTACACCAAGATCCCCTTCACGACCTCGCCGTGGATGTCGGTGAGGCGGAAGTCACGCCCCTGATAGGGATAGGTGAGGCGGAGATGATCGATCCCCATGAGATGAAGGATCGTGGCGTTGAGATCGTGGACGTGGACATGCTCATCGGGCGTCGTCACGTTGTAGCAGTAGTCGTCGGTCGCTCCCCAGGTCAGCCCCCCCTTGATGCCAGCGCCGGTGAGCAGCGTCGTGAAGCAGCGCGGGTGATGATCGCGGCCGTAGCTCGTATCGCTGATTCCCCCCTGCGAATAGATCGTCCGGCCAAACTCTCCCCCCCAGACGATGAGCGTCTCGTCAAGGAGGCCGCGAGCAGAGAGGTCGTCGATCAGCGCCGCGGTCGCCCGGTCGGTGTCGCGGCACTGCCCGCGGATCGCGTCGGGGAGGCCTCCATGATGATCCCACCCCATGTGGAAGAGCTGCACGAAGCGCACCCCTCGCTCCGAGAGGCGCCGGGCGAGGAGGCAGTTGTAGGCATAGCTCCCGGGGCGCTCGACGTCGGGCCCATAGGCCTCGAGCACGTGCTTCGGCTCGTCGCTGATCCGCACGAGATCGGGCACGCTCGTCTGCATCCGGAAGGCCATCTCATACTGGCTCGTTCGGGCGGCGATGTCGGGATCTCCGACGAGCTCGGTGCGGCGGCCGTTGATCGCCGCGATCCGGTCGAGCGTTGCCCGGCGCGTCTGCCGGGCAATCCCCGGCGGATCGGAAAGATAAAGGACCGGCGCACCACTGTTGCGGAACCGCACCCCCTGATGCTCCGTCGGCAAAAACCCTGCCCCCCACAGCCGGTCGTAGAGCGGCTGGTCGTCGGGACGGCCGCTGCCGAAGCTCGTGAGGACGAGATAGGCGGGGAGATCGGCGTTCTCGCTCCCCAGGCCGTAGCTCGCCCAGGAGCCGATGCTCGGCCGGCCTGCCAACTGACTCCCGGTCTGAAAGAACGTGATCGCCGGATCGTGATTGATCGCCTCGGTGTGCATCGAACGAATCATGCACCACTGATCGGCCTTCGAGGCGATCTCCGGAATCAGATCGCTGAACCACATCCCGCTCTTGCCGTGCTGGGCAAAGGGGAAGATCGACGGCGCCACCGGAAAGCTCGATTGGCCGCTCGTCATCGTCGTCAGCCGCTGCCCCTGCCGAATCGACTCAGGCAGCTCCTCCCCGCGCCTCGCGGCAAGCGCCGGCTTGGGATCGAAGAGATCCATCTGCGATGGCGCGCCTGACTGAAAGAGATAGATGATCCGCTTCGCCTTCGGCGCGTGATGGGGGATTCCCGGCAGTGCCGCCACGGCTGATGTCTGCGGAGTGAGCCCGGCGACGGCTGCGGCCAGCGTTCCAGCGGCGCCGCCGAGGAAGACGCGGCGATTGAGCGCGTCCTGGAGGTGGAAGCCCTTCATGAGACGATCCATCGATTCACTCCCGCATCACGAATTCGTCGAGGTTCAACAGCACGTTGGCCACGAGGCACCAGGCGGCGAACTCGTCGGCCGCAAGGCCCGCCGTCGCTTCCGCCACCGGCCTGCCGGCAGCCCCGGCAACGATAAAGGCCTCGGCCGATGTCGCATCGGCTGCGAAAGCCCCTTGATCGACGGCCAAGCCGGTGAGGAGCGTCTCGAGCTCGGCCCCGTCAGGTGCCCGCCCGAGCGCGAGCGCATAGCCGCGGGCGATCCGGGCCGCGGGATCGGCCCCGCCTTCGGCGACCATCCGCCGGGCGAGCCCCTGGGCCGCTTCGAGGAACGTCGTCTCGTTGAGCAGCGCCAGCGCCTGCAGCGGCGTGTTCGTCCGCGAGCGCTTCACGGTGCAGGTCTCGCGGTTGGGAGCGTCGAAGAGGAGCATCGTCGGCGGCCCGGCCGTCCGCTTCCAGATCGTGTACATGCTGCGCCGGAATCGCCCCGGGCCGGTGTCGGGCACATAGCCGCGGAGATTGCCATACTTGCTCGTCTCGTCCCACACGCCTTCAGGCATCCACGGCCGGACGCTCGGGCCGCCGATTGCGGGCACGAGCAGCCCTGCCGCGGCGAGCGCCTGATCGCGGACGATCTCCCCCGGCAGCCGCACCCTCGGGCCCCGCGAAAGCAACCGGTTGGCCGGATCGCGGGCCAGCCCATCGGCCGTCACCAGGCTCGACTGCCGGTAGACGGAGCTCGTGAGGAGGAGCTTGAGCAAGGCCTTCATGTCCCAGGGACGGGCCGGGGAGCCCGCCACCTGTGGCAGATTCGTCCCCTCCATGAACTCGGCCGCGAGCCAGTCGAGCAATTCGGGGTGGCTCGGATACTCGGCCTGACTGCCGAGATTCTCACTCGTCTTCACGAGGCCCATGCCGAACAGCCGCTCCCATTGGCGGTTCACCCACACCCGCGCCGTGAGCGGATGATCGCGGGAGACGATCCCCTCGGCGAGCGCCAGCCGATCGGCTTTCCTTCCCGGCGGGAGCGGCGGGAGGAAGGCGGGCACCCCCGGATCGACCTTTTCCGCTGGCTTGTCATATTCGCCACGCGTGAGCACGAAGGCATCGCGCGGCGGCCCCTCGCGCATCACCATGGCGCTGGGGAGCGCATCGCGGTAGGCGTCGAGCGCCTTCCGCGCCATGTCGCGCGTCACCTCGGCTTGCTTCACCGGCCCCCCGACTTTGTCGCGGTAGTACGCCGTGATGACCTGCTGCTGTTCTGGCGTGCGGGCCACGGCGTCGATCCGCAGCGAGTCACGCACCGGTGCCGGGACACCGAGCCCCGAGACGCCGGCAAGCTCCGGGGGCGCCGATGACCGTGCCAGGCGGAAGCGGCCGAAAGCATGCCCCTCGATCACCTCCTGCCGAACGCGGATCCGCAGCCTGGCGTTCTCCGGCACCTCGACCACCGCGGTGGGAAACACGGCCAGCCGGCGCGGCTGCCGCTTGTCGGAGAGGTGGCCGTCGATTGCCCAGCCCTGCCCGACACCGAGCACGCTCGCCGCCGGCCAGCCGGCCTGTTCGTAGTCGGCCTCGGCACGGCCAAGCGCTACCGGGAGAGCCGGTGCATCCCCCGGCGGATCGATCTCCACCTCCACCCGATTCACGACGACGTTGCCGTTGTGGTTGCGGCCAAAGCCGCCGCCTCCCGAGAGGGACGGATCGGCAAGCAGCTCGAGGCGGACGCCTCCAAACGGACCGGCGGGCAGCAGCGCTTCGATCTCGTAGGTGTCGAGCGGCGGCTTGGCCCCCTCGACGAGCCACGAGCCATCCTCGAGCCGGCGAAACGTGGCTCCGCCGGAGCTCTTCAAGGCAAGCGGCTCGAGTGTTTGCCAGATGTCGTCCGGCAGGTCGAGCACCGGGCGGATCGAACGCTCCCAGTCGGCAACCAGGGTCGTGAGATCCTTCTCGCCGGCACGCACCGCCTCGTCGGCGTCAGCGATCGTCTTCTCCAGCCTCGCGATCTCGGCGGATTGTTCGGCCGACGGCAGCGGATAGAGCGGATCGGAGTTGCCGCCGCTGCGCGTCTCGCTCCCCATGATCGTGCCGGTTTCGGGGACGTTACAGAACAGCGCGAAGAGGGCGTAGAACTCGCGCTGCGTGAGCGGGTCGTACTTGTGGTCGTGGCAGCGGGCGCAGCCGACCGACAGGCCAAGCCAGGTCTGGCCGGTTGTCTCGACGCGATCGATGACCGTCTCCACCCGCCACTCCTCGGCGATGATCCCCCCTTCGCCGTTGATCCGGTGATTGCGGTTGAAGCCGGTGGCGATGATCGCATCGCGCGTCGCCGCCTCGTCGCCCGGCACGGGCGGAAGCATGTCGCCGGCCAGTTGGTGGATCGTGAACTGATCGAAGGGGAGGTTGCGGTTGTAGGCCGCGATCACCCAGTCGCGCCACGGCCAATTCGAGCGGCTCGAATCGGTCTGGTAGCCATGGCTGTCGGCATAGCGGGCCGCATCGAGCCATTCGATCGCCATCCGCTCGCCGTAGTGCGGGCTCGCGAGCTTGAGATCGACATAGGTCTCATACGCCTCTGGGGAAGGATCGGCGACAAACGCGGCGACCTCGTCCGGCGTCGGCGGCAGGCCCGTGAGATCGAGGCTGACGCGGCGGGCGAGCACTTCCCTCGGCACTTCGCCGTTGGGGCTCATCCCCTCGGCCTCGAGCCGATCGAAGATGAAGTGGTCGACCGGCGTCCGCGGCCACTCCGTGCCACGGGTCATCGGCACCTCCGGCCGCGTCACCCTCTCGAAAGCCCAGTGCCCGCGGTAGGGCGCGCCGGCGGCGATCCAGCGGCCGAGCAGCTCCGCCTCGGCCGCCGTTACCGGCTTGCCGATATGCGGCGGCGGCATGACGAGATTGGGATCGGTCGATTCGATCCGGGAAAGCACCTCGCTTGCCGCCGCATCGCCGGGCACGATTCCCCGGCTGCCACTGTCGAGCACGAGACTCGCGCCCGCCGGTTCATCGAGCCGCAAGCCCCCCTGCCGCTTCGCGGCGTCGGGGCCATGGCAAGAGAAACAGCGGTCAGAAAGGAGCGGACGGATGTCGCGGTTGAAGTCGATCGGAGAGACTGTCGCCGCCCGGGGAGCGTTCTCCGCAGCGACGACAGGCGACCGCACGCCGACGACGCTCCACAAGCTCCACGCCAGGATCAGGAACACCATCCGTGACCGGATCAATGGGCCCTTGTGGCACAGGCGCCACCGGCTGTCATGGAGCGTGTTCACAGCGACTCGCTTTCCTCGCCTTCGTACGAGACGTTCGGCGTCGCATTCCCTCCGGGCACGGCTCCCTGCTTCTCCTCGCCTCTCCGCTTCGCCCCCTTCTCCTCGCGCTTTCGGTCACGCTTATCCCCGTCGGCATGGCCAACGCCATGCGCTTCGTGGAGCCGCCTCACCTCCTGCTCGAGGCGCTCAATCCGCTCCTGCTGCTCGGCGAAGCGGCGGCGGATGTCCTGGAAGCGATCCTGGAGTTGGTCGTGCGTCTTTGCGAGCTTCTCATGCATGTGCCGCAGTTCTTCGCCACCACCAGCCGCCCCTTTGAGCTTCTCACCGAGCCCACGGGCCATCTCTTCAACGTGGCGCTGGAGATCGCGAGCGTGCTCCTCGAAGCGGCGATTGAGATCGTCCTGGGGCATGCCGCCGTGGGGCTGGGCCTGATGTCCGGGGGGCACCATTCGACCGTGGAACTGAGGCCCCGGGCCGCCGCGCTGGGGCCCCCAAGGATTCGGACCACCGTGCGGCAGCGGCGCAAACGGCGGCTGGCCCTGCGGAGAGGGCCCACCGAGACGGGCCTCGAGGCGATCGAGCTTGCCGAGAATCTGATCGAGCTGTTGGGTGACGTGGGCGTGCGCATCGAAGGGAGCGGGAGCCATCGCCGGCGCAGGGAATGGGGTTGGGACATGCGGCGGAAGCGGCGCCTGGAACTGGTCGTATGGAGTGCGGGGACCGGGGTGCGGCTGCCCTGGATGATGTGGCCCCTGCGGTCCCTGTGGCGGCTGTGGCGGACCCTGCATCGACTGCACGTGCCGGGCGATGATCCCTTCAAGACCTTCGATCGAGTTGAGGTTGAAGCCTGCGGGTCCACCGGAGCCCTGCTTCACCTTGCCGTCCGCCCCAACTTCGACATCAAAGGAGAACACCGCCACCTTCGGCGGCAGGACGATCGCCCCCCCCTGTCCCGGAGCGAGCGGCCCTCCCCAGCCCCCCGGGGGCCCGGCTTGCTCTCCTTGATTCGGCTGCGGGGCGTGATGAGGAGATCCAGCCCTTCCTTCATCCCCCCCTTCATCCCCCCTTCCAGGCCCCCCTTCAGGATGCTGGAGGAAGTCGACGAGCTTGGCGATCGCGTCGTCGGTGGTTCGCTCCAGCCCCCGCGCGGTCACGGCCCCCCCTTCCGGCTCCGCGGACATCGCGTTTCCCGCGATCATGAAGGCCGCGCATCCGGCAGCGGTGACGGCCCGACGGACGGCGATGAGCAAGGAATCGATCGAGCAGCGCATGACAAGTCTCCTGATGGGCAACCTCGGGAGCGATGCAAAACGGCAGCACCGCTGCGAGCGTGGATCGAGCGAAGGGAATGGGGTGGAATTGGGAACGGCCCGGGGGCAACGTATCCTTGGGGCATCATGAGCCGCCCCGCTGATTCGCCACATCCCGACGACGCTGTGCTCATGGACTTCGGACGGGGTCGCCGGCTCGAACGCCTTGCCGGCGTCCTCGTCGATCGTCCCCTTCCCCAGGCGAGGCTCCCCCGTCGCCTCCCCGGCCTGTGGGCCGAATCTTCTCTAAGCTACACCGGTGGCCCGGAGGGGGAAAGCCGCATCTCGGCCGGGGAAGAGGCGACTGTGCTCCCCCGCGGCTGGCGACAATTCGGGCCGCTTCCCGATCCCTGGCGGGTGGCGATCCCGCTCCACGCCACGGTGCTCCACCTCGAGGTCCGCCCCGCCGCCTCCGGCCAGACCGGGCTGTTCTTGGAGCAGGCACCGCAGTGGACATGGCTCGAGCGAGTGACACCGCGCGCCACGCGGATCCTCTCCCTCTTCGCCCACTCCGGGGCTGCCACGCTGGCACTGGCCGCCGCTGGCGCCGAGGTCGTCCATGTCGACGCCTCCCGGCAGGCGATCGGGCTCGCCCGGCGCAATGCGGAGACGTCCGGGCTCGCAACCGCCCCGATCCGGTTCGTGTGCGAAGACGCGCGGGTGTTCGTGCAGCGGGAACTGCGGCGCGGCAGCCGTTATGACGGCGTCGTCCTCGATCCTCCCTCCTGGGGCCACGGGCCGAAGGGGCAGGCCTTCGCCATCGATCGCGATCTCCCGCTCCTCCTCGATGATCTCGCCGGGCTCGTCCCCGCGCCGGCAGCCGGCCCCCTCCTCCTCTCCTGCCACTCCGCCGGATGGACGGCGAGCCGACTGGCCGAGGCGCTCGACGTCGTCGCGGGGGGGACAGGCCGAGCGGGGGGGAGAGGCCGAGCGGGGGGGATAGGCCTGGGGATCACCTCCGGTCCGCTCACCTGCAGCGACGCCTCAGGGCGGAGCCTCGAGTTCGGCGCCCACGCCCGCCTTCCACCGCGCGGCATCAACAGGCCCCGTCATCAAGCCTCGCCCTGACGAACGGGCCCGCGGCAGAGGCCACGCCGCTCACGGCTTCTCAAGCGGGATGCAGACGAGGTCGCCGGTGGCACTGACGATCGGCGGCTTGCTGTACCCCATCGCCCGCAGCGCCTTCTCGATCGGCTGGGCCCGTTCGGGGAAGCCGTTGCGGTTGATGGAGATCGCCGCGAAGCCTCGCTTTTCGATTTCGGCGACTGCCTCCTCGAGCGACCGCTTGCCGAGTTCCTGCTGCCACGCCTCGCGCGGGCGTCCCTTCATCGAGCCGAACGAATAGCGGAGGTTCTTGCTGAAGAGATAGGGGCGGAAGTGATCGTACGGAGTCATGCCGGGAACGGGCGCCTCGGGGAACTCCATGATGGGCAGTTGGAAGACCATCGCCCCAGAGGGGAGCGCCGCTTCCATCTTCGCAGCGAAGGCGCGATCGGAGTCGATCTGCCGGGCGATGGTGGCCATCTCTTCTTTCGTCGGCGGCCGCGGCACCTCGTCCCACACGATCACCATGCAGACTGCGACCGCGACCGACCCGATCAGGCCGAGGGCGGCACCGTCCAAGACGCGCCCCCGCATAAACCCGCGTTCGAGTCTGCTTCCCCTCCGCACCGCCCACAGGAGCGTGATCGCCATGATCACGATGCTGTAGCGGCAGCCGCTGCGGAAGAGCGTGAACCCTGCCGCCCCGAGGATCGCGTTGAGACCACCAGTCGTGAACATCAGCACGATCCAGAACACCTGCCACGCCTCCATCGGCACGTCGCGCTCCCGGCGATCGAGCATCGCCCGCACTGCCTCGACGGCGAGCCAGAGCAGACAGGCGAGGCCGACGATGCCTTGATAGGAAGCACGCTCGTCGAGGAGCGGCGCCACCGCGCGATGGCTGCGGGAGAACCCGGCCAGCAACTCCGAGCGGTGGCTCAGCGGGGGGACGAAGAGGTCCTTGATCTTCAGGCCGTAGAGCTCGAGCCACTGGTATTCCCGGACCAGCGCGCCGCCGTTGGCTCCATGGGCCAGCTTGTAGGTCCAGGTGTCGAGATTCATGAGGACGAACGCGACGGCGGCGGCGGCGATGACGGCCAGCGCCGACAGGAGCGCCGGAAACGATCGGTGGCGGCGGAACTGGATGAGGGCGCCAAGGAGCGTCAACTGGCAGAGGATGTTGGTGTAGTAGACGTGGTGAAGACCAGCGATGAATCCGATCGCGATCGCCCACCACCACCGCCGCGACCAGGGCTCGATCCCCGGCTCGGTGGAGACCCATCGCCACACGAGCAGGAACAGCGGGATCGGCCAGGTGTAGGCCACCTGCATGTGGTGCGGACCATGCTGGAAGGCGTAGGGGGAAAGCCCGAAGGCGAGGGCCGCGATGAAACTCAAGCTCACGGTCCCCGAGGACCAGCGCGCGACACAGAAAAACACCACCGCCGCGAGGAGGTGACCGAGGAGCATGCTGAGGTTGAGGCCGGCGAAGAGGCCAAAGGCCCTCGAGAGGAGCGAATCGACGAAGAACGGGATCTCGTCGAGCGTCGGGAAGTCGTTCCAGTTGGCCTCGTACGGCGCTCCGAGGTTCGGGATCGACTTCCAGAAAAACGGCGGAAGGTGCCCCTCGCTCGAGGCCTTCAGATAGCAGAGCATCCCGAGGACATCGCTCTTCTCGAGATCCTCGCTCCCCGCCACCGGGTAGCTCGTGGGGAGCGACCAGGAGGACGCATCCCACGTGCCGTGGGCCGAACACCAGGCCAGCGTCACCGACACCAGGAGTACGGCCAGAGCAACCAGATCGGCCCTGGAGGGGAATCGACCCGGGGCCTCGGGGACGCCGTTGATCAGCCCATGGTCAATCGGGCCTCCGTCCCCCCCCTCGACGCCGCCGGCCGAGGTCGGAAGGGAAGCCGAGATAGGAAGGGAAGCCGAG
>Ga0114959_10002927_pt1 | contig 13691 bp, 14 predicted proteins | sample C_130625_EF_Meta_FD_87317 | JGI IMG/M metagenome (GOLD analysis project Ga0114959, IMG submission 87317) | Freshwater microbial communities from Lake Croche, Canada to study carbon cycling - C_130625_EF_MetaG | ecosystem: Environmental > Aquatic > Freshwater > Lake | place: Lake Croche, Canada...
AATGAACAATGTGTTATTGAAAAAAAATGTTTCAAAACCATTTTTACATACGAGTACTATTGATGAAAAACATACGGAAATGTTAAATCAGTTTCACGAAATCGAAACAAACACAGTACCATCTCTTATAAAAGAGCGAGAACATTTGAAAGAAGTTTTGAAAACATTGGATGAAACTCAAATTGAAAAACTAATGGATATCAAGGACAATATAAAAAACATCAATTTACAAATACGGATTTTGAAACTTCAGAAAAAAAAGTATTTATTGGATAATTCAAAATATATTTTTCAATATTTTGAAGACAAAAAGAAAATTTCGAGCGGGGACAATAATAAAAATGTGAATAAATTGAATTTCTTTTTTAAAATAAAAGACGCAGTGGATGAACCAGAAAGCAAAGAGTATGAACAATCAAAACAAATACATCAATCTTATTGGAAAAATGTGAAAAATGAAATAACCAATATGCAGGATTTTGTGGTGCCGTCAGATATATGTCAAGCCTGTCATTCAGGCGAACTAATTCCACAAGATGAAGAAGGTATTTTAATTTGCAACAATCAACAATGTGGTAAATTTATTACTTATATTATCGACAGTTCCAAACCCACCAATAAAGAACCGCCCAATGAGGTTTCTTATACTGCTTATATCCGATTGAATCATTTTAAAGAGATTTTATCGCAGTTTCAAGCGAAAGAAACCACGCAAATACCTGAGGAAGTGATTTTTGCCATACGGAATCGCATCAAAAAAGAGCGGATAAAAGATATAACCATGATTAATTATGACAAGATGCGAGAGATATTACGAAAACTAGGTTTAAACAAATATTTTGAACATATCCAATATATTAATTCTATTTTTGGGATAAAACCGCCAATTATGAATGAAGAACTTCATGAAACATTGTGTGTATTGTTTATTGAAATCCAGAAGCCGTGGGCAGTCCACTGTCCGGCAAATCGAACCAATTTTTTTAATTATACATATACATTGTATCAACTATGTGTATTGTTAGACCAAACGCAGTATTTACCCTATATTCCATTATTAAAAGATAGAACGAAACAATTAGAACAGGATATGATATGGAAGAAAGTATGTGACGATTTAGATTGGGAATTCATACCAACAATATAAGTATTTGATTTTACACCGTTATTTGATATTACAATTTCTCTGTAACATCAAAAAAGAAAAGTATTTGCGTTAAGAGGGAATCGAACCCTCCGCTACTCCTTGGAAGGGAGCAATGTTACCACTACACCATTAACGCTTATAGAATGTTTGAGAACAAATAAATATTATGATAATTTATTAAACAGGGAATTTCACAAGGTTAAATCCTAGACCTAACCCTGCACCTTGGCGGACGGATGAACCCATGGAAGGGATAAATACATCAAGGATGCTAAAAGTAGCCGCGGCAGTTAATGCAATGATGATAATTTCCTCAACATTCAAAGCCTTCTTAGGAACGAGAACGGCAACAATCGCAACTACGAGACCTTCGACTAAATATTTGATGGCTCTTTTAACCAATTCGGCAAAATCAAAAACGTTGCTCATTATATATTATACTAAAACAAAAAAAATGAAATGAAGTGTATAAAAAGTCCTAAATAATATGTATTTATTTGAAAAACGTATATAAATAGAAGTTTATTAAAAATATATATTTCCTAAAATGTCGTTCGAAAAAAAGACCTTACCAAACGGAGCCCCTAACCCTAAATATGTAGATTTATGTGATGAGGACCAACAAATTGCTGGACAGAAATTTGCGTGTATGTCTTTTATTTCCCCTGAAAAGATATTGAAAAAACGAGAAGTATTTCTTTTTGAACAATTTGTGAAACAATGGGAATTGTCTAAATCTATGAGTAAGTTTGGTGATTTTCTCAATTTCGTAGCCTACAAATACAAACTAGATATTAATAAATTGATTGGCGATTTAAATGAATTTTCGAAAGAGGAGGAATCGAGGTTGAAGGAAAATACGGTGGAAGACGATTATAAGACGTTTCTGGATAAAAATGAAGATAGATTAAATGAGGTATTTAACCGTACACATTCTTTCCAGACTTCGGTACGCGGTCTAAAAGTAAGGGGTGTTTTCCCAAGCCAGGAAGAGGCGGAGTTAAAATGCAAAAGTCTCCGAGAACATGACCCGAATCATGATATATTTGTCGGTCCAGTGGGTGTATGGATTCCTTGGGACCCGGATGCCTATAAGACTGGTAAAATCGAGTTTTTAGAAGAGGAGTTGAATCAACTCCATCAAGAGAAGGTAAAGAATGAGATGAAAGCGAAGTTGGAGTTTGAGCAGAGAATCAAAGAAACCAAAAAAAAGGCAATTGAGGAGAACATAAAAGCGGCTGAAAAGAGCGGCAATGTATTGACACAGACCATGGATGAGGAGGGAAATTTGATTGGTGTTCGCGATACAGTCAATTTCGATGAACGAGAAGCGGCGGAAACGGATACCAGTGAAGTAAGAGAGAAAATGTATAAAGAAGCTGCATTAAGAGCAGAAAAGAAGGCCTAATTACCATTTATTCTTTTTCACGGTAATAGGTGGACCCGCATTTTTCTTTTTTGCTTTTGTTGGGTCATACGCTTCATCTTCGTCGTCGGAACCCATACTTTTGGATGCTTCCCAATATTCTGCTGAGCCTAATTTGAAATCGGGTCGACTTTCCGCCTTATACCAAAAAATCTGGTCATTTAATTTATTTGATTTTGCGTTGTTGTTAATCACTAAACATTCGAAATTCTCGGTGGTCTGGTCCATCACGCTGGAAAATGCTTCCAGAGTTGGAAACATAGATGCATAATTTTCCCAGATGCGTTTGCGATTTGTCATATAAGGTTCTCGAAGTATGAATACATAATCGATATTGGTACGTAAATTGGGGGGAATACCTAATGGATATTGCATGGTAATAATCAACATCACCTTCCAATGTCGACCATTCATAAATAGGAGACGCATCATTTTATCGCGGGTCCAAGATTGGTCATATAAACAATCATCTAATATGACGAACGCGCGGGGGTCGATGGTTGTTTTTTTATAATTTTCGATTTCTTTATTCATTGTTTTTAACACTATTTTTTGACGACGGAGAATGTTCTCAATCAATACGGTATTGTATTCTTCGTGAATAAAAACTTTTGGGACATGAGAAGCATAAAATCCGTTTCCTGCTTCTGTTCCCGAAATCACCGTTCCGATGGGAACATCTTGATGATGGTATAATAAATCTCTTACCAAATACGATTTACCGGTATCACGTCTTCCAATCATAACAATCACAGGGCCTTTATTTTCATTGGGTTTGAAAGTAATGGTTCGCATATCAAATTTTTTTAATTCTAGAGACATTACTAAACGTTCTCTACTTATAGTTATAATAATAAAATAAAAAAATGTTGCAAACGTATTTCCATTGTTCTCGATTGTATTTTTTGTATTCTACTTTTTCTCCTCCTTTTCTCCTTGTTCTCATTCTTGTAATTTGTATATTATTCATTACAAGAATCCTGATTTTTATGAAAGACAAAAGACAAATAAAAAACAAAATACATAAAAAATAGAATACAATGGAGAACCTAGGTTCTCGAACATAGAAAAAGAATACTGTAAAAACAAGTGAAATATCAAATAAACAAAATGATTTTAGGAAAACTGAGTGATATAATAGAAAACGTTCAAACTCGAAATAATATATAAGTTTTGATAAATATAGGCATATAGTCATATGAGCATGTCAAGTGAAGTTCCTAAATTTTCAGTAAACGCACAGAGAACCAAATTGTTTGATATTCAAAAACTATCGAATCAGTATATCAAAACAGAACAGGATATTCAACATGAGTATAATCCATTTTGTATGAAATCTCTACAAAAATACAATCCTATTTATTCTATTTTTTTCGATATAGAGGCAGACAGTGAGAACACAATATCCTTGAATCAAAAATATGAATTTATCGATATGAATACTGTATTGGATATATCCGAAGAAAAGGTTCTCGAGAAACCGGTCTTTATCAAGTTCTCACCTTTGTTGGACCCGATTCGATATATGATTGGAAAATATGATATTCATGATGATAGTATACGGACTCTTCCCGCCTACGGCGGGAATGCTTTTCCTAAGTTGGAGAACAAACACAATGCATCGTATGTCGATTGTTTTTTCAGTTATTTGAGTAGTCAACTTTTGAATAAACATGGATTTTTGAATTCCATTGATTTCTATGGCTCCTATTTGGCAGTCCAAGAAAAATATAAAATGAATGTGATAGATGATATAGAGTATTTGAATAGTTCTCCATTTTTTATTTCACATATTGGAAAACTATTTTCGGTGACGGAATCCAATGAGGCACTTTTTTCGAATTATGGTTCTCGAAGGAACAAAAACAAACTGCATATTAAAAGTGAAAAATTAAATATTTCTATAGAAAATTTGGAGGAACAATGTGAAGCCAAAACGGAGGTAGGAGGAGGAGGAGAGAATCAATTGGAAGAAGGAGAACATGAATTAGTATATGAAAAAAATGCATCGGAAAAAATGAAAGAATCTTCCTCTTCTTTATCTTCACATTCTACCGCAAATACATCCAATAATAGCGAAACCAATTATAGTACTGAAGACGAAGAGGAGGGAGAAGAAGAAGACGATGATGAGAACAGAAGTGAAGACGACAACGAGAACGAAAATGAGGGAAGCGAGGAGGAAGACGAAGAGGAGGAAGAGGAAGATGAAGACGAAGATGAGGAAGACGAAGAGAATGAAAGTGAAGTATATTGTTATATCAATGATTTCCCGGTTCAAATGATTTGCCAGGAAAGATGCACCGGAACCATTGACGATTTATTTGAAAAAGGAGAAATTAATAAATCCCAAGGCGCAAGTGCATTGTTCCAGATTATTATGACATTGATTACCTATCAAAAAGCATTTCATTTTACACATAACGATTTACATACAAACAATATCATGTATACGACGACAAAACATGCATTTTTATATTATGAATTCCAAGGTAAAAAATACAAAGTCCCTACCTATGGACGCATTTATAAAATAATTGATTTCGGAAGAGGAATTTACAAATTCAATGGAAATGTGTTTTGCAGTGATAGTTTCGCAGTGGGCGGAGACGGCTATACGCAATACAATTTCGAGCCGTTTTTTAATGAAAGTAAACCGCGACTTGAACCGAATTATAGTTTTGATTTATGTCGGTTAGGTTGCTCTATTTATGATTTTATTATTGATAATGAAGATAGTCTTCATGATTTGGATGAATTCCAGAGAACCATTTATCGATGGTGTTTAGATGACAATGGAAAGAATGTATTATATAAAAAAAATGGCAATGAAAGATATCCCGGATTTAAACTGTATAAGATGATAGCGAGAAGCGTCCATAATCACTTGCCCGAAAAACAATTAGAATATCCGTTTTTTAATCAATATGAAGTATCTGAAAAAGTATGGAAAAAAATAAATGGAAAAGAAAAACATTTAGTGATGTGTATCGACAAAATACCTTGCTATGTAAATAATTCGTTATAATGAATAATTAAATATTTAGGTATTTATTATTAGACAGACGACATGGAAAAGATTTTCATTATATCTATCGCGGTTACTTTACTCTTTTGTGTAGCGAAATTCATAGAAATGAAATTCATTCATGATGAATTAAAACCGCTCAAGGAGGTTGTCCGTGATGCAATCATTGTTATGATGTGTACCATTGCGGCGACTACAGTTGTTTTCAATATGGATAGTAGTATTTTTGAGTTTTTTAATGTGGTTACGGAGAACAAAACCATCAATCCCTCCAATACAGAAATCTTTACAGATACTCCTGGATTTTAGACCTTTTCTAATATGAAATACGAATTTATTTATAGAATAATTGTATAATGATACCATTTATCGTAGCCATATTAGCACCTATCGTAAATTCCATACAAATGTTTCCTCAATTATGGAAGACATATACAACAAAAAATGTAAAAGACTTATCATTGTTCTCTTTATTACTTATTCTCATGACGAATTTGCTATGGTTGCTACATGGATATTTCATAACGGATATTTCACTCATTGCGGCAGGGATAGTTAGCATGTCAATCAATGTATCGCTATTCGCGTTGTATTTTCTTTATAGAAAAAATCGGCGTTTGAAATAAGAAAACCCAAATAAATAATATTGTTTTGTTGAAACCATATTATTTTTCGCGTACATTATAACTGTATAAATCGTCCCATATTATCCTTTTTCTCTTTTTTTACTGAGAGGTTTCCTATTTGTTCTACGATTTGTATTCTTCTTTTTTGTAAATATTCTCTGTTTTTTCCCTCCTTTATTTTCTGGTGAACGAAGCGCCATGTATTGATTGATATATTCATAAATACATTTTTTATAATCTGGTATAATGGCAACAGAAGAACCATACTCTGTACAGAAGTCTGATTTAAGTTTTTGAATTGCACTTTGGAAATCAATAGAATCATCTCGTTTTATTTTATTGAATCCTAGAAAACATATCTCAAGAATTCGGTCAATACCATAGTCAATGGACATATTATTTTCATTATATGTTTTATATGGGTTGGCTAATAAATAACATAAAGCATTGAACTGTTCTCTTTCTATTTTAGCAGTATCTTGTGGAACATATACATTATCCGAATTATAGGAAGAATTTATGTACATGGTATATGGATAATATTTTTCAATAAATATTGTAAAAAAATGCTTCTTTCTATAAAAATTTTTATCATCGATCATACGTGATATTATAACCATAGGCAATACGTAATAGGAGGAGTCTACATTGATTCCCGATTCAACGCGACTATATGCTAGTAGTGTATCTACCGAGTTATATAGTGGCATATGAATTAATTTATTAAATTGTGCTATAGGTATTTTCTCACTGAAAACAACATCATGAATAAATTGTCTTAAACTATTATTTGGATATATATTGTATTGAAGACCATGATGAATATAGGCAAGTATTTCTCGTAACGTATTTGCTAAGTTAGGTAACTTAGGTAAATTACCGATTAAGGAAAAAGGTGTATCGTTTAAATAGTCTATTAAATAGTCTATTTTTCTTTCATAAACAACTCCAACAAGAAAATCAAATTGCCATTCTACAGAACTCGAAGTAGAGTTTATATTTGTATTTCTTGTAGATACAGTGGCGATTCGTGAACTTATGAAAGGATAAAGTGGTTTTTCAGTAAATGAACTATCTGAATAACCATCTTCAATAGCATATCTAGTCAATGATTTATATGGTTCAGCTAATTTGAATGGTTCAACTGAATTGGATTCATTGGATAATTTAACTAAATTGGATTCATTGAATGATTTGGATGATTTGGATGATTTGGATGATTTGGATGATTTGGATGATTTGGATGATTTGGTTGGTTTGGTTGGTTTGGACTTATTGGATGATTTGGACTTATTGGATGGTTTGGTTCGTTTGGTTGGTTTGGATTTATTGGGTGGTTTGGGTGGGTTGGATGATTCAAATGATTCGGATTCATTGGATGAACTAGAACGCGTGGATGATGTGGATTGTTTGGGTGGATTGGATGATTCAACTGATTCGGATTCACTGGATGGGCTAGAACGCGTGGATGACGTGGATTGTTCGACAAAGTCAGATGACATTTATAATATTCAATTATATAATATAATATAATATACCTGATATTCAACTCGAAACAATTATAACTCTTCGAAATCGATAAAAGGGTCTTCCGAAGAAACCGCGTTTCCTGCAGTATCTATATCCAATACATCGAATCCAGATAAATCGACGGTATCCATAATTTTAATATTGCCATTGTCTTCGTCATCACTGTCTTCCTCCATCTTACGGCGAATCGCCCTCTCCATGCTTATTTTCTCCAACTGTTCAATGGTTTTTGGAGCATTTACCTCCTGCAATTGGTTCGTTTCATCCAATATAGAATCCGTATCATTAAACGTAAGACGAGTAATCACTGGTGAATTATCAATGTTTTTAATTGCGGGAACCACTTCGGGGATATTGTCTTCTTTGTTGGGTGGTATATCGAAAATATCGGATTCGTTATCACTTTCTTCCACATTGGTGGCGGAATCTGGATTGGTCGACGCATTTTTCAATACCGGATTCTCCACGTTCTCAATTGTGACCTCCTCTTCTTGTTCCACACTTTCGTCCAAATAAGCGCGAATGATGGATTCGGTGGGAATACTATCGCGGATAGCAATCAATATACACTCTTGTACAATGACTTCCAATTCACGATTGTTTTTTTGGATTTGCAAGGGAGAAATGTTCTTTTCAAACAAATATACATTCATGTATATTTTCCGCGCGGCATGAATATATACTTTATGAATGAATGTATCTAATTTGGGTATAGATATATCAATTTTCTTTTGTTTGTTTCCTACACGAATGCTTGTGAGAACCTTCAATTGAATAATATGTACACAGGTAATCAAATCTTCTAAATAATTACACGCACTGCGTTCGATGATTCGGGTTCGCTCCTGTTCTATAATGATGGAATTCCATTTTGGAACGCGACATAACAAATTTTGAAAGGTCATCAAATACTTACCTACTTCATCATTGTCAATACACATTTTCCACGATTCCTCGAATATAGAACGAATACCTTCAATTATCAAGGGAGTAAATATACTCACTAAACGTGCGCACCATTCATTTCTCGATTCCTGCAAATTTGAGATAACAAAATCGTCCATTTCTTTTTCAATATAATTATTCCACTTATATATTTTTATTCTACCTAAACGAATATCCTAGTTCGATGAAAAATAGATAACATCCAACATATAAAGAATCAATAACTTTTCACATCGATATTCCGATTTGATTTTATGGAATTCCATTTGATATTTTATGACAAGTTCTCCATGCCACCATTCCGATGTCTCTACAAATTCCATTAAATCCAAACAAGATATTCCATTTTCGTAAAAACGGCTGGCTAGTTCTACTAAATTCGCATGGGTTATTTCGCTAGGTGGATTGGGTTTGTATATATGGTTCTCAATCCATTGTTGTTTTTCTTTTTCATGATTTGTAAAATCTATCTTTTTTTGCAGATTGTATTGATGGAGGTTGAGAACCTTGCCATTTTCAATATATTCAGGGACATATATTTCACAAAACCGAGATAAAATAGGGTTCAATAACTTATTTTTGTTCTCCACAATAATAAAAAAACGTGTATTATAACTGAACAATTCAATACATCTTCTTAGGGCGGATTGCGCATCTATCGTTAAAAAATCCGCATTCATTAGGACAATGATTTTGAAGAGAACCCCGGAACTCGACTGAATATTCGATTTCGCAAAAAACTTCAAATCCTCGCGTATAAATTTAATTCCTTTACCATGTGCGCAGTTGACAAACATCACATTTGTTTTTATTTTTTGTTTATCATTATTGTAGATTTTATTTAAAAAATCGTAGACAATGGTTCTCTTCCCCGTTCCTGAAGAGCCGTGAAATATAATATGTGGTATTTTATTTGTTTTCAAAAAATAATCAATCTTCTTTTGAATGTTTTCATGCAATGGCAATATTATCTGTTGAGAACATTTGGATATAGGCTCACTCGGTTGTTTCGTTTCAACAAAAAAGTTTTTGATTTTTTGTTCTTGTAATATATTCATAATGGAAAGATGAATAATTATGGATATATTCCTTTATTATATTTTTGATATTTGTAATAAGTATTGTATTTTTATGAATCCAATTTCGTAATTATTCCCAATTGTTTTGTGAAAACAAATCTTTCGTGGTACATTGTTTTCCGATGTAAATTGCAATGTAAACAGGCAATCACGAGATTGTCTTTATTGTGGCCAAATTGGTTATCGAGTCTTTCCAATGTCCATTGTTTCGGGGTTCTCGAAGGTTCGTATAATACTTCCACTTTTTCTTTGCAATAGAAACAATCCAAATTAGATTTCAATAATAAATCGATGGCGGTTTTGAAATCCACAAATTGTTCGGTATCGTAAATCTTTTTTATGATATCTTGAGAACGATAACCATTCAATTTATTTTTAATTTCAGATGTATATATTTCCATATGTGGGGTGGGGGGTAGGTTCTCATTGATTTTCCGGATATTTTGTATTTGATTGTCGAAAGAAAAATCAGAGGGTTCAAAATTCCATTTGTTTTTATGGACCACCTTTCTCATAACCGGTTGTTTTTTCATTTTATTTTTATTGCCGGTATTACTACTATTACTACTATTACTATTCTTTGTTTCTATGATAATTTTTTTGTTGGTAGATTCGTTCGGTTGGTCATTCATGAAAACCCTTATACACTACTATGTTTACAGAAAAATAGTTTTAAGTTTGTTATTAGATATTTTATACCTTATATATTTGAAGATACGAAAGAAAACCCTATTATGAATGATAAAAATATAAATACAGTTATACATATCTTATTATTTATATATAATTATATAAAATTATATATAATGAGTGACATAACACAGATAATTTTAGAAAGCAGTGAACCTGAGCCAGAAAGTAAAGGAGTGAAACAATTACAAGAACTATTAGAAGGATTACCAAAAAAACAGGCTGAAATCACTTTAGAAGAATTGGGAAGATACATGCGTGATAGACAAGAAGAAGTAGTTAAACTAGTATCAGAAAATCAAATTTTGACTAGAGCTTTGTTAGAACAAGCAAATATATCAGGAGAATTATTAGGAAGTATTGACGATAAGACCGGCGAAGTAAATGCTTCTATGCCGATTTTTGATAAACGTCAAAAAATGCAAACTGCGATAGTCGAAGAAACGAGAGAAAGTATTGCTACTCTTGTAGGAATTGCGGAACGAATGGCAGATTCTATAGAAAAAATGAATAGAAAACTTGAAGTATTAAATGAAAGAGTTGAACTAGTAGAATCGGAAATCAAAGGCACCAGAGAAGACGTTACAGGTGTTGGAAAGGAAGTCAAACTCACTGGAGAAGCTATAACAGGTGTTGGAGAGGAAGTCAAACGCACCGGAGAAGCGATAACAGGTGTTGGAGAGGAAGTCAAAGGCACCAAAGCAGCCGTTGAAGTTGTTGGACAAAAAGTGCAAACTGTTGGAAAAGAAATGCACGAGCGATTTGATGATGTAAAATCAGTTCTTAACCAAAATTTCAGTCTTATTATTGGAAAACTAAACACATTAAATGGACAATTATCAGAAAGATGCGAGATTAAATATGACAAAGGTGTTGGAGTATTTGTAAATAGTTTTATTTGGTGTATATTAGTGTTATTATGGTTCGTATCTGAATTTATAAAAACGGTATATAGTGGATATATAGTAGTGAAGGAACAGATATTAGGAATTGTTAGTGATTTTTTTCCATTTATTTCAAATACTGTGAAATTACTACTTAGAATTATTTGGGGGCTATTTGAAGTTTCTTACATTGTTCTTTTAATAGACAAACTGTGTCTTTTTTTAAATATTCCTAAACTTGGATTATATCTAGTAGGACTTATAGCCAAAACTTTTATGGAAATAATTATCAATTCGATTTCCTTTGTAATAACTGTAATGTGGAGCTTCGGTGAACCTGTAAGAGATTTACTTAGTGCATTATACAAAGACAGTCCGTTAGAAACTTACTGTAATTGGTTGTTTAATTATATGATGGATTTATTTTCCAAATCAATGAATTGGTTTACGAACCTACTTGTAGAAAAAGTTAAAGCAAATCTTCCATCGATTCCGAAATGGTGGGGAGGCGAAGAATCGTTCGCCAAACGGGAAGGCGAAGAATCGTTCGCCAAAAAAGGTGGTGCAGAGCCATTCTCAGGAATCAACGGAAGAAAAACACAAGTAGATATTTATATGGATAAAATAATTGCTTTAAGTAATGAATATATAAAAAACCCTGAAAAAATGCATCATGATATGAAAAAATGTGATGCATTACTATGGAAACTTGAAGAAAAATATATAGATATGTTTGGAATAATTGCTCAATATTTTTATAATATTACACATAATAAAAGCAAAGATCAAGAACGTATTAATAAAAAATTTAATGCTCATATAAACAGAACTCCAAATATCACAATAAAATTAAAGGAATTTTTAGATGAGTTTCAAGATATAACAAAATACCATATATTAGAACTGAATTATAAATTTGATAAATTTAAAAGAAGACATCATATGAGAAAAGTATATCCTAGATTTACAGGAAAGAAGATGTCAAAAAGTAATAAAACAAGACGTATTCCTGGTATAAATTCTGAAGATAAGAAAAAAACAAAAAGTAATAAAAAAACACGTATTCCTGGTATAAATTCTGAACCTAATAAAAAAACAAAAAGTAATAAAAAAAGACGCATTTTTGTTACGAATTCTGAACCTAAGAAAGAAACCAAAACCAAAAGTAAAGGTTCAAAAGGAACAAGAACCAAACCGAATACTGTATAAAAAGGATACAACAAAAAATAAAATATAAATAAAAAGGAAATAGAAGTATTTTTTGGAATATAATATAAAGAATATAATAGTTAATATGGAAATTTCAACTGACTCTCAACAACTCGCAAATGAAAGTAATCATGTATTGGGTAACAATACAAATGTGAAGCCACCTATGATGTCGATTAATGAATCGAACTACAATACAGTGGATTTAATACTTGAAAAAGAAAAACAACACAATAAAAATGATACATGGAATAAGCTCGACAAAACGGGCAAAATACAGAAACTCCATGCATTCGCAGAAAAATATGGGAAAACAAACAATCTCCCCGTAAAAGATATAAAATCACTCAAGTTGTTTTTTATTGATTGTCTAGAAAAATCGAAACTGCAGAAAGCAAAGGATGTTGTATATGACAAAGAAGCCCGTGAAATCATAAGTATTCCATCTCTTTTTTTCAATGTGGCTTCTAAATCATTCACTCTCAAAATTATGGATGCGAAACGAGTGTCGACATTGAAGTCTTTGACGCCGAAGAGAGTGGCGAGTCAAACCAAATTGCATACTATCGAAGATGGAGAAAATGTATAAAATAGATACATATATAATAATATAAAAAAAATATATACGATATATTACAAATGCCAATTACAGATTTTTTGCATTATCGAGGATTTCATTCTTTTGAAGGACATTCTCAACAAGTTCCACAACAAGTAAAAGATTTAATAGAGTTAACAAAAACACCAAATATAAATGTCATGGAAATTGGATTTAACGCAGGACATTCTGCCGAAGTATTTTTAGAATTCAATAGAGAATTAACTTTAACATCTTTTGATTTGGGAGTCCATAATTATGTTACAGCAGCAAAAGAATATATAGATAGTAATTATCCAAATAGACATGTTTTAATTCTAGGTGATAGCAGAACAACTATTCCTACTTATTTAGAAAAAAACAAAGATAATAAATTTGATATTATATTTATTGTTGGGGGTCATATTTATGAAATAGAAAAACCAGATATAGAAAACTGTTTTCATTGGCCCCAAAAGGAAAGGATGGTAATTATTAATATAATTATATTTCAAATGGGTGGGGAAAAACAATTAAAAATTGGCCTTTC
>Ga0114959_10002928_pt1 | contig 13689 bp, 13 predicted proteins | sample C_130625_EF_Meta_FD_87317 | JGI IMG/M metagenome (GOLD analysis project Ga0114959, IMG submission 87317) | Freshwater microbial communities from Lake Croche, Canada to study carbon cycling - C_130625_EF_MetaG | ecosystem: Environmental > Aquatic > Freshwater > Lake | place: Lake Croche, Canada...
ATCGAACCGTCCCCCGCCCTGCGCGAGGCCGCCGAGACGGTCCGCGCCCCGCGCATTCACGACATTCTCGGCCAGGAAGGCCTGATCGAGCCAGACGCGCCCTCCGATGCCGAACCCTTCGACATCACCCGCGAACCCCTCGCCTTCCCCGCCGCCCGCGACGCCCGCTTGCAATCCCTGGCGCGCGGCGATGAAGGCTTTTTGCTGGCCATGGGCTACTCCACCCAACGCGGCTGGGGCGGCACCCATCCCTTCGTCGGCGAAATCCGCATGGGCGCCACAGCCGTCGAGATCACCCCGCCAGAGCTCGGCTTCCCCATCGAAATCGGCGAGATCACCCTCACCGAATGCCAGATGGTGAACCAGTTCAAAGGCTCGCGCACCGTCCCGCCGCAATTCACCCGCGGCTATGGGCTGGTCTTCGGCCATGCCGACCGCCGCGCCATGTCCATGGCCCTGGTCGACCGCGCCCTGCGCGCCGGCGAACTCGGCGAGGAGGCCACCGCCCCCGCCCAGATCCCCGAATTCGTCATCTCGCATTGCGACAACATCGAGGCCACCGGCTTCGTCGAGCATCTCAAGCTGCCGCATTACGTCGATTTCCAAAGCGAGCTGGAAACCATCCGCCGCATGCGGCGTGACGCCGCCAATGCGTCCCAGGACTGTGACGCGCAGGGAGCAGCCGAATGAACGGCTACAATTTCGCCTATCTCGATGAGCAGACCAAACGGATGATCCGCCGCGCCTTGCTCAAGGCCGTCGCCATCCCTGGCCACCAGATCCCGTTCGGCTCGCGCGAAATGCCGCTGCCCTATGGCTGGGGCACCGGCGGCATCCAGGTCACCGCCGCCGTGCTCGGCCCGCAGGACGTGCTGAAGGTCATCGACCAGGGAGCGGACGACACCACCAACGCTGTCAGCATCCGCCGCTTCTTCGCCCGCACCGCCGGCATCGCCACCACCACCCACACGAGCGACGCCACCATCATCCAGACCCGCCACCGCATCCCCGAACAGGGCCTGCGCGAAGGCCAGATCCTGGTCTATCAGGTGCCGATGCCCGAGCCGCTGGCCAAGCTCGAACCCTCCCGCGCCGAGACCACCCGCATGCACGGCCTCGCCGAATACGGCCTGATGCATGTGAAGCTCTATGAGGACATCACCCGCTACGGCCATGTCTCGATCAGCTATGACTACCCGGTGATGGTCGCCGAGCGGTATCTGATGTCACCCAGCCCCATCCCGGCCTATGACAACCCGAAGCTGCACCGCAACCCCGCCCTTCAGCTCTTCGGCGCCGGCCGCGAGAAGCGCCTCTACGCCATCCCGCCTTACACTGCGGTCCGCAGCCTCGATTTTGACGACCACCCGTTCCGCACCACCCGCGCCCCGCAGCATTGCGACCTCTGCGGCGATGACGCCTCGTATCTGGACGAGGTGGTGACGGACAACCAAGGCGGCCGCATGTTCGTCTGCTCCGATACAGACCACTGCGAATCCCGCCGCGCCAAGCAGGAGCAGCCGGCATGACCGATGACCGTATGCTCTCCGCCAGCGGCCTCAACCTCCGCTTCGGCACCGTCCCGGCCCTGGTCGATGTCGCGGCCGAGCTCTGGCCTGGCGAGGTTCTGGCCATCGTCGGCGAATCCGGCTCCGGCAAGACCACCCTGCTCAACGTGCTCTCCGGCCACATGGCGCCGCAATCCGGCCAGGTGCTGTATCGCGCGCCGGATGGCACGGAGACCGACGTCCACGCCATGTCCGCCCCGATGCTGCGCGCCCTGCATCGCTCAGACTGGGGCTTCGTCCATCAGAACCCCCGCGACGCGTTGCGCATGGGCGTCTCCGCCGGCGGCAATGTCGGCGAACGGCTGATGGCGCAAGGCAGCCGCCATTACGGTGACATCCGCGAAGCCGCCATCGCCTGGCTCGCCGAGGTCGAGATCGACGCCGACCGCGTTGATGATCTGCCCCGCACCTTCTCCGGCGGCATGTTGCAACGCCTGCAAATCGCCCGCACCCTGGTCACCCATCCCCGCCTGGTGTTCATGGACGAACCGACCGGCGGGCTCGATGTCTCCGTCCAGGCCCGCCTGCTCGACCTCATCCGCGGTCTCGTCGCAAGGCTCGGCATCGCCGTGGTGCTGGTCACCCACGATCTCGCCGTCGCCCGCCTGCTGGCCCATCGCGTGATGGTCATGCAGCGCGGCGAGGTGGTGGAGACCGGCCTCACCGATCAGGTGCTGGACGATCCGCAGCACCCCTACACCCAGCTCCTCGTTGCCTCGGTGCTCGCCGCATGAACGCCATCCAGACCCACGCGCTCTCCAAGCAATTCCTGCTGCATCTGCAAGGCGGGGTGCGCATCCCGGTGCTGCATGAGGTGGAATTCCACGCACGCTTCGGCGAATGCGTGGCCCTCAGCGGCCCGTCCGGCGCCGGCAAGACCACATTGCTGCGCAGCCTGTACGGCAATTACCGCGTCGGCTCCGGCGCATTGCTGGTCTGCCATCACGGCCAGATGGTCGATCTCGCCACCGCCACCCCGCGCGAGATCGTGGCCGTGCGGCGCGACACGCTCGGCTATGTCAGCCAGTTTCTCCGCGTCGTCCCCCGCGTCGCCGCTTTGGACATCGTCGCCGAGGCCGCCCGCAACGTCCCGCGCGAGGAAGCGCGCGACATGGCCGCCGCCCTGTTGCAACGCCTCAACATCGCCCCCCGCCTGCATTCTCTGCCACCCGCCACCTTTTCCGGCGGCGAGCAGCAGCGTATCAACCTCGCGCGCGGCTTTATCGGCGGCCACCCGATCCTGCTGCTCGACGAGCCGACCGCAAGCCTTGACGCCGAAAACCGCGACATCGTCATCGCCATGATCCGCGAGGCGACCGCACGCGGCACCGCCATCGTGGGCATCTTCCACGACGCCGTGGTGCGCGAGGCGGTGGCCAACCGGGTCCATATCGTTCTGCCCCATCAGGAAGCCGCATGACCGAGACGATCTTCACCAACGCCCAGCTCATCCTCCCTGACGCGGTGCGCCACGGCACGCTTGTGCTGCATGGCAGCCAGATCGTGGCGATCGAGGACGGCATCTCCACCGCCCCCGGCGCTATCGACCTTGACGGCGACTATCTGATGCCCGGCGTGATCGATGTGCACACCGACAATCTCGAACGCCAGGTGATGCCGCGCAGCAATGCCCGCTGGCCCTCGCGCTCGGCGATGCTGACGCATGACGCCCAGACCGCCTCGGCCGGCGTCACCACCGTGCTGGATGCGCTCTGCCTCGGCGATCTCGGCTTTGACGTCGCCCGCGTCCAGACCTTCCAGGACGGGGTGCGTGATCTCGATGCCCTCACCGGCACCGGCCTGCTGAAAAGCGAGCATTTCCTGCATCTGCGCTGCGAGATGCCGGCCATCGATGTGATGGACCTCGTCGATCCGGTGGCCGATCATCCGCTGGTGCGCATGGTGAGCCTGATGGATCACTCCCCCGGCGTTGGCCAATACGCCAATATGGAGGTCTATCGCCGGGTGCGCCGCAGCTACGGCATGAACGAGGAGCAGATCGACGCCCGCATCGAGAAGCTCCTCGCCCAGCGCGCGAAATACCGCCGCCCGCATCGGGACGCGCTGCTGAAGCGCGTCGCCCATCTCAACGTCTCGCTTGCCAGCCATGACGATCAGACGGTGGAGAACATCGCAGAGAACATCGCCGACGGCATCGGCATCAGCGAATTCCCGGTGACCATGGCAGCCGCAAGCGCCGCCCGCGAGGGGGGCATGACGGTGATCGCCGGCGCCCCCAACATCGTCCGCGGCGGCTCGCATTCCGGCAACGTCTCCGCCGCCGATCTGGTGCGCGCCGGCACGGTGGACGCCTTCGCGTCTGATTACGTCCCCGCCGCCCTGGTCGAGGCCGCCTTTCTCACCGCCCGCATGGGGGCCGCCACCCTGCCAGCCGCCATCGCCATGGTCACCGCCAACCCCGCCGCCATGGCCCGCCTGCCCGATCGCGGCCGGCTCGAGACCGGGCTGCGCGCCGATCTCGTTCGGGTGCGCATCTGGCAGGACCAGCCGGTGGTGCGCGCGGTCTGGCGCGCCGGCGAGCGCGTGGCCTGATGCGCGTCGCGGTCTATTACGCCCCGGCGCTGCGCGATCCGCTCTGGCAGCTCGGCAGCCAATGGCTCGGTCGCGACGCCGATAGCGGCGCAGCGGTGACCCAACCGGACGTGCCGGGCATCGCCGACGTTACGGCCGATGCGCGTCATTACGGCTTCCACGCCACACTGAAGCCGCCGATGCGTCTCATTCCTGGCACCAGCTGGGACGCTCTGGTGACCGCGGCGGATGACCTCGCCCGCAAGATGGCGCCCTTTGACCTGCCCACGATCGAGATCGACGATCTGCATGGCTTCCTCGCCATCGTGACACCCGACCCAGGTGCCGCCCTGTCCGCCTACGCCGAAGCCTGGGTCCGCGGCCTGGACCTGTTCCGCGCCGCCCCCACCGAGCAAGAACTGGCCAAACGCCGCCGCGCGAAGCTCACCCCCCGGCAGGACGCCATGCTGACGCGCTGGGGCTATCCTTACGTGCTCGACACCTGGTTTTTCCACATGACCCTGACCCGGCGCCTCACCCCGGACGAGCAGGCTCTGTATCGCCCACAGATCGACGCCCTGTTCAGCGACACGCTGCACGCCCCAAGACGGGTCAGCGATGTCTGCCTCTATGTGCAGGAGACGGAGGACGCGCCCTTCATGCTGGCCGAGCGTCTGCCATTGCTCGGATAACGGCAACACGCGCAATCGTTAAGCCCTTCGCAACCTGTTGATGAAACAATAGCTGCGTTTCGAGAAGGGACCACGCGGCCCATGCGTCTGGTGTACTCGCTGCCGCTGGCGGCGCTTCTGCTGCTGAACATCGCCCTGGTCGCGATCGGCACATATGTTGGCGGCACCGTGCTTTATTCCGAACGCAACGCGCTGCGGGCTGTGCATCAGCTCAATGATCTGCTGCGGGCACAGGAATTCCTCAGCCGCGAGCGCGGCCCCACCAACGGCGCACTGGGCTCACCGCTGTTCGGCCAGGAAGCCTTCACCGAGAAGCTGATCCAGGCCCGCGACGCCAGCAATGTGGCGCTGACAAGGGCGATCGTGAGCCTCGGCGATGACGGCCAGGATGGCACCGTGTCCCAGATCGTCGCCCTGCAAAATCTGCAAAATGACGTGGCAAAGGCCCGGAGCCTCGTGGACCGTATGCTGGCTCTGCCCGTCCAGGAGCGCCGCTTCGGGGAAATCGATCGCACCGTCCATGCCATGACCGATCTGATACCGCCCCTCTCGCTGGTCGTCGCCCGCGCCGGGGCCAATGTCATGCGCGCTGACCCAAGCCTGGCGCCGATCATCGCCATCGCCCGCGCCGCGGCCGATCTCCGCGAATACGCCGGCAAGATCGGCTCGGTGTTCACCGCCTCGCTCGCCACCGAGCGGCCTTTCACCGCGGCGCAGATCAACGAGATCCGCATTCTCCAGGGCCAGGTGCGAGAGCTGCGCCACGAGGTGACTGAGGGCTTCGCCATCGCCACCGAGCTCCAGGCACAATCACGGCTCGAAACCGCCCTCGCCGCCATGGAAACCCATTATTTTACCGAGGCCACCGCGCTGCTCGAACAGGTGATCTCCGTCGGCCTCAAGGATGGCGGTTTTCCCCTCACCGCCGAGTGGTTCGCCGAACTTTACGTGCCGGCCATGGGGAGCATCCTGGACGTCCGCGACGCCGCGATGGAAAACGCCAAAACAGCCGTTGAGATCGATATCAAGCGGCGATTGCTGCAATTCCTCGCCACCGTCGCCGCTGGCGTGCTGTCACTGGCCATCGCCATCACCGCAACCCTCGCTTTACGCCAGCGCATCATCAACCCGATGCTCGACCTCGCCAACCAGGTCTTCCTTCTGGCCAGCGGCGCCCGCACGACGCCGATCCACACCAGGGCCACCAACCCCCTGATCCGGCGCCTGGCCACAGCCATTGAGGAGCTGCGCCAGGCCGCCAACAAGCTCAACGAAATCACCTCGCGCGAGGCGGCCTTGGAGGCCAGACGCGCCGAGCTGCTGCGCAAGCTCGAGATTCCGCTCACCAGTATCGAAAAAGAAAGCGCCGCGCTGTGCCTGCGTGTCGGCCAGGCCAAGGCCGCCTTGCGACAATCCGCCGAAGCGCTCGCCCAGCTCGGCCCCCGGGCCAGCGAACACCGGACGAGACTCAACGAGGCAGCGGATTGCGCGGCCGAGCAATCTGTGCAGCTCGACTCCCATGCCGTGCGGCTCTGCGGGCTCGCCACGCTGATGCGCGACCTTACCGCGAAAGCTGATCTGCAGGGCGACCGTCTCGCAAGCAGCCGGATGCGCTCACAGGCCGCAGGCCTGCTCAGCAGCATCACCGCCGTCAGCCAGGCAATCGGCCGGATGAACCTCGCCGGCATGGCCGCCATGAGCGCCCTGGTGACCGACCCGACGCTCGCCGACGCCGCCGCGATCTGCCGCCCCATGGCGAACCGCACTGTGGACACCGCCGAAGATCTGGGCCAGGGCATGGGCGCGCTGAACGGTGCCATACGCCAGATCATGGGGCTGCTTGACCAGCTGGACCGTAGCACCCCGGCGGCCAAACCAGATCAGAGCGGCGCTGTGGTGGATAAACAGCCCCGCCTGAAAAATCAGGCCGCCATGACCTGAAACCAGATATCGGAACACCAGATTTCCGAAGTGACGGCCCGTCCATCGTTTCGAGAGCCGATTTCGCGCGCCGGGTTATCCGGCGGCGGCGCCTAAAAAACCCACGCAAGTCTGTGCTGGCTCAGTCTACAAGGCCCAGCGCAGGCGTGAATGACTTCTGAACATCACACGAAATGTGAACCACGTCACAGCGCGCGCCATTAGGCAGATGCATTGTTTCCCTGCGCCGGGCGTCACCCGGTGTTCAGTTTGGAGACATCGGATGCCCCGTCCCACGTCCATGCGAAACCGCAGCCTCCTCATCATCGGCGCCCTCGCCGGCCTGCCCCGCATCCTGATCAATGACATTGAGGATACGGACCTCTTCCAGATCGATCGCTGCGAAACCGGGGCTGCCGCCCTGTCCAGGCTCTCCACCAAGTCCTCGTCCCATGACGCGATCATGATCGCCGACGACATGACCGATACCGACGCAGCCTCCCTTTGCATGAAGCTGCGCCTGCGCGGCCTCAACACCCCCATCATCCTGCTCGGCTCAGCACCGCAGCACCAGATGAGCGAGGACGAGGTTGTCCGTGGGCTTGACGCCGGTGCCAACGACTTTATCGCCCAGCCCTTTCGCTTCGGCGAGGTCATGGCCCGGCTACGCGCCCAGATGCGGTTGCATGAAAACAGCGACAACATCGTTCTTACCGTCGGTGCCTTCCAATTCCGCCCCGCCCAGCGCATGCTCCAGCACAGCCAAACGGGCGCGCGCATGCGGCTGACCGAAAAGGAAGCCGCCGTCCTCAAGCTGCTCTACCGCGCCGACGGCCCGCTGTCCCGCAACACGCTGCTCGCCGAAATCTGGGGCTACAGCGAAACCGCCACCACCCACACCGTCGAGACCCATATCTACCGCCTGCGCCGCAAGATCGAACCGAACCCGCAGGAAATCAGCCTGCTGGTGAGTGACCATGGCGGCTATCGCCTCATCACCCCCAAACCGCCCCGCCGCGACCAGCGCGCGCCATCGCACGAAATGGCACTTACCCCCGCCTAAGTCTGCTCACCTGAGTCCGCTCACCTAAGTCTGCTTGCCTAAGCCCTCCCAACGGTCAGATCCGGCCCAATAGGCCGGCTCTGACCACCGCCAGCCGGTCCACCACTCCGCGATGCCGCCCTCCACGTACCAGGTCTCGCCGCGCCAACACAGCAGGCAACGCCGCCGCGATCACCCCACCCGAGAACCCACCCGCACCGCCGCGCAGCCATTCCAAGGCCAGCCCCGTCAGCTCCGCCAGCACCGGCGTCGCACAGGACGGATCGCGCAGCACATGATCCCTTGTCAGACCATGCCCCCCCAAAAGCGCATCCGGCAGACCACACCGCCCCTGTCGCGCCAAGCCCGCCACCCCAAGCACACTGCCCACCGCCGCATAGGCCCCACCGAGCAGACGCAACCGCTCAAGTTCCGCCGCCGATCCCCCCAGCAGTCGCCCGACCGCCACCGCCAGCCCCCCACCGGTGCCAAGCTTGTGCGCGCGCCACGTCGCTACATCCGGCATGGTCTCGTCCGCCTCAACCTCCCGCGCCGCAATCATCGACTCGACGTCAGCAGCCGCCACCACGCCCCGATCCAGCAGCGCCCCAAGCGGCCCCGCCACCTCGTGCCGCCGCCGCACCCCCTGCACCACCTCGCGCCACCATTGCAGCCGAATCAGCGCCAGCATCGGCTCGCTCACCACCTCACGCGCCCGCGCCAGTTCATGGTTGACCGCGCACAGCACCCAAACCGCCTCGCGCTGCTCCGTCGGCGCGAACAGGCTCGCCAGAAACCGATCCGGATCATTGCGGCGCACAAAATCAGCCAGCGTGCTATCTGTCATGGTGCCGAGGTGGCACGATGCCGCAACGCCTGCAAGCTTGACGCACGCGCCCCTCGCCCATAGCTACCGCACGGCGCGCGCAACAATGACCTGCGCCAAACTCAGCCCGGAGAAACCGCCAATGGCCTTCGAACTCCCCACCCTCCCCTACGCCACCGCCGACCTCGCCGCCAAAGGCATGTGCCAGGAAACGCTGGAGCTGCACCACGGCAAGCACCACCAGGCCTATGTCACCGCGCTGAACGGCTTCGTCGAAAAGAATGCCGACCTTCAGGGCAAGACCCTCGAAGAGATCGTCGCCTTCTCCTACGGCAAGGCCGACCTCGCCCCGGTGTTCAACAACGCCGGCCAGCACTGGAACCACATCCTGTTCTGGAACAACATGTCCGCCAAGGGCGGCGCCATCCCGGGCAAGCTCGAAGCCAAGCTGATCGAGGATTTCGGCTCGATCGCCGCCTTCAAGGACGCGATGAAGACCGCCGCCACCACCCAGTTCGGCTCCGGCTGGGCCTGGCTCGTGCTCGGCACCGACGGCAAGCTGAAGGCCACCAAGACCCCCAATGGCTCCAACCCGCTCGCCACCGGCGAGGGCAAGGCCCTGCTCGGCATCGATGTGTGGGAGCACTCCTACTATCTCGACTTCCGCAACCGCCGCCCGGACTACGTCACCAACTGGCTCGACAACCTCGCCAACTACGAGTTCGCCGAAGCCGAGCTGGGCTGAACCCCAAGCCTGAAACCACCGGCCGGGGCCCCAAACCCCGGCCATTCTTCCGGTGGCACTCGCGCAGACGGGTCCCCATCTGCACAACGACGCAATGACCGCAGGAGCCCGCAAGATGGACGCCCCAACCGAATACACGCCACCCAAGGTCTGGACCTGGGACCAATCCAATGGCGGCCGCTTCGCCAACATCAACCGCCCCATCGCCGGCGCCACCCATGAGAAGGAACTCCCGGTCGGCCGCCACCCGCTCCAGCTTTATTCGCTGGCCACGCCCAACGGCGTGAAGGTCACCGTCATGCTCGAGGAGCTGCTCGCCCTCGGCCACACCGGCGCCGAATACGACGCCTGGCTGATCCGCATCGGCGAAGGCGACCAATTCGGCAGCGGCTTCGTCGCCGTTAACCCGAACTCCAAAATCCCTGCCTTGCTCGACCGCAGCGGCGAAACCCCGATCCGCGTCTTCGAGTCCGGCGCCATCTTGGTCCATCTCGCCGAGAAATTCGGCGAATTCCTGCCAACCGCCCCGGAAGCCCGCGCCGAATGCCTCTCCTGGCTGTTCTGGCAAATGGGCAGCGCCCCCTATCTCGGCGGCGGCTTCGGCCATTTCTACGCCTATGCGCCGACCAAGATGGAATACCCCATCAACCGCTTCGCCATGGAAACCAAACGCCAGCTCGACGTGCTGGACCGCCGCCTGGCCGAAAGCGAATATCTCGCCGGCCCCGACTACACCATCGCCGACATCGCCGTCTGGCCCTGGTATGGCGGCATGGTCCTCGGCTGGATGTACGGGGCCGCCGAATTCCTCGACGTCCAAAGCTACAAAAACGTCCTCCGCTGGGCCGAACAAATCCACGCCCGCCCCGCCGTCAAACGCGGCCGCACGGTCAACCGTATGCAGGGCGACCTCTCAAGCCAGCTCCGCGAGCGGCACGAGGCCAGCGACTTTGAGACCAAGACTCAGGACAAGCTGGAGGCGCAGGCCTAAGAAAGCGGTTCTTTTTTGAAAAGAAGAACCAAAAAACGTTTCGGGTTTGACTGCGGCCGAACGTAAAAAGTGGGGTGCGAAAATGCACCCCACTTTGGCCCTCTTGGCACCTCAGGCTTGTGGATTTCAAACGAATTGCGGCTATATCTTACCTACCGCCGCGCCCGCCGCACCGCACTTTCCACCAAAATCCCCGCCAAGCCCAAAGCCAGCACCAAAGCCGGCGCCGGCACCCCAAGCCGCGGCAACACCAAAATCGCCACCAACAGCCACACCGCAATGGTCACCGCAAACGGCACGTCATCCACAAACAGCCCGATGAACTCGGCCAGAACCGTCTTGATCATGCCACGCTCCCCTTCCGGCACAGCCGCACCGCCAGCAATGACGCCCCCAGGAACAGCGCGAACAGCCCGAGCAACGACCAATCCGCGCCCGGCCAGTCAAAGCCGCCCCCTTCCCCCACCCAGAACGTACCAAACGCGCTGAGCAGCAGCCCGACGGTGAATTTCAAGGTGTTCTCCGGAATGGTCGACACCGGCTTGTGCAACACGAGCCCCAGCGCCACCACCAACAGCAACGCCGCAATCGCGCCCACACTCGCCGGCACCAGCAACCCGCCACCGGCCGCCCCCAGCGCAATCACGATGAACACCACCTCGATGCCCTCCACCATGGTGATCTTGAACGCAGCGGACACCGCCACCCGGTCAAACCCCTGCGTCGCCCGGGCGAAACGGCTCAGCGTCGCCACTTCCTTGGCGAACAGTGCGTCCTCATCATGCAGCGGAATGATGCCGGCGGCGCGCAGAATGGCCTTGCGCAGCCAACGCAGCCCAAACAGCAGCAACAGCGTGCCCACGCCAAGCTGCACCACATCAAGCGGTATCCGGGTCAGCGTTGGGCCAAGCACGACCACAATCACCAGGAGCAAGAGCAAAGCCAACCCCGCACCGCCCAGTGCCCCCTTCCAGCCACGCACCACGCCCACGGCCAACACCACCGTCAAGGCCTCGATAAATTCCACCAGCGAGGCCAAAAACCCCGCCAGCACAGTCGGGCCCGCATGGGTCCAGTCGATCGCGAACACGGCAAACTCCAAAATTCAGATTGCAGGCACCAACGCACAACGATCCGGCGGAACCGAAAACGCCAACGCCGCACCATCCGCCACACGATGCGGCCAGTCGAGCTGGAACATACCCAAGCTGCATTGCAGCGTCACCCTCCAGCATCGACCATGGAACATGCAGGCCAGCACCGTCCCCTCCAGACGGTTCTGCGGATGCGCCTCAACAGGCAACGCATCCTCCGGCCGGAACACAAGATCAACCTCCCGCCCTGGCACAGCGCCGTGCGACAGCAGCCGCAGCTCCCCTGCGGTGAAGATGGCACCCTCCATCACCCCGCGCAGCACATTCGCCCCACCGAGAAAACGCGCCACAAACAGCGAATTCGGCCGGCGATACAGCTCCTCCGGCGGCCCAGACTGCAACAACCGTCCATCCTGCATCACCGCCAGCCGGTCACACAGCGCCATCGCCTCGCTCTGGTCATGGGTGATGTAGATCGCCGTCGTGCCATGTGCCCGCACCAACTGCAGGATTTCCAGCCGCAAATGCTCGCGCAACGCCGCATCGACATTGGACAGCGGCTCATCCAACAAAATCACCTCCGGCCGCATCGCAAGCGACCGCGCCAGCGCCAGTCGCTGCTGCTGCCCACCAGACAATTGATCGGGAAACCGATCCGCCAATTCACCAATCGCCACCGACGCCAGAGCCTCGCGCACCCGCGCCTCACGCTCCGCACGCCTCATGCCCGCAAGCTCCAGCCCGAAGGCGACATTCCCCGCCACCGTCATATGCGGCCACACCGCATAGTCCTGGAACACATAGCCAACGCCGCGCTTCTCAATCCGCGCATTCACCCCCGGCCCGAACACCACCCGCCCGGCCACGGTGATCTCCCCGCCATCCGGATCAGACAGCCCCGCGATCAACCGGATCAACGTTGTCTTCCCCGAGCCGGATGGCCCCAGGATGGACAGGATCTCCCCTTTTGCCACCGCCAGATCGAGCCCCTTCAGCACCTGCTTGCCACCCAGGCGCTTCTCGATGCCACGACATTCCAGCCAAGACCTCACAGCTTTCTCCCCGCCCGACCCGGGCCAAACCGCCGCGTGATGGCAAACCGCGCCACCAGCCAGATCATCCCCGCCGAAGCCCCCGTGGCCATGATAGCCAACATCGACAGCGCCGAGCCGATGCCATCATTGTCATTGCCGAAATACCGCACGATCACCGAAGGAGCAGGCGCCCCCGCCGTCGGTTGCAACAGCTGGCTGATCGGCAGTTCGAACACCGTGCGCGCAAACACCAGCAGCACCGCGGTGATCAAACTCAGCGCAATCAGAGGCAGCACGATGCGCGTCAGCCGGGTGGTGGCGGAGGCGCCATGCAGCCGCGCCGCGTCGATCAGATTGGGTGAAATCTGCCCGATCGCCGGCAGGATCACCACCAGCGCATAAGGCAGCCCATGCGACACATAGCCCAGCACCAGCAGTGGCCAGGTGCCATAGAGCCCGGTGTCGGCAAAGCCCGGCAGCCGGTTCCACACCAGAATATAGCCAAGCCCCATCACCACCCCGGGGATCGCCATCGCCCCCACCGCGACGGACAGCACCGCGTTGCGTAAGATCTTGCCGCCCTGATCAAGCCGCCACGCGAGCAGCAGCGCCACCACGCCACAGATCAGCGCGGTGATCGCCGCAAACCCCAGGCTGCGCAGCAACGCCGCATTCGCCGGATGCCCCAGGCTCGTCGCCTGCATCAGATAGCGCCACGTCATGTTGGCCGACACCAGTCCCTGCCCCAAGGTGCGCGCCATCGACCGTGCGATGATCGCGGCCATCGGCGCATAGACGGCCAGCAGACTGACCAGCAGCCCGACCCCGCCCACGACATAGCGCCACGCCCCCAGCGCATAGACCCGGGCCGCACGAGACCGTCCGGTGATCAGCCGCACCCGCCGTTGCCGGCGCAGCACACGGTCCAGCAACAGCGCCGCACTCAGCATCGACAGCAACACCAGCGCCTGGCTGCCGGCGAGTTGGAAATCCACCGGAAAATTCTCAATCGCCGTGGCGATCGAATAGGTCAGCAGTCCAAAATCAATGGTCCGCGCAATCGTCGAGGCCATGCCGAAATCGGACGCCACCTCGGCGAAGATCGCCAGAAACGCCAGCGCCACCGCCGGCGCCAGCAACGGCAGATTGACCCGCCACCACGCCACAAGGCTGCCCGCCCCCACGGTGCGCGCCGCATCCTCGAACTCGCCCCCCAACCCCTTCATCGCCGCGCCGATGACGAAG
>Ga0114959_10002930_pt1 | contig 13681 bp, 11 predicted proteins | sample C_130625_EF_Meta_FD_87317 | JGI IMG/M metagenome (GOLD analysis project Ga0114959, IMG submission 87317) | Freshwater microbial communities from Lake Croche, Canada to study carbon cycling - C_130625_EF_MetaG | ecosystem: Environmental > Aquatic > Freshwater > Lake | place: Lake Croche, Canada...
AATTGACAATGATATTTATGCTATTACAGAAATGGAGGAACTAGAAAATAATAACAAGGAAGGGAAAACGGAGTCCAAAATAGATAAGATCAAGATTACCTTGTACTCTTATAAATTAGGGATAGGCGAACTAACACAATATGTCAATGCTATTACAGATAAATATTTGAGGTCAATAAAAAATAGTAGGAAAAATATAAAATATATTTATACATTGAACAAGACAAAGTTTGAAGATTGTAAATATGAATGTTGGAATGAATGTAAATTTGAAAGTGTAAAGACATTTGATAATACATTTTTTGATGGAAAAGAATATTTACTGAAGAGTTTGAATTTTTTCTTGAAGAACAAGGACTGGTATTATGAGAAAGGCAGGCCTTACACACTTGGAATTGCACTACACGGTCCACCAGGAACTGGTAAAACATCAATTATAAAAGCGATTGCAAATAAAACGAAACGTCATATTATTAATTTATCTATGAAAATAATCAAAACTCGCCGCCAATTAAATGAGTTTTTCTTTGAGTCCACATATAATAGAAACAATGATAATGGGTCTATAAATTTTGACAATAAAATCATTGTGATTGAAGACATTGATTGTATTGGAGATATTATATTGGATCGCAGTAAAAAGCAGAAAAAAGGAGATCTCAATATATCTAGTCGTGGTAATATTAAATTCGGCGATATTTTACAATCTATTGTAGAAGTGAACGATTCCTCAAGTGGGGTTACTACAAAACCTTTTACTACATTAGCAGAAGAAGACAATATTACATTGGATGACATATTGAATTTATGGGATGGGATCAATGAAACTTCTGGGCGCATATTAATTATTAGTTCCAACCACTATGATCAACTGGATCCAGCATTAGTCCGTCCTGGGAGAATTGATATTCCACTTGAACTCGGAAATGCAAGTCATAAAACTATTTCACAAATTTATAAACATTATTATGACAGTGAAATTTCTTCAAAGGCTCTGAAAAATGTGAAAGAATATAAATATTCGCCTGCTGCTATTGTGAATTTAAGTTTTACTTGTAAATCAGAAGAAGAATTTTTGAAAGCCCTTTCAAAACTCAAATAAAATTATTTATATCAATTCCGTTCATCTGCATTAATTGATTCATTCCTTCAAACTCTTGCATCATCAATTTTATTTCTGGTTTTGATAAATATGCCCATGCTTTATGTAGACCAAACGTTTTTTCTGTGAAACAAGTTTCTATTGAAAACATACGTGCTTTTTTATTATCAGGTTTATTAAATATTTTGAACGAAAAAAAAATGTCTTCACTTTCTCCATTCCATTTATAGTTTCTAATACAATTCAATGCAACAGATTTTTTACGGAGAGAAAGCCCGCCATTACCGACATCTCCCCATTGCCACCAAGGAGCGCCGACATAGTCGTAATCCAAGAATTGATTGATCAGATCTTTATTTTTTTCGCATATCATTGTGTCTGTTTGAAATACTAAGAAGGTTTCGGTTGGTATGTTTTTATAAAAGGCTTCTGATAAAAATAATTCTGTATATTGGTTAATATTTAAGTTATCAACAAACAAATTGATTTTTGCAATACGATTTTTGTATTTTTGCAAATCTGTTGAAATAATATTATCAATATATTTTCCATTTTTTGAACCATGCATAATAATAATAAGCCAATCATCTGATAAGTTTTTCAAAAAATTGTTAAGAACAAATGATAGTGCAGGATGTTCACGAGGTTCCACAATAACTGCAGTATATAATCTCATAATAATAATAATATATTATCTTTTTATTATTATTTTTGTACTATTTGACTATTATTTTTGGATTTGTACTTCTTTCGCAACATTAGTAATAATTTTCCCATAATACTTTTCGTCTTCTTCTTCATTTATTCCACCAGTACATTTATTCACAATGGTCATATATTGTTCATTTTTCTTGTTTCTAGCATCTTTAGCTTCTGGATTTTCTTTTAACCATTGATGGATCTGTTTGAAATTCTTATCGGCAATATGACGAATAGCCAATGTTGTTTTCTTCTTGTCTTCATCCTTTTCCCATACATCCTTGTCTTTTACATAAATGACTTCCCTCTTCAAATCACTGCAATGAATTGGACGTTTATGCACATCCAATTCTTTTAAATTTCTTAAAAAGATATCACTAACACCTTTCACATAACCAACCTTTCCTGTGTTTTCCAAGTCTGATAGTTGCACGTTGAGAGAACCAATAAAATCCATAATATCTAAGGCATCCTTACATTGTTCATTCAAAAAGAAGTTCAAGTTGAAGTTCTGATTGTTATTAACAGTATTATTGATATTATTGGTAGTACATATATTATCCTTCTTTACAAGTTCCATTATTTGCTCTTTGAATTCTTGATTTTGTTTAAGTAATTGAAGTATCAATTCCTTATCTGTAATTTCATCCTTTTCGGCATTTTTCGGCATTTTTGGCATTTTTTCAGGAGATATACATTTCTTCTTATGTTTCCATAAACCAGACCTACTTGTGTATGTTAGTTTACAATGACACATATATTTACCTAGCGGCATTTTTTCGTTTCCAAGTGTATCCATTTGTTTACTATCAAGGCGTTTTTGGTGTTTTGGTGTCAATAAATGTTTTTTATAATTACTATGCTTACTACATTCAAAGTCACAAATTTCACATTGATATAAAATGGCATTTTTTTCTGCTTTTGCGTTCGCCATTTGTATACTATGTGTAGACAAAAAATGCCTAAACCGTTTTTGTCCAAAATATATAAAAAATAATACGCTCACAGTTTTTTCAGCAAAAAATCGGATTTAAGAGCATTCTGGTCACAACTCATTTTTTTACAATTTTTTTCCAAAAGTCAATTTGGCTTTTGAAAAATGGACAAAAAAAATGTCCAAAATTGAAAAGACGAAATGGACTTTCAAAATTTTTAAAAAAGTGCATTATGACTGAAAACAAACATTTTTTACAATATTTAAAAAACTTATCTTGAACTTTGGGATAAGTTTTTTAATTGATTATGAAACAACAAATAGTGCATTTTTTTAAGTGAAATGTTTATTTATCCAAGTAGAAACGATTTTTCAATATATTGTAGAACAAATACAAAAGCACAATTATTTCCAAAATAATAACAACAGGAATATTATTAATATTGCCCATAATATAGTTATTTGCCTTTTGTTTGGATTGATCATTTCGTTCTTTCCAGCGAATAGCAAGAACGCAAATGCAAATAGAAATCAAAATAACAAATAGAGAGAAATTGGTGAAAACAGACAATATCACTTCATTATTAAATAATGCAAATAAAATGGATATAATCATTGTTACAAGAATTGCATTTGTTGGAGATTTATTTGAACTCAATTTTGTCCAAAAATCGGAAAACATTATTTTCTTTTCTTTACCGCAACCATACATAAAACGAGATGCAGTTAATGATGATAAGAATCCAGTGTTAAACATAATAATAAATCCAAAAATATAAGCAATAAAACCAACAACAGGATTATATAATATTTCATACATTTTGGTCAAAGGAGAGAAAGTATTTACTGTTTTACTGAAACCGAGAACACATAAACACGAAATAATAATAAAAATGTAAATGACAGATGTTAAACCGAGTGTAGCATATAGACCAGTTTCAGTATCTTTTTCGTTGATGACTTCTCCACTGATTTTTACAATAGAGTCGTAACCATTAAATAAGAAAAACGCAATGATTGTAGATAATACAATAGAATCCCACTTTACTTTAGGTCCAGAGGTGATTTTCTTCAAGTCAAAAAAACGTAAGCTAGAGAAAATAAGACCAAATAAAAACACTAATAACCCAATTGCAATTACATTCCCAACTAACTTGGATGTTTCAATTCCAGAATAGTTAATAAATGACATCAATAATATCATAATAATACTCAACCCAACCTGACAATAATAATTATTTAAGAATGAGAAAAATTTGAGGGAGCCAATATACTTTGATAATGCAATTAGAATAGTTATACAAGAGAAAACAGTAAATAAATAAATGGTGTAAATAAGAGTTTGTCCATAGGTCTCACCGAATGTATCTTTAATAGCCAAATATTCAGTAATAGGCGATTTATAACGAATGTAAATTTCTAAATAACATAACCCCATAATGATGGATATCAATGTAACCACAATGAAAATTGGAAGTGTGAATTTACCTCCGTATAACAAGGTTTTGGTTAAAATTACAAAAATACCTGCACCAGTAACATTTCCTAGACCAAAGAAAATCAAATCCATTAATGTTAATGATTTCTTGAGACCACTACTACCTTCGGTTTTTTCGTCTCCACTATTAGTTGCTTCTTTTTTGGATGAATCCGAACTATCTTCGGATTTTTTAGGCTTAGATTCAGATTCAGATTTAGGTTTAGATTTAGATTTTTCAGAGTCTTCTTTTGTTATTTCTTTTTGTAACTTTTGATAATCTGAGCCTGTAAGAGTAATGGAATTTTTATCAAAAGTATATTCATTTTGTTTTGCATTTTCGGCTTCAGTATCTTTCATTTATAATTATACATTATAACAATAATATATTTGTAAAACAATTAGAAAAATAATAATAATAATATGAAAGATAATGCGGATACTGACTTCTAAATTACTTCACTATGTTTTGTTAACAACAAAAAAAATTGGAATAGACGAATCACATGGAATAATGCACAGTATGAATACTGTAAATAATGCAGAACAAATTTATCAGAGTGAACTTATAAAAACCCCAAAATTAGTAAAAGATCATAACATAATTTTGGCAGCGGCTACGTTGCACGATATGGCTGATGATAAATATACAAATCAAACCCAAGGAGCAATAGATATTGTAAATTATTTGAAAAAAGAGACGGATATGACATTTGAGGAAATAGACGCAACTCAAAATATTATTCAAACAATGTCTTATTCAAAAGTCAAGAAACAAGGTTACCCAAATTTAGGTAGATACCAACAAGCATATCATATTGTGAGAGAAGCGGATTTATTAGGCGCATACGATTTTAATAGAGCAATGATTTATGATATGACCAAAAATAATTGCACAGGAGAAAAGGCATTTGAAAACTCATATAAGCTCTTCATTAAAAGAGTATTTCAATATTGCAATGATGATCTTTTTGTTCACGATTATGCAAAAAAAGAAGCATATTTTTTACATAGTCAAGCTATGAAACAAATTGAAAATTGGCGAAATATACTGGGTTATGATTGATATTGCATTACAAACTCTTAATTTTTTCTCGCACTATAATAAGGGGTTCTGCTAGTTCAGGTTCTTTCCCTTTCTTATAATGCATTAATTTAGCCTTCTTTGTCTCCCTAAGAAGTGCTTTCAAATCTGCGTTTTGACTAAATTTTGCATATAATGCTTCATTCATAGTTCGTTCTTTATACTTTTTATATTCGGGATCTTTATGAACTCCTGATGGACGAATAAGTTCACCTTTCAGCTTCCCCTTGGTGCTACTGGCAGCTTTGGCTTTTTCAGGGTCTTTACTCAAATCAGTCCCAGATTCTTCAGCAAATGATAGGTAGAATTCAGGAGTGCCTTTGAATTTTGCTGCTTGGTAATAATGTTCAACACTATTCCATTTATGACCGTCCATTATAAAAGGCTGAATCCACATATTATCCAATTTACGACGCCAATTAGGTATTGCCGCTAACTGAGAGAATTCTTTCACCATATCAACTGAAATTTTCTCTCCAGATCCCTTTCCAGGAAGTCTTCTTGGATCAGAAGTATCTGAAAATACAAAGACAACATCATCTTCATATAGACCTCTGATTTTTGCATCAGATAACTCATCAAAATGTGGAACATCTTGTAACCCGCTTTTTAATTGGTCTTTAAACCTAATAAAATCTGGAATAAGAGAGAAAAGGCCAGAATTTTTCTCCATACATTTATCAACAATCATCTTTTTGATATCATATGGAATCTCCTTGAATTTAAAGATCTGTTTTTTCTTATAACCAATGAGTTTATAGTGATCACCAGTGTATTCAAGAATAATGTAATATTCTGGTTTAAACTCTCCAATGCTTTCAATAATTGCATCATTTGACTGACCACAGTTCAATACATTTCCTAGGTCACCTGCACTAAACGACTGGTGTGACATCAATATGAATTTAACATTTAAAACTCTTTCAAGAGTGGAAATTGCCCAAGTTTCTGCCCAAAATTCACAAGTTCTTATTTTATCCTTGAATTTTTGAATAGAATCAATGTCTTTCATAAACTTATATTCTTGAGAAATTTGATAAGTAGTTCTTTTTTCATTGATTACACGATCTCTATCTTCTCTGAGTTTTTTAGATATTTCCACATATTGTTTCTTTTCATTGCGATCTAATGTGCTATCATACAAAGCCCTGTATTTTGAATATTCCGCTTCTAACTGTTTAATTGTTTCAGTGTCTTTCAAAAGAGACTGTTTTGCATTATCATAAATCTCTTTGTATCCGTTATAAACATCAAGAGTTACTTCTTGTGAAAGCTTTTTGCGTAGTTTATCAACAGACGTTTGTTGTCCTATTTGAGAGAAAGCATCCCGAATAGTGGCAAATAAACAATCTCCACCACCTTCATTATCAAGAATGTAATAATTTGGATTTTCCATAAATGTTTGAAACCAGTTTTCACCTGCTGATTTTTTATATGAAGATTTAATCTTATTTGCTGCTTGTCTTGTTTCTTCTTGCAACATTGCAGGAATTGGAACGCCCTTGACCAAATTAAATATATCCTTTCTAACCTCTGGAATGCGATCTAATTCAAGTCCTTCTTCGGCTTCGGCTTCTTCAACTGGATTAAATTCTTCGTGTTCGGCTTCGGTCTCTGCTTTAGCAAAAGCTTCGCCTTCTAATTCAGAATCTGGAACAAGTCTTAAGTTTTCTAACATAGATTTTGTAACAAAAACATAAATAAGTGGGTCTTCCATTTTTTCCACCTCAAGATTCCCTTCGTCATCCAAATAGTTCATCAAATCAGAAGATTTGATTTCATATATGCCAATTTGCATAACTTTATTGTTAGATTTGACTAAATAAATCGGGAAGAAGGTCACATTTTTGTCTTCAAAATCTTGTCTTGCATTTCCAACCGCGGCAATAATATTCACTCCATTTGCTTGTATCTCATATAAACTCGCTTCTTTACTCAAATCATCTGGATTTACTTTTTTTGTTTCAACATAACTAATACTTTTGTTTATTTTGGATAACACCATAATATAATCTATGAATATATTTTATATTGTAATTATTGTAATTTAATTAAAATATAAATCAACAATTTAACAAAATACACTTTTTACCAAATAACATACTTCTTGAAAAATTTGTCTGATTTTAACTCATCCAAATAATACCATAATTGTTTCCTTTTCATCACATCTACTATATGTTTTGGATTGTTTTCGTGAATCATTATATTTTCAATAAGATCGTGCTTTTTCATCTTATTTAACTTTATACCTTTATTGAGCCCATAATATTCACATATTAATATAAGCTGTTTGCTAGTATAATTCATATCATAGTTGGAAATTTCTGCGTAAAGTTCGGACTGATCCATTACTTGATTGCTGGTCTTTTTTTGTGTCATTTTTTCAAATTCTTGTAAAAAATTTGCAATATCTACGTTGATGTTGTATTCTTCTGTAGGTAATTTATCTGTTTCATCTTCGTTGTTTTTGAAGGTAATATTTTCGCAAGTTTGACTGATTCCTTCATCATTTGTTTTATGAATGTTAATTTTAAATCCTAATTTGTCGTTTTGATTCATTCCTATTTATAGTACACGAAGTTGTATTTAAATTTATTATTTTTATTATATATTACCCGCCTATCAACTTTTGGAAAAGTTGAGCAAAACCCAATCCACCTTTCCACACATTTTGCCCAACTTTTTCCAAAAGTTGGTTAGAGTTCCAAAAGATCCATAAATTTGAAAATGGACTTGCTAGTCAAACTTGGCCAGGTCTTCGCCTTACAAGAAGCCAATTCTTGAATAATTTCTTTCAATATCTTTCCATCAATTTCTTCATCACATTTTTCTACAATGTCTTTGTTGTAAAGAATACACAAATTCTCAACAATTTCATCTACTTCACTTTTTTTATTGTCCATTTTAATGAACTGGTATGCCTGATTCATAAGTTGGACTATTAAATCAGTCAACTTTTCTTGACTAACAATGTCTTTTGCTGCCAAATTTACAAAGAATGCACTGAGCGATTTTCTACGTTCATTATTGGAATTCACCTTACAGAACCTGTCATAGTCTTCATCAGCATTTGCACTTTCAATATTAGTAAAGAGTTCCAAAAAGGTTCCCAAACTCTTTTCAAATATAGTACACATCGTTTCATATTTTTTTATCAAATCCGAAAACAAATCCGCATATAACTTGGAATAAAACCTGTTGTTAGATGCAATATCAAAGATCTGATTACAAACCTTCAATATATCTTCCTGTGAAGATTCACACATAATAGAATCCAATATTTCAAATATGTTCTGACATTTTTCAGAATAGTTCATATCCGTCATCTTATTAAGTGCTGAACGGATCAAATCAATCTGGGCATCAATACCGACCTTCTGTTCAATTTTGGTAGTATGAAAAGTCCGAATAGTCTCCCAGTCTTCATCATTTACTATTTCTTGTGCACCATTTCCACGGCGTCCTTTCTTTTTCTGATTTAGACCTTTGAATAAATCTTGAGAACCAGAACCAGAACCAGAACCAGAACCAGAACTGGAAGAAGGTGTCTTGCACATATTATCTCTCTTTGCAAAGATAGGAGTTCTAATATAAGTAGGAGAACCAACTTGAAGCGCTAACTCTGAAATAATTGCTAGAGTTGCCTCTGGTAATACAATATCAAAACCATTGAACGTAATATCAGTGAAGTTCTGAATTGAATACTTTAATTGTCTTGCTACTTGCGCCATTCTCTTAACTTATACTTATAATATCCTAAAATACATTTATATCAATTTTTTTAAATAATCTTATAATAATAATTACACCCTAAATAGACTTAAACATATAATATAATATAGTAGTATAATATGTCTACTGAAAGAGTGCCTGATAATAACGCAATTAACACAATTGAAGAGGATACAAATGAATACTCTTCACACGAAATTAACTCGTGGGATGAATTAAATGTTAGCAATGAAATATTAAGAGGAATTTTTGCCAGCGGGTTTGATAAACCTAGTCCTATTCAGAGAAGAGCTATTAAGCCATTGATGGATGGAAAGGACATTATTGGTCAAGCACAATCAGGCACTGGTAAAACCGCAACTTTTACCATTGGCGCATTAACCCACGTAAAAGTGGAAGACAATACAACTCAGGTTCTTGTATTATCACCTACAAGAGAGCTAAGCATTCAAACAGCGACTGTTATGAAAATGGTTGGTGTAATGATGACTGGTCTAAGAGTCCAGACACTTGTTGGTGGTTCTTCTATTGATGAAGATGCTAGTAATTTGAAAAACAATGTTCCACACGTTATTGCAGGTTGTCCTGGACGCGTATATGATATGATGCGTCGCAATCACATTGTTTCAAAAAACATCAAGTTGATTATTATGGACGAGGCAGATGAAATGTTATCTACAGGTTTCAAGGAGCAAGTTTACAATATTTTACAGAATTTGAAGAATGATGTACAAGTCGCACTCTTTAGTGCTACCTTGCCAGATTATATTCATCCCATTACTAGTAAATTTATGCGGAATCCTGTGAAGATTTATGTCAAGGCTGAACAGCTTACATTGGAGGGAATTAGCCAGTATTATGTGGCAGTAGAAGATGATATGCAGAAGTATGATACTTTGAAAGATTTGTATTCATTTTTCTCTGTATCTCAATGCATTATTTATGCAAATAGTGTTAAGCGAGTATCTGATTTGTATGATGCTATGATCGAAGATGGATTTCCAGTTTGTAGGATCCATAGTAATATGGAGAAGAAGGATCGTGACCAAGCATTCGTGGATTTCAAGACAGGACGTTATCGCGTTTTGATTTCATCTAACGTAACATCACGCGGGATTGATATTCAGCAAGTGAGCGTTGTTATAAATTTTGATATACCGAAGTGTGTTCATAATTATTTACACAGAATTGGACGCAGCGGACGTTGGGGTCGTAAGGGTGTTGGAATCAATTTGGTGACAAGACGTGATATGAGCAAGTTGAGGGAGATTGAACAACATTATTCTACTCAAATTAATGAGATGCCTGCTGCGCTCAATGCATTGATTGTTTAAAAATTCACAAAGAAACCAAAAAATCAAAGAAAAAAAACAATAGATTCGTAATAATAACATAATATATTATCTAATTTTGATATAATGTCAACTACACCAAAAGCTCAGACAAAAGCTCAGACAAAAACTCAGAGCCAGACACAAAGTATATCAAAATTAGAGTCTATAAATGATCATTTCAAATTACCGATTTATTACAATACTAATAAAATGGAATTAAAAAAGGAGATTAGGGATGATTTAGAACTTGTTCAAACAATTGATCCTTCTGGTATGCCAATGATGGAATATGCTTTTCAACCAAAGACCATATTAGGTAAGAAGGTGTTAGATCAATTCGCCAATAATTATACAACAGACGTGGAACATTTGAAAGATAGTCAAAAATTGTTAAAAACTTATAAAGACGATTTGGAAACAGTGGATGTTTTCTCTCCTGATTACAAAAATATTATGGAAATATGGGATGAAATCAAGAATGATACTGGATTCAAAGAACGTTATAGATACATTGATTGGCCAATGTGGGAGTTTTTAAATAAGCACGACCAATTTTTGCAGATTATGTGCATTTATGATATGGCATCACCAGTATTTTCGTTAGTTACACCTTTATTAATATTAATTATACCATTTTTCGTATTGAAAGCCAAAGGACTCAAGGTTTGTTGGTCGCAATATGTAGATATTCTTAAAACCGTAATGGCAAATCAACCGATTGGACGTCTTTTCACAGAGTTTAATAGTGTGAAAATGGATCAAAAGATGTATTTATTGTTTTCAGCCGCATTTTATATTTTCACTATTTATCAAAATATTTTATCGTGTTTAAGGTTTCATAAAAATATGAAGAAAATGCACATTATTATGAATGATTTGAAAAAATATTTGAAACATTCAAGAGAATCTATGGACAATTTTTTGAAATACTCGTCTTCTCTCAACAGTTATCAAGAGTTCAATGAAAATATGAGGAATCATATGAAAACAATGTCTAATTTGGAGAAGAAATTAAGTCAAATTACTCCTTGGAAAATATCTTTGAATAAGATTGGTGAATTTGGTATTGTACAAAGATACTTTTACGAGATTTATAGTGATCAAGATTATTATGAAGCAATTATGTATTCTTTTGGATTCAATGGTTATATTGATAACTTAAATGGGCTCATTCAAAATATCAAGGATAAGAAAATTAATTTTGCAAAGTTTACAGAAAATAATAATGGAAATAAAGGTAACAAATTTAAGAAGAGTTATTACCCCACACTTATTGATAAAAATCCAATAACAAATAATTATAAATTCAAGAAGAATATGATCATTACTGGACCAAACGCATCTGGGAAGACAACAGTTCTTAAATCTGCACTTATCAATATTTTTATAACACAACAAATGGGTTGTGGATTTTATAAGAGAGCTAAACTTCACCCATACAAATATATTCATTGTTATTTAAATATTCCGGACACTTCAGGGAGGGATAGTTTGTTTCAGGCCGAGGCGCGAAGATGTAAGGACATCATAGACATTATTGATGAAAACAAGGATTCTACACACTTTTGTGCATTTGATGAACTTTATTCTGGTACAAATCCGGATGAAGCTGTCATAAGTGCAATGGCATTTATGGAATATTTAATTAAAAATGAGAATGTGAGTTGTATATTGACAACGCATTTTATTCAATTATGCAATTATTTAGATAAAAACCCTGGCATTGTAAATTATAATATGAAAACAAAGTATTCAGAAAATAGTAAGGATTTTAAGTATTTATATAAACTTGGAAAAGGTATATCTCTTGTTCGCGGAGGTATCAAAGTATTAAGTGATATGAATTATCCGAAAGAGATTCTGGAAAATACAAAATTTTTTGATAAAAAAGAAGAATAATAACTAATAATTCGTTTAACATATAAATAAATTAATATCTTCTTTTTGTAATAATATGTCAATAGGAGATTATTTAAGTGTCCCTTTTTTGATTACTTTAGGAATTACATTATTACTTGTTGGTATTGTAGGATTATTTTTTACTCAAAGGCTCCAAGAACAAAACCACAAGATCAACTCTATGGTTGGATTAGTAAGTACTATGGCAGAAGAAGTAAACTATCTTAGAGGTAGATTGATTCAAATTGGTGGAATGACTGCATCTACAGTTGATTCAGGTGTGCAAAATTATTCTCTTTTTGAATCAGATCCAAATAAGTTGATTGAGGTGTCTGATGGCGAAGAAGATGAAGACGAAGATGACGAAGGCGAAAACAGTTCTGAATCTGATGACAATGATTCTGAATCTGATTCAGATGACGATGATTCCGAAACAAATGGAGATGTAGATGCAGATAACTCAGCAAATATTAAGGTGATTAACATTCACGAAAGTAGTCTACCTGAAACATTTGCTTCTGAAACATTTGCAGAGGAGTTAAATGACATTGAAAGTGATAGCGAATCAGATGACTCAAAATCTGAATCAAGTGAGTCAATTAATCTGGTTGAAATAGATAGCAGTAATGATCTAGAAACGCTCAATATTTCTTTAGGAAATTCAGATGATAAACATATAAATGTTGATTTGAGTATAACCGATTACAAGAAGTTGTCATTAAATAAATTAAGAAGTCTTGTTCAAGAAAAGGGATTATCTGATGATGTAAATAAGTTGAAGAAACCCGAATTAATCAAACTGTTAGGTTCTGCTTAAGGCGTAAGCAAAGGGCGTAAGCAAAGGGCGTAAGCAAATGCAAAGCCATAATGAAGAATAAATGTTTATCTTTTTCTCTATATTGTATATATAATGGCTAACTGGGGCACTTGTTATTCTGGATCAAATAATATTCATTTTGATTTTCCACCAATTATGCAAGATGGAAGGACTTACTCATCTTGGCAACCGGAAGCAGTGATCAATCAACGTATTCAAAGGCAAGAGAACATTCATTCTAACTGGGAATATCGTCAATATTTGACAAACAATGCACTTCAAGCGATGAAATACAATTCAATGGAGGCTTGTTATAATTTAGGGTTACCTTGTCATAGTCAAACCAACAAGACGCCTTCTTCTAATGTTCCTTTTCAATTCAAATCCACTTTTGATAATTCAGAACCTGGGTTTGGATACAATAACAGTGACTTGAAGCGACTTTATTTGACTAGTGAGCAATTGAACGCGCGTTTAATATCACCTTCTGTTCCTATACCACCTCAATACAAGTAAGTGTAATATTAATTTGAGGATAAACTAATTTGTCACATATCTTATATCCTATTATATAAGAGATGTATCATTTTATACTTGGCA
>Ga0114959_10002935_pt1 | contig 13658 bp, 26 predicted proteins | sample C_130625_EF_Meta_FD_87317 | JGI IMG/M metagenome (GOLD analysis project Ga0114959, IMG submission 87317) | Freshwater microbial communities from Lake Croche, Canada to study carbon cycling - C_130625_EF_MetaG | ecosystem: Environmental > Aquatic > Freshwater > Lake | place: Lake Croche, Canada...
ATACCACTATGTTAACCGCAACTATTAACAAAAATACCGAAGTTAGAACTGACTTAGATTGGACTAAACAAGTAGGTAGAGCAGTAAGCGCAGAATAATGAGTAAAGAAACACAAGAAAGATACGTCGACCTAGTGGCTCAGCGTATCAAACAAGAATTTGGTCAGGATGTTAAACTTGTGACCGAGGATGGACAAATGACTGAGACTTATAAGTTATATGTTAACGGAATTGAATCCAGACATGAACTCTCATGGAATCGTCTTCAAAACTTTAATCACATGGACATCAGCCAATTAGTTACTGAACTAATCGTAGATTTACAAACCGGAGATTTTTCGAAAATAGAATCTTCTGAACGAATTGTGCAGCTAAATAGCTAATTGTTAATAACTTTCAGTTCTAGAGTTTTCTTTTTGTAGAACTTTATGTTACTTTATGATATAATAATAAACATATAAAAAATGGAAACAACATCACACAATTCAGCATTCGTAAATGTTACGTTATCAATTACAAAAATCAATGGCAAATATCCTTTATATGACTTAAAGAGAGTTGCTGCCGGAGATTGGGTTATGACAGAAGAAGCTGCTTCTACTATTAAGTACTTATTTCCGGTAAAGGCTAATGAAGTACTTGGAGTATTTGAAGTTGAAAGCTTTACTAGAAATAACGATGGTAGAGTTAGATTCAAATTAAAGAACATCTACCAAGGTTCTCTTCGTTTAATGAACGAAGCTCACGAAGAAGCTGCTAGAACTAATTATGTAGTTAAATATTTCAACATTAACGAGCAGAATATATAATACAATAATAGTATAAAAAAAGTTAGGTCAATGTCGTTTCATACTCAGCAACAATTACAACAGCAACAAGCACAACATCAAGAATATCTGAGGCAATTAGCATTATCTCAACAAAGATTTCATGAAAGACAGATGTATGAATCGATCTATCATCCAAATAATCAAGATTCGGCTTCAGCAGCTGCTTCTGGAGGTAATCCAAACGCAGATAATCAGGTTACTCCAATCGCAGAAGATACACAATTCTTATTAGGGAAAGTTATTTCAGACATTAATAATCCTTTAAATTATCCTTTCAATAATCTAGCAAGGTTAAAGTCTGATGGTTCATTATATGATTTTGTCAATAGTCCACCAGCTTCACCAATTCTAAATGCATTTACGAATCCTAATGGGTCTCCTTTTAATTATTTTACAAGTGTAGATACTACTGTTGGTGTTTCTGGTCCTTTTGAGTTTCCTTTTACTTTAAATATGTGGAATCCTAATACTGGCGAGATTCAAATGTTGACTCAAACTGCTGGACCTGCAATACCTCCATACGGTTCTATGTCTTTACATTATCGAGCAATCAATGATACATTCCTTTATCTTGCTAACTGGTATTATGGTCAAACAGACCAACAAATAGCACTATATGAAATATCATTGAACCATATAGATGATTATGATGCTACTTATACAGTAACTGGAGTTGCCGAATATGAAAGTCCTGCAAATTCGAATGGATTTACTCCGGTGTCTATTATGGATCTTGGACATGTTCTTGAAGGTGGAATTAGTGATATTCCATGGAACGATATACTTTCTGTTGCTCCTGGGCCATATCCACCAGATACAATTTATTTTGTAACTCCTACTGCTTCCCAAGGTGGTCAAGGTGCTATTATTCGAGTGATAATAGCAGACAATGGTTGGGTAGGTAAAGTTTCAATGGATACATCAGCATACCCGGAATGTAAAACCGGTTTTGGATATGCTGATGGCGATACTTGGACTGTTTCTGGTGCTTTACTTGGCCAAATTGAAGAACCTTACATTGATTTAACCGGTAGTTTAAGTAGTGCTATTCAGGTTCCTTGCCTTACTGCATTTTACCAACAAACTTCAACCGATCCGATTTACAACACTACAACTGCATTTGTTGTTGAATTAAGTCCTTATGATTATACTCCAGTAAACAATCAATTTAGTGGTTATCAACAATTAGAAATAATTGGTCATCCATGGGATTCGGCAAAAATATTATGGATTATTGGTACTACCCAAGATGTAAATGGTGATGTCTTTTTTAATTTGTACTGTGAAAAATTAGATGTTACAAAAGATTGGCCAGATAATTTCATCGGCACTGTTTTCTGTGTTGCTAAATTAAATATTAGTCAGCCGTCTACACCTCAATTAGAATTTCAATATGAATATCAATGGGGTCCAAATAATATCATCTATTTAGGATTATCAAAACCAAACATATAATTAAACATGAAACAAATTTGTATATTATGCGAAGATTCAAAAGTTGAACTCGCTAGAAAAAATATAGAAGTTGGATTAGGTAAACCAGCTAACTCAACACCAACAAATTCGGTAGTAGGTCCTTTCGCTAGACCTACTTCTCAATTCTTAGGTGTGTCTCTATCTGAAACCGGATCATCTCCTGCAACACATTGGTTTTGTTTTATGAATTGTACTGATGAAGCTTATGATAAATTTGTATCAATTCAAGAACATTCTATTATCGAAGATTCTTCACCTAAAGATTTTTTAACTAAGTATAACTTACAACGAGTAAGATGAAATCAAATCATACAATAGTAAAGGCATTCTTAGATGATGATACGAGAAATCAAATCATCGAATATGTTGATACTATTGACGAAATCATTCAATTAGAAGACCATCATTTAAAGCATTTAATAAGTAAGATAAACGGTAATTCTTATATGTACGATATTTCTAAGACGGAAATGACCGGCAAATTAACGGCATTTCAATCTGGCGGACATGTAATGAGTAATGAATTACCTCAAGGTTTTCATGATTTAATTGCTAAGATTTCTACTTTAATGGATATTCCTACGGACCAAACCTTCTTACAAATAGTTCATATGGACAAAGGCGGAATTATAGGAAAACATTATGATGCATCTTTCGATGGATTGATAAATTACAAATGCAATGTCAGCGTTCTATCTGAAAATTACGATTTTTGTATTAATGACGAAATTGTAAACGTCGATCAATCTGATATGTATTGCTTTGAAGCTTCACTATATAAGCATTGGACTTTAAAACCTTATACTTCTAGAAGGATTTTATTAAGTTTTGGGTTTCTTATTCCTTATAAAACCTTAGGTAGATCTGTCGAAGATCCACGAGTAAGACTAAGTAAAAGAATTCAAAAATACTTTCAATTGTAAATTTTAATTAGAATTCTATCATATAATATTAATACTTAAACCCAAGAATATGCAATTAACAACAGAATTTCAATCTATTAGAGATTGGGCTGCCAATAAAGGCATATATGAGAAAGGCGATCCTTTAACTCAATATGCAAAATTAATGGAAGAAGTAGGAGAATTGGCAAAATCTTTACTAAGTAAAGACGAAGCAGAATTTCAAGATGCAATTGGTGATTGTACAGTAGTACTTACTAATTTAGCAAAATTAAAAGGTTATAATATTGAAGATTGTGTTAACGGATCATATCAAGTTATAGCAAAAAGAAAAGGTAAGATGATTAACGGAACATTCGTTAAAGAATCTGATCTGCCTAAGACTTCTGAACAGATTTACGAAGATGCCAAAAATAATGGAACTGCTATCGATGCAGTAGAATTAGCATCTACGATTTTACGTGAAGAAATAGAAAAACAATTACAAAATGAGTAAAAGAGACAATATAATTAAATGGACAGTAATATCCATATTTGTTGGCCTATATTTAATGGTTAGCGCAATATCTACCATTCACGTTATTGATTTCTTTAGATTATCCAATCCAGAATGGTTAGCTATCACATTAGCTATTGCCTTTGAAGTCGGTGCAGCTGCATCTCTTGCAGCTATTATTATCTTAGACAAAACCAGTAAAGGTTTAGTTTGGATGTTGTTTATTATCATAACTTTAATGCAAATGATGGGTAATATGTATTTTGCATATACTCACCTTAGTGATTATAAAAATTGGTCAGAACTTTTTGGATTAATCGAAGAAGAACCAATATTTCAAAAGAGAATCCTTTCTATCGTTTCAGGTGCTATTTTGCCTATTGTTGCTTTAGGATTTATAAAATCTCTTGTAGATTATATTCGACCTTCTACGGTAGAAGAAATCAAAGAGGAATACGAAACTAAAAAGGCTATTGAAGATGAAATCGCTAGAGAAGCCATTGAGGAATTTATACCTACTAACGAAGAAGATTTAAAGGAAATAGAAAAAATCAAAACTGAAATAGCAAAAATTGAATCTAACGATGAGATTTCTGACAAAGAAAAATCTCGTAAAACCGAACAAAAGATTGCAAAGGCAATAGCTAAGAATCCAGAACTCAAAAAACAGATAGAAGAGAAGATCCGAGAAATCGATGAGGAAGATACATATACTAAAATAGAAACTAACGAAGAGGTAGAAACTCCTCCAGTTCGTAGTTTTGGAGGTATGTAAAAATGTCAGATAACTCATTAACTTCATCAATAGACGGCGTAGTTGCCGGTCGTTTTTCTCAAGCAACTCTTGATTTACAATCAGGATTTTGTTGCACTGATGTAGATAAACGAAAAATTATCCGTTGGGTAGGATGTAAGCCTAGTGTTTTTCGTTCACAACAAACGTTATTTACTGCCGATGATTTGGCTATGTGTAGTTGGTTTCAAGAAGTAGGTACATACAATTTTGTAACTGTTTTATTAGATTCTGGACAAGATGCAATGGTAAACATAAACTCTAAATATGTTTTTGTTAAAAATGCATGGCCATCTAATGCGTTAGAATCCGAAAAGAACGTCGAGATAAAAATGATGCAACAACCAGGATTAATTGGAATGTATATTCCTTTTAATATAGGTGCAACTTCAGCAACAAATTCTACGGTATATAAAGACATATTTCATATTAACTCTGAAGATGTTTTAACTCCACAAGTAAAAATAAACAATGTATCTCCATACACAGTTTCTGTGTCTATGTTATACGCAAACTAAATAATTCACAATGTCAATTAAAACAAGAACACAATTAGTCGCACAAACTCAAACTGGTCAACCAGCAACTGCATCTAAGTTTGAAGATATGATAGATTCTGCATATAATAAAGCAGAAGATTCAATATTAGCAGGTCCATTAGGTATGACTGGAACTGTAGGTCTTTGGATTTCTGCTACTGCACCTACTGCATATAATTCAGCTGGAGTTACTGGTCAAGTAGCATTTATTATTGTTGCTCCAGGAGCATCTCCAGGAGGAACTTCTTATATGTTTTCACATACGGGTACACAATGGGTTAGGTCTTTTATAGAAACAATTTTCTAATATTTACATATAATTTTTAAAAACAACACCATGTCAGAAAACAGAACATCCGTTCAAAATGTCGGAGAAGCAATCTCCGTACTTATTCAAGTTGCTCAATTAGCACAAAAAAGTGGAATTCTTTCTTTAGAAGACGCAGTAATTATCAAATCTTCTATTGATTTTTTAGAATCGCTTAACCAGCCTCAACATGAAGGTCCTGTTGGTCCGTTCGAAGCTAAAGCTGAAGAGGTTGAAGGTCCTCAGCCTACTAAATAAGAAGTAAAAAAATTACCATTGCTATGGTTAAGCTCTACAAGGAAGGGGAAGACATAAGTACTCCCCTTCAAATTGGAGATATTATTGAAATTGAAAATGGCATCTTTGTCAAAATCAAAACAGTAATAAAAGAAACCGAAGAAACTTTCGTCGGAATCAAAAAAAATAACACCTTAATTAAAGGTGAAGTAATTCAAAATGGCCAATCCTATCGACAAGAATCCTGTAAAGGAAAAAGAAACCATCGATTATACTCATAATCAAGATAAAGACTTAGAAAAAATTCGTTACTATCAAGGTACATGGAAGAATTTTTTCGCATATTGGAAAAAAAGAGGAGTTGAACAAGATCCATATAAAGGAACTATTTTGAAATATCCTCAAGAACAACCAAAGCAAAAAGACGAACTTCCAATTCAAGATTTTAAAACCTACGATAAAGCTAAAATGAATTCTAAATTGCACGAATCTTTTGATGAATTTGTTAATGAATCACACAACGATTCAGTTGCATTAGTTTTATCAAAAGATCAGGATTTCGATGATGTTAAAAGGTTATTGTCAACTGATAAAAAGGCAAAAGATTTAAACTTTGACCATTGGTCTCATAGTCAGCCTTTAGGTTCAAATCGAGGACATTTAATTACGATGTTCTTTTATAATACTAAAGATGAAGTTAAAGATTTTATCGAAAGAAATAACATCAAAATAGCAAATAAATTTGCATTTGGTTTAGATTAATTAAGAAACCGAAAAATGATTTAATCATATAATAAAAGTAAAACACTTATATTATGATTAAATCATTTGACGTCTCTCCTACTTTAAATGGGACAATACAATATTTTATCGATCGTCTAGACTTAGATGAAGATGATAAAAAGCTGTTTCACGCTATATTGGGTTTTACCTTCAACGAAGGTTTTATTCAAGGAACGGAATCTATTCTAACACCAGAAGAGATTCCTGGAGAAAAATAACAATAAATAATGGCACAAAACAAAAAGCGCAAATCACAAAAAGCGCAACCTCCTAGGCCTAAAGCGCCTAACTCACCAGTTGAAGCTTTACCACCATCTACTATTTCACTTTCTATTATTGTTAAGAATGAAGCTAAAGTAATTGAGCGTATGCTTGGTACAGTTTGGCCTATTCTTGATTATTATGTAGTTATTGATACAGGATCTACCGATGGTACACAAGACATCATTAGAAAATTCTTTGACGAGAAAGGAATTCCAGGAGAAGTAATCGATCATCCATGGAAGAATTTTGAAGATGCAAGAAATACTGCACTTAATGCAGTAAAAGGAAAGGCAGATTTTGGATTTTGGATAGATGCCGATGAGCAATTGATAATCGATCCTAGATTTAATATACAATCATTTAAAGCTAATTTATCTCGTTTCGATGGTGCTAACTTAAAAGTATCTTATTCAGGTCAGAATTATTACAGAATGCAATTCTTTTCAACTAAGGCTAGTTGGAGATGGTATGGACCAGTTCATGAAGTATTAGTTTCTGACGACCATCAAAATGTAGGTGAAGCTGAAGGATTAGTTGCATTAGTAACACCAGATGGTAATTCTTGGACTTCTGAGACACAAACTCAGAAATACGAAGGACATGCTAAAATCTTATTAGATTATGTCGAAAATGACCCTAATAAAGATCCTCGATGGGTATTTTATCTAGCACAATCTTATAGAGATGCAAATACTGATGAAAATCGTAAAAAATCATTAGAGTGGTATGAAAAACGTGCTGCTATGACAAATGGATTCTGGGAAGAAAATTATTTCTCTGCGTTAATGGCAGCTTCGTTAAAAGGACAATTACAATATCCAATAGAAGATATTTTAGAATCATATAGAAAATGTGGTAAATTAAACATCTATCGAGCAGAGCATTTATTACCTCTTATTTTACATTATCATTCTCTAAAAGAATTTGATATTGCCTATATGTACTCTTCTCATGCAATGAAAGTAGCAGGTAAATTACCTATGCCACAATCTTCTTTGTTTATTGATAATTCGATTTATATGTGGAAAATATTTGATTTGCATACTCTTTCTTGTTGGTATTCTGGCAGAAGAGAAGAAGCAAAAACTACATTTACGAAATTATGGAAACAAATTCAAGCTGGTGGAATTGTACCAGAACATGAGATTGCAAGACTAACTGATAATAAGAAATACTTCGTATAATGCAATTAGAATTAAAAAGAAAAGAAGACCTTGCAGTTTCTTCTTGGATTAATGATCGACCAATATCTACTGATGATTGGGAAGTTTATGGTTATGATAAAGAGAAGGACTCTTTGATTATCTTATTAAAAGAACCTAATACTACGAATCAAATTCGAATAGAAATTAAAAAAGTTCACAAACCTCAACCAACAACACCAAAACCAAATGAAAACGATAAAGAAAATACAAAATAACGAAACTGAATATAAAAGAGTAGAAGACGTTCATGCAGACTATGCAGTTAAGAATCAAGGATGGTCTTTTTGCCCTAAATCCGAATGGAAATTAAATGTTAGAGATGCTGCTGCAATTGCAGTTGCTGAAGCAGAAGAAGCTAGAAAAATAGCTAAAAAAGAAGCTAAGTTAGCAGAAAAAGCCTAATAATTTTCAAGTGTCAGGTAGAGATATATAATTAGAATTAAATCTATCATAGACATGAAACTACTTAAATTTACAGATTTCGTTAAGAAATTAAACGAATCCATTAATGTACCTCTCAATGAGGGTGGTGCCTATGGTCATCTCGCACATCCTTTCGAGGATATCGGGTTGACCTTTTTGGATTTAGAAGAAATGCTACAAACTACGGTTAATGGAGCTTTCGGTCCAGAAAACTTTGTACAAGAAAAATGCTTATCTCCGAATTCAATCATCCAATTGAAAGAAAATGGAAATAAAACTATAAAGGAAATAGTAGATAATAAAATATCTGATATGGCTTTGAGTTTTAATGAAGTTACCGATGAAGTTGAATATGCAGAAATATTAAATTGGGTAAAAAATGAAAGTTCTAATGAATGGTTAGAAATAGAATTAGAAGATGGTAATATCATTACTGTTACTCCTAATCATAGAATTTTTGTTCTTGGTAAAGGAGATGTTAAAGCCGAAAATTTATGTATCAATGATGAATTATTAACAGTCTTTTCATAGACTGTTTTTTCATGCACTTGGATATATAAAATAAAATTATATGAAAACCTGTCCTATTTGCAAAAAAGAGATTAAACAACTTAATCCTAAACATATTAAGAATTGTTTTAATGGTGATGTCGATTATAAAATTAAGTTCATTAATCATAATTTTCCATTAACATCGGACATTAATTATCTCACCGATTCATATGTTAATCGAGGAGATTCTTTACCTATTTTATGTAAATTAGTCGGAGGATTAGATTTGAAATCTATGGCATATGTTCTTAGGTATAATAACATAGAGGTTAGAACGATTAAAGAAACTCGAACTAGATCTGAATATAAAAATCGCATAGAATCTACTAATATCGAGAGATTTGGTGCTAAAAATCCTTTATCTAAAGGAACTCAGCCTTGGAAGAATAGAAACAAAACTGTACTTGATAGATATGGAGTTGAAAATGTTTGGCAGTGTATAGACGATTTCATTAAGGAATATGGCAAAAGATCTAAATATTCTAAATTAAATGAAAGAATTTCAGAAATTTTAAATTTATCAGGAATTCAATTTGAACAGGAATTTAGGATTAAATATGAATTAGACGATAAATTAAAATGGAAGTTTTTTGATTTTAGGATAGGAAAGATATTAATAGAAGTTAATGGCGATTATTGGCATGCAAATCCAACAAAATACGAAAAGAATGACATCTTTCATTTTCCTAAGATTGAATTAACTGCTAGAGACATTTGGGAAATTGATAAATATAAAAAACAAATAGCTGAATCTAATGGATATAAAGTAATCTATCTATGGGAATCAGATATAAATAAAATGAATAATGGAGAAATCTTACATTACATCAAAAATCAAATCGATTAAAAGAATTTCAGTAGAACAAGATTGTTACGATCTTACTATAGAAAATTTTTCTAGATATTTTGCCGATAATATTCTTGTACATAATACTGACGGTCAACAACTTTCTATCTCATGGAAGAATGGACAACTTATTTCGGCAAGAAATAAATCCCACCTTAAAAATCATGGAGAAAATGCTCTAAACTCTAAAACTATTGCCGAGCTTTTTGTAGGTAGAGGTGATATCGAAATTGCTTTTAATGCAGCAATGAAAGACCTTACTGCTTCTATTAGTTCATTATCAGAGAAAGACAAACTTAAATTCTTTAATGAAGGACAAAAATTTGCATCTGTAGAAATAATAACACCGGTAACACAAAACACTGTGCCTTATGGCCAAAATATGTTAGTGTTTCATGGAGTTGTTGAATATGATAATGATGGAAATGTTATTGGTGAAGACAAACAAGCCGGTAGGGACTTAGGTAAATTAATAGCCGAAGCAAATACTGCAGCACAAGAAACTTTCTTTGTAAGAGGTCCTCAAGATATTGCATATCAACCATTACCAAATACTAAAGCGAGAGCTTCATATTATGCTAAGAAATTATCACAAGTAATGTCTGATTCTAATTGTACACAAACTTCAACCATTGGAGATTATGCTTTAGGAATGGGTAGAAACGTTGTAATTAGAGAAGCTAAAGATGCTAAGGTTACATTGCCAGAAATTTCACTTGATGGATTGGCTAGAAGACTTGCAGATATCGATAAATCTTACTCAGTAGGACAAATCAAAAAGGACTTAGGAGATAATGCAAATTGGTTTATTGATTTAGAAAAGAAGAAGGCAAAAGCTTGGAAACGAGAAGTTTATGCTCCTCTTGAAAATATCTTCTTAGAAATAGGAACAGAAATGATGAAAAATATCACATCATTTTTATCTGCAAATCCTACCGAAGCTGCTATGACCATGAAAAAAGAAGTAGAGGCAGCAATATCGAAAATTAGAGTTGATGGCGACGAGAAAGATATCGAAAAACTAGAGCATGAACTTAGAAGAGTTACTGCTGCTGGTGGTTTGGAATCTATAGTACCTACTGAAGGAATTACTTTCTTATTTAAAGGTAAGCTCTACAAGTACACTGGCATTTTTATGGCAATTCATCAAATTCGTTCAATGGTAGCATATAAAAAATAATTAAAAAATAATTAAAAAATGAAACACATACCTACAATAGAAGAGTTTTTGAATGAATCTAACGAATTGAACGAATTAAAATCGTATCTAAATAAGAAATATCCTGGATTTAAGATGTATCCAGCTGAAACCGGAGAAATTAATGTAGGGTTTTTAAGAAAAGATAATGATTCAACATGGGATAACGTCATGACGTATTATTGGAATACCAATTATGATATAGATGAGTGTTCAGTGACTAAAATAAAAATATAATTTCAAATGAAAAATTTACCTACATACACTGAATTTTTAAACGAAAGCATTAAAAATATCAAAGGGAAACTTAATATCGAAAAAACTGATGCCATTCACATAATGGTAGGTGATGACGAAATAATGTTCTCTAAAGATTCTAGCACAATTGATCTATTTATTAAAGCTTTAGAAAATAAAAAAGTTACATCTAATCACGATGAATGGACTTCAATAGAATCAAATGATGGAGACATATTGATAAAAAGAGCTAAAGGTTCTGATTTAGTAACTATATCTAACGCTGATTCGGGAAAATCGGAATCAACATGGAATACTATCAAATTTGAAGCAAAATTAATTGATTCTATCGTAGATGCTATCAAAAAATAATTACAAATGAAAAATTTACCTACATACACTGAATTTTTAAACGAAAGTTTTTCATATCTTATTAATATCGAATACCGAGTTAGTAAGACTTGGTTTGACGATCCATTAGAGATTTTGAAAACTCAACTTCATTTTAATACATTACTAAGTTCATATGAAATAAAATCAACATCGTATGAAGGTAAAGATTTCGTTGCGGAAATAAAACTTATATCAAAAGTAGATAAAACTACTATGAGAAAATATTTAGATGGACATTCGACTACATCAGAAAAATACACAATCAAATAATGAAACACATACCTACATTTGAAGAATTCTTAAATGAAGGATTCCTTTCTATTCTTAAGGATGCTATTAAGAATAAAGACATGTATCATATATTCAAAGGTAATACATCTCATCAAAATCGTAAAAAGATAACATTTGACCAAGCTAAAAAATTAGTAGCTAAATCTCAGGATTTAGGTCTACAAGTAGATTTACATGGTAAATCTTCATGGGCATACAAAACTGGAGCAGATAAAACTGAATGGTGTTATGATGGTGGCGATAGTTACATTTACTATAAAGACGAATACGAACAATATATCAAATAATGAAACATATACCTACATACGAAGAGTTCATTAACGAAAGTGGAACTCCTGTCAATAAGGAATCTCTTAAAGCAGATATAGAATCTTCAATAAATAGTATGAAGACTTTAGTATCTGGTGTGAGATTTGATGGTAATGTTTCTAGATTTGCATCAGGTTCTAAATCTGAATTGTACATTAATGTTTATTTTAAGAATTTAAAAGATGAACAATTATTTATTCAAAAGATTGAAAATCTATTTCCTATAGCAGGTACAGTAGGAAGTTTAAATCGAACATTGTATCAAGACAAAACGAATCAAATATATTTTAGAATAGTTAGAGTTAACGATAACGAATCTTCAATAATTTTCAATAGAAATATACCAAAAAGCAAATAATGCACAAACTACCTACATTAGAAGAGTTTATTAATGAAAGTGTCAAAAACGAAAAGTGGCAAGTTATTTTTAATAGCGATTACGGAGACGATACACCTTACACTTTAGAATATTGGGACTCTAAAATAGAAGCTGAAAAATGGGCAGAAAGTCATGAATACGAATATGACGATGAATGGTTTAATCCAGCTAGACATGATTACGAATTCAAAACCTTTTATAGATTCCACAATCCAGAAGACAAAGATTCTTACACTGGATATGAAGTTAAAAAAATCAAAATTAAAATATAAATGAAAAATTTACAAACATTCGAAGAATTCGTAAATGAATCTGTATTAAATGAAGCTAAAACTGCTACCGTTGATGGTAAAGATTGGGATCGTATGTTAGACTTAGTCGTAAAAGGCGATACTGACGGTGAAAAGATTGCTAAGTTAATCAAAGATAAAAATAAAGCAATTGCTCGTTTTGTTGCAGGATTAAAACTTAACAACTCACCTCTTGAATATAGAGAAAGCAAATATAGCCCTTATGGATATTCTGCATTTGCTAAATTAGGTGAACTTGCTATCGAATTAGGAGCTACACCAGAAGAAATTCAAGCTCTTTATGATGTAACCGAAGTACCTCTAAAATACACAGAGAAAATAGCTAAATTAGGTGGTAAGAAATTAGACAACCGTTTTGTTGGAGTTGTATCTAAAGCAATCTTAGATGCTGGTTTTGATATTACTTATTTGCCACATAATGGTAATGCAATCACTTATGATGGTAAAGATGCAATGGGTAGAAATGGTAGAAAATGGACTATTGGATATAAATCAGAATTAACTAAAGGTACTAACAAATATGTTTTTGTATTTGATGCAATTACTGATGAAGGTGATGGTCCTACTTTTTATATTGCAGATCAAAGTTCAGATAACGTATTCTCTGATCTAAAATATAAAGTTCTTGGTAGAAACGAATTTATCGCAAAATTAAAAGCCACCCTCAATAAATAAATGAAAAATTTACAAACATTTGAAGAATTCATTAATAAATCTTCAGTTAACGAAGATGCTACTTTAGTTGCCAATATTGCAATGGGTGTAGCAGTTGGAATAGCTGGTTTATGGGCATTAGTTCAAGGCTTACCGGTAGTAGGTAATTTATTAGGCGATGCTGCAGAGGCATTAGCTAATAAAGCTGAGGCAAAAGCTAAGCAAGCAGCAAA
>Ga0114959_10002936_pt1 | contig 13654 bp, 16 predicted proteins | sample C_130625_EF_Meta_FD_87317 | JGI IMG/M metagenome (GOLD analysis project Ga0114959, IMG submission 87317) | Freshwater microbial communities from Lake Croche, Canada to study carbon cycling - C_130625_EF_MetaG | ecosystem: Environmental > Aquatic > Freshwater > Lake | place: Lake Croche, Canada...
CATCGGCATCTTCTCCAACGGCAACAAGCAGCCGATGGCTCAGCTGGCCGTGGCTAACTTCAACAACCCCGGTGGCCTGGAGAAGATTGGCAACACGAGCTTCCGCACGTCGGTCAACTCAGGTGTCGCCCAGGTGGGCACCGCAACCGTCGGTGGCCGCGGTGTGATCGCCGGTGGCACGCTGGAAATGTCCAACGTCGACCTTGCCGCGGAGTTCACCAACCTGATCGTCGCCCAGCGCGGCTTCCAGGCGAACTCCAAGATCATGACGACGTCAGACGAGATGCTCAACGAGCTCGTCAACCTCAAGCGCTAGCCGGGAACCTTAGGGGGCTCGAAAGAGCCCCCTAAGGACACCCGCAAAATCCTCAGGTCAGCGATGGGGGCGCCGAATAGGAGCCCTAGGTGTTTCCTCATTCAGCGAATGTGGATTCCCTCATGTCTTTCAATGTTTTGCCGATCTGAACGCTTGCAGGGGACACTACGGAGGGTTCCCCACGACCAAGGATGGACGCCATGATCATTTTGACTCGACTCAATGGGCCGGCGTTCGCCTTGAATCCAGACCTCATCGAACGTGCCGAGGAGACCCCCGACACCGTCGTCACGCTGGTTGATGGTAAGCACTACCTCATCAAGGAGAGCCTCAAGGACCTGATCGAGATTATTCGCAATGACCGAGCATCCGTGCTCGCGCTCGCTCGCGATGTGTTCGACGACCTTGACGCCCCCGCCATCGTGACCGATCCCGACGTCATTCAACTGAAGCCGAGGCACTAATGGATCCGCTTACCCTCATAGGAATCGTGGTCGCCTTCCTGGTGATCATCGGTTCGATGGTGCTTGAGGGTGGCAATCCCATGTCTCTGGTCCTCATCGGGCCTCTTGTGCTTGTGTTCTTCGGCACGTTCGCCGTGGGCGCCGCCGGTAACTCCCTGCCGATGTTCATCTCGTCGGTCAAGGCCGCTGGCGGTGCACTGCTCAGCAAGCCACCGGACTACGGCGACACTCTGGACACCATCATCAAGTGCGCCGAAATCGCTCGCCGCGAAGGCCTCCTCGCGCTCGAAGCCAAGACTGCAAGCATTCAAGACGAGTTGCTGCGCAAGGGTTTGGAGCTCGCCATCGACGGCACTGACCCCGGAGACCTGTCGAGCATCCTCGAGGCTGAGGTCCACTCCAACACCGTGTATGCCAACCGTCAGGCAAAGTTGTTCTCCGACATGGGCGGTTACGCCCCCACCATCGGCATCATCGGCACGGTGCTGGGTCTGGTCAACGTGCTCGGTAACCTGAGCTCGCCATCGGAACTAGGGCACCTCATCGCCGGTGCGTTCGTTGCCACCCTGTGGGGCGTGTTGAGCGCCAACGTCATGTGGCTGCCCATCGCCGCCAAGCTCAAGCTTCTCGCCGACCAGCGCGCTGTCGCGGGCGAAGTCGTGATCCAAGGAATCATGGCCATTCAGGCCGGATCCAACCCGCGCATGGTGGACACCAAGCTTCGCGCGCTGCTCACGCCCGATGCCCTCAAGACCCTGGACAAGGCTGCGTAATGTCCGGCGGCGGCGGTGGCAAAAAGGGTATTCAAGAGGAGCACATCAACCACGAGCGGTGGCTGCTGACCTACGCAGACATGATCACGTTGCTCATGTGCCTGTTCATCATCCTCTTCGCCATGAGCAAGCTCGACGCCAAGAAGTACGACGAGCTGGCCAAATCACTCTCCCAGGGCTTCGGGCAGGTCATCAATATCTCCCAGGGCAGCATGAGCGTGCTCCCCAGCACCGGTGACACCGTCACCCTGCAAAATGCCCCCAAAACGGACGCTATGGCGGTCATTTCCCCCAATGTGATGCCGCCGCTGGTCAACCAGATCAACGCGATGATGCAGAGCCAGGCCATGGGCCAGAACCAGCAGCAGTCCATGGCGACGCAGGCGGCCGTCGCTGCGGTCACGGCAGACAAGGCGACCCTCGACAAAGCTCAAAAAGCGTTGCAGGAAGCCATCAACAAGGCTGGCCTGGCTGGGCGCGTCACCCTGAGCCGTGAGGAACGAGGCCTCGTCGTCAACATCCTGGTCGACGATGTGGTCTTCCCCGCCGACAGCGCCGTGCTGCAGCCCACCGGGCTGAAGGTCATTGCAGCCCTCGCGCCCGCCATTGAGGCCACCGGCCACCGAGTCATCATCGAGGGCCACACCAATACAGCCAAGGCCCATCCCAAGAACTACCCCAGCGAGTGGGAGCTCTCCAGCGCCCGAGCCAGTTCCGTGGCCCGCTACCTCACCAGCCCTCTGGGCCTTGACCACTACATGATGAGTGTCGTCGGGTACGGAGACACCAGCCCACTGGTGCCGGAATCCAACCCCAACAACATGACGATCAATCGCCGCATTGCGATCGTCATCTCCACGGCTACCACTGAGCAGGAGCGCAACACCGCTGCCAACGCAGCCGCCAATGGCACGAGTCCTGAGTCCGTCGACCTGGCCGGCCAGGCCGGGGTCGCCCCCGCGGGAGCTATGTCCAACACCGCCGCAACCACCAGCGCAGGAGCGAATAATGGCTAAGAAGACCGACGACGAGGGCACCGAGGCCCCGGAGAAGAAGAAGAAGTCCAACAAGCTGCTTCTGATCATCATCTTGGTTGTGGTCTTGGCCGGCGCCGCGTACTTCTTCGTACTCAAGCCCAAGGACGCTGCCCCAGCCCCCGGGTCAGCCGCCGCCGAGCAGGCAGCTGCCGCCGCAGCCGCCGCCCTCCCCGAGGGTCCGGTCATCCGCCTTGACCCCATCTTCATCAATCTGGCCGGAGGCCACTACCTCAAACTCGGCATGGGCCTGCAGACAATGGGGCCCCAGTCCAAGGAGGAGCCCACGGACGGCGCATTGGCCCTCGATGCCGCCATCCAGATCTACAGCAACCAGGACATGAACACCCTCACCGACCAAGCGAACCGGGACACCCTGAAGAAGCAGCTGGTCGAGATGGTCACAAAGGGCTACCACCTCAAGGTCTCTGACGTCTACATCACGGAGTTCGTCATGCAGTAGCGGGTAACCCCCTCACCGCTCACGGACGAGCGGACATGCATTCACCGGGCACCCTCAGGGGCCTGGGAGGCGGACGGATCCGCCTCGAAACTCACAGCCCACAATTCCTTAAGTGGTGCGCCTGCCCGCCGATAGTGACGATGTGACTGCGGAAGCCTTCTCTGACGACGTCTCGGATACCGAGGGGTCCGGATCTGGCGTTGACACCTATGACTTCCGCAATCCCAGCAAGTTCTCGCGTGAACACTCCCGCATGCTCGACCAGATCTTCGAGACCTATGGCAAGCAGTGCGCCACGGTTCTCACCACCACCCTGCGCTCGGTGTGCACCCACGACCTCAAGTCGGTACAGCAGACCACGTACGGGGCCTACATCGCGTCGCTCCCGGCGACCACCACGATGTTTCTGCTGGATCTGGCTCCCCTGAAGGTCACCTCGATCGTTGAGTTCTCACCCCAGGCCGCCATGCTCATGATCCATTACATGCTTGGCGGACAGGGCGAGGACAACCAGCCCGAGCGTGGTCTCACCGAGATCGAGACCACCCTGCTCTCGAGCATGGTCGATCGCATGCTCGGTGAGCTCAAGTACGTCATGGCCCCCGTGCTTCCCCTGCAGCCGCGCATCATGGCCACCGAGTCCAGCCCACAGTTCGCTCAGGTGTCCCCGCCTTCGGACCAGGTAGTCGTCGTTCACTTCGACATGGACATCAACGAGGTCATCACCCCCGCCACTTTGTGCCTACCGTTCAAGGAACTCCTTCCCCACCTCGACCGTGCCGTCGCAAACGCGCGCACACGTCGCGACGATGCCGACAGCATCGCGATTGCGCGCGCCGTCGAGACCCGCGTGCGCATGGCACCGGTGGAAGTGGCCGTTCGCATGGGTCCCACAAACATTCGCATGCTCGAAATCGCCACCATGGAGGTGGGCGACGTCATCAAGTTGCGCCACCCCGTCAACGTTCCGCTTGAAGTGATCGGTTCAGATCTTGTGTACGGATATGCAGTCCCCGGCAGCGACGGTCAGCGAGCCGCGTGCTTGATCGTTAACCCCAACGAGGAGCAGTAATGGCACTGAACCCTGCACTACTCGACACCATGATGGAACGACTTGGCAGCGCGGCACACGCGATGACCGGGGCCATCAGCACGAGCACTCCCCTGACCGCTGGCGAGGCCTCCGCTGATGCCAGTGCGATCCCCATGTCGCAGGCCGCTGCAACCATCGTTGCCACTCTCGAGGGTGCCGTCGCCGGCAACCTGATGATCACGTTCACCCAAGACGTCACCGCCGAACTTGGCACCGTGGCCGAAATGCTGAGCTCCCTTGGGCCCGCCTTCACCGAGGCCGGCCTGGCCATGGGCGTCACCGTGGGCGAGCCCACGCTGGCGTCCGGCACTCCGAGCATCGCACCCGACATCGCCGTTCCGTTGACAATGCGCGGTATCCCCGTGGGCGGGCTGATGCTGTTCGCGGCCGAGCAGGTTGCTGCCCCCGAGGCCGCGCCTGCGCCTGCGGCTACCGCGGCTGCACCCGCCGCAGCCGCCAAGAATCCTGCCAAGATGGTTGATCGCCGGATCGACGTCAGCCGCATTGATCCCTTGATCAACGTGCAGATGGAAGTCACGGTCGAGATCGGCCGCACGCGTCTTCCCATCGGCGAGCTCCTGGCGTTGACCCCGGGCAAGGTCATCGAACTGGACCGCCCAGCCGGTGCACTCGTCGATCTCTACATCAACGGCACGATCCTTGCCAAGGGCGAGATCGTCGTCATCGACGAGGAATACGGATTCCGCGTCACCGAGATCGTCTCCGAAGAGAACTGACCGGAGACCCCTTCACTCATGGATCAATTGCTGCTCGCCCTACGCGTTGCCGTCTCGTTGGCGGTCGTCATCGGCATGATCTGGGCTCTTGCCAAGGTCACGCGCCGATGGAACCCCACGCGTTCTGCAGCAATCCAGGTGATCTCCAAGGTCTCACTCAGCAAGCGCAGTTCCCTCATCGTTGTTGGTGTGGGCGATCGCGGCATGCTGCTTGGCGTTACCGACCATGGCATCACCCAGCTCGGTGAGGTGGCTCTCCCCAGCAACAACAAGACCCAGGCCATCGAGCCGCAGCGCAACGCTGTGGTCGTCGGACTGCACGACTCATCCCGCGGCCGCGAGCCCCGCTTCGAGGAGTACCTCAACGCCGATATGCGTGCCGAGGCTGAGGCGTACGTCGACGGCTACGTGCTGCCAAGCCCGAAGCGATCAGCTCAGAAGTCGTCGCCCAAGGCCTCGCAGCGGTTCCAAAACGTGCCCGACCACGACGCGGACGACAAGAAGAGCCCGCTTGCCGGCTCGGTGCTTTCCCCTAATACCTGGCGTCAGGCCGTCGCGGCCGTTCGCGATAAGACGGTGCGCTCATGAGTCGCACAGCACGCATGGCGTCTGCCGTCGCTCTCACCGTTCTTGGCCTGACCACCGCAAGCCTGATCTTCGCGGGCTCGGCATCAGCGGCCGACGATCCCAACTCGTCCATTTCCGTCAACCTGCCCGGCCTCACGGGCCAGGGTGGTCCGAGCAGCTCGATCGTTCTGCTCCTCGGTCTCACCGTGCTGTCCATTGCCCCGGCATTGCTGCTGATGACGACCAGCTTCACCAAGATCATCGTGGTGCTGTCGCTCACCCGCAACGCCCTTGGCCTGCAGGGGGTTCCACCCAATCAGGTGCTCGCCGGCCTGGCCCTGTTCCTCAGTCTGTTCATCATGGGACCGGTGCTGAGCGCCATCAACTCCACCGCTCTGCAGCCCTACCTCAACGGCACCATGAGCTTCTCGCAAGCGTTTGACACCGGCAAGATGCCGTTGGAAAAGTTCATGCTGGCCAACACCCGGCCCGAGGAACTCGCGCTCATGGTCAAGGTCTCCAACGAGCCCGCACCGGCAACACCGGAAGACGTGTCGCTGACCACGCTCGTGCCGGCGTTCATCCTGTCTGAGTTGCGGGCCGCATTCATCATCGGCTTCGTGATCTTCGTGCCGTTCCTCATCATCGACATGGTGGTGAGCGCCGGGTTGATGTCCGTAGGCATGATGATGCTTCCGCCAGTGCTGGTGTCCTTGCCATTCAAGCTGCTGCTGTTCGTCCTGGTCAATGGTTGGGCGCTCATCATCTCCGCCCTCGTCAAGAGTTACGTGTAGGAGCGGACATGGCCGACGGATACGTAATGCAGCTTGCCACCATGATGGTGCTCACCGCGGCCAAGCTCGCCGCTCCCCTTCTCCTCACGGCTTTGCTCATCGGTTTCGCCGTCTCGCTGATCCAAGCACTGACCCAATTGCAGGATCAGACCATCGCTTTCGTTCCCAAGATCATCGGCGTCGGCGTCGCGTTGATCATCAGTGGCAACTGGATGATCCAGACGCTGGTGAACTTCACGTTCGACTCATTCCAGCTGCTGCCCAGCATGCTGGGCTCCGGCTGATCACATGCTTGATATCCCGATCACCACCGACCAGCTCATTTCCTTCCTGCTGGTCCTTGCGCGCGTCGGCGCGTGGGTGTGGATCACTCCCCCGTTTGGCGGCAAGTTTCTACCCGCTACCGAACGCACCATCGTCTCCCTAGCGTTCTCGTTGCCGATGACCAAGGCGGCGATGTCGGCGTCGACCGTCATCCCCACCGGACCCATCGACATCCTGATCGCGTTCGTTCTGCAGGTCGCCATCGGTGTTGCCATGGGACTTGCCTGCCTCACCCTGATCTCCGCCGTGTCGGCTGCAGGCACTGCCATCGACGTCTTCGGTGGTTTCTCCCTAGCTCAGGCATTCGACCCCCTGCAGCAGCAGCAGAGCTCGGTTTTCTCGCGCATCTACCAGCTGTTTGCCGGTGTGCTCCTGCTCGTCACTGGCGCCTACATGGTGTTGTTCGCCGGGTTCTCGGCCACGTTCCAGGCCCTGCCCCTGGGTGCCAGCCTGGATCTCGGGGCCACTGCGCAGACACTGACGGCCAGCATCACCACGTTTTTCATTGCCATGCTGCAAATTGCAGGTCCGCTCATCGCGGTCATGGTCCTTGCCGATATCGGCCTGGGCCTGCTGACGCGAGTCGCCCCGACGCTCAACGCGTTCTCTCTGGGCTTCCCTCTGAAAATCGGCATCACGCTGCTCTTGGTGGGTGTTGCCCTTCCCCGACTCACGCCCACGATCGCCGGACTCTCGCAGTCGTCGATTGAGGCCATGCGTGGCATAGCCGGGGGGTGACATGGCCGACACGAGCTCCAAGACCGAAAAGCCAACCCCGAAACGGCGCCGCGAGGCCGTCAAACAGGGGCAGGTTTCGCGCGCGCCTGACCTTGCCGCATGGGCAGGGCTTCTTGCACTGACGTTCTTCATCCCCGGTGTGTTCGACAAATTGTCGGAGCAACTCGCCTACCTGCTCAAGACCATCCCAGACCTCATGAGCAACCCGAACATGCTTCAGGTGCAAACGGTTCTGGTGTCGACCATGAAGGCGGTCGCACTGGCAGTGCTGCCACTTCTGCTGGGCGTGCTCATGGTCAGCATCATCGCCGGCGTGTCGCAGGGCGGCACGCGGCCTTACCTGTCCCGTCTGGCGTTCAAGGGCTCACGAATCAGTCCGGCCAGTGGCGCCAAGCGCATTCTTGGGCCGCAGGGCGCATGGGAACTGGTCAAACAGATTCTCAAGATGTCCACCATCGGCATCGTCCTGTGGGTCACGATCTCGCGCACCACGGACCTTGTGATGGGTTCCGGGTCCCTCCCCTTGAGCATCCTGGCCAGCACCATCGCCAACGACGCCTTGCGCCTGGTGCGCATCGTCATTGCCGTGGGCCTCATCATCGCCGTGGCGGACTACTTCGTGTCCCGCCGTCGGGTGACCAAGCAGATCATGATGTCCCGCAAGGAAATCATGGACGAAATGAAGCAGAACGACGGCGATCCGATGCTCAAGGCCACTCGACGCCAGCGCGCCCTGCAGATGGCCCGCAGCCGCATGATGCAGGACGTGCCGCTGGCCGACGTCATTCTGGTGAACCCCACCCACGTGGCCGTGGCCCTGAAGTACACCGCCGGGTCAGGTGCGCCGAAGGTCGTGGCCAAGGGCGCCGGCGCCATTGCCTCGAAAATCCGCGACCTGGCCACCGAGCACCGTGTCCCCATGGTGCAGGACATTCCCTTGGCCCGATCCCTGTACCGCAACTGCGAGGTGGGCCAGGAGATCCCCAAGGACCTCTATACGGCCGTTGCCCGGATTCTGGCCTTCGTCATGGCCCTCAAACGTCGGGGGGCTGCCGCCGGCATGCACCGGGCCGAGGTCGTCGATCAAGCCATCGCCCGCTAAACCCGGGGTTGTCGAGAAAATCCCAGAAATTCCCCCCAAAACCCCTCAGGTGAGGGGGGGCCCTGCCGATGGGGCAAGTGCCAGGACGGCACGAAGACCCCACGGACGGATCCTTTTCCTTAAGGATGGCCGTGCGTCAGCTTCGAATCAGCCAGTTCGCGGTACCCATCGCGGTCATCGGCATCATCGTCATGATGATCGTGCCGTTGCCTCCGGTCATCCTCGACGTCCTGATCGCCGTGAACATGGCCGCGGCCCTGTCGATGCTCCTCACCTCGATGTTCGTCCGCCGCCCGCTGGACTTCGCGACATTCCCTGCCCTGCTTCTGGTCCTGACCCTGTTCCGGCTCGGCCTCAACGTCAGCGTCACCCGCCAGGTGCTGGTCAATGGTTATGCCGGCTCAGTGGTCGAGGCATTTGGCCACTTCGTCATCGGCGGCTCGATCATCGTCGGCCTGGTCATCTTCCTGATCCTGATCATCATCCAGTTCGTGGTTGTCACCAAAGGTGCTGAGCGCGTAGCCGAAGTCGGCGCCCGCTTCACCTTGGACGCGATGCCCGGCAAGCAGATGGCCATCGACGCAGACCTCAACGCCGGCCTCATCGACGACGACGAAGCACGCCGCCGCCGTAAGGAGATCACCGCGGAGGCTGACTTCTACGGAGCGATGGACGGCGGCTCGAAGTTCGTCAAGGGTGACGCGATCGCCGCCATCATCATCACGATCATCAACCTTGTCGGCGGCATGGCCATCGGTATCTTCCAGCGCGGCTTGGACTTCTCGACTGCCGTCACCGACTACAGCCTGCTCACCGTCGGTGACGGACTCGTCTCGCAGATTCCCGCACTCATGCTCTCAGTGGCCACCGGCCTTATCGTCACGCGCGCTACGACCGATGGCGACATGGGCAGTGACGTGATCACGCAGTTCTCCAGCCAGAAGCGCGCACTGCTGCTCGCCGGCGGCGGCATCGCAGCGCTGGCGCTCATTCCCGGCCTGCCCAAGATCCCGTTCATTCTTGTCGGCGGTGCTCTGCTGCTGATCGGGCGTCGCCTGAAGACCGTCAATACGGGCGAGGGTGCCAAGGGCATGCCCGGCATGTCGGGTGCAGCCGCCCTCCCCGGTGGTGCTCCGGCCCCGGATTCAACCGAGGGCATCATTCAGGACATCCGCGTCGATGCACTGGAACTGGGCCTGTCCTATGACGTCATCGACCTTGTCGACGCTCGTGTGGGCGGCGACCTGCTCAGTCGTGTCAAGGCTCTGCGCCGCAAGCTCGCGATGGAGCTCGGCATCGTGCTGCCCTCCGTACGCACGCGCGACGACCAGGATCTTCCGCTCGGCACATACCGCATCAGCCTCCACGGTGTGGAAGTCGCGCGCGGCAGTGCCCCGCCCGGACACGTCCTGGCTATCGGCGATGGCATTGACGCGCTGCCGGGTGAGGCCACCAAGGAGCCCGTGTTCGGCCTGGATGCACGCTGGGTACCCACGGCCTACCAACGTCAAGCTGAACTCATTGGCGCGACTGTCGTCGACCGCTCGTCGATCATCACCACGCACCTCGCTGAGATCGTTCGCCAGAACGCTGGAGAACTTCTCTCGCGCGAGGACGTGCGCCTGCTGGTCGATGCCCTCAAACGGACGCATCCGTCCGTGGTTGAGGAGCTCACCCCCGCACAGATCACTCTTGGCGAAGTGCAGCGCGTCCTTCAGGGTCTCCTACGCGAGCGTGTTGCCGTGCGTGACCTCGCGCGCATCTTCGAAGCAATGTCGGCGAGTGTGCGCACCGGTGGGCAGACCACCGAATCTCTCATTGAGGCATCACGCACTGTTCTTGGCTCTGCCATCAGCACATCGGCGGCCACCGACGGCGTGCTCAATGTCATCACGCTCGACCCCGTTTTTGAGCAGACGCTGCTCAGTGCCACACGAGGTGGCGCCGATGGCGGTGTGCTCGCCATCGACGCGGCCATGTTGATCTCGATGAGCAGCGAGATCACTCGACTCATCAATGAAGCCGAGGCCGTGGGCAAGTCCCCCGTCCTGATCTGCGCAAGCCAATTGCGCGCACCGCTGTACCGCCAGTTGCGGCACGAATTCCCACGACTTTCGGTTCTGTCCTACGCAGAGCTGGGTGGACCGATAGAGATTCAGACGATAGGAGTGGTGAGCGATGAGCGTGCGATTGTTGCTTGAGGGTCCTGACCTCCAGGAGATCCTGGGGCAGGCCCGCGAGGCATACGGTCCCACCGTTCGGGTGGTGCAGGCGGAGCAGGTACGTAGTGGTGGGCTGGGCGGTTTCTTCGCCAAGCAGCACTACGAGGTGACCGTCGAAGTGCAGAACCCCGGCGCAGGCGCACCCAGCACCGGCGGTGCTTCACGCAAGACCGCTGCTCCGGGAACTGCCGCTGTCAGCAGCCAGAATGATCAGGCCCTTGCATCCGCACAGGCACGCGTTGCGGCAGCCCGCGCCGCTGCGTTCTCTGCCGCCGACCTCGCCGCTGTTGACGATGTTCTTGCCGCTGCGTCGTACGAGGACGGGCCGGCCCCGGCCCGCCCGGCACGGCCCGCTCCCGCTCCCGCAATGGCACCCGTCGGCCAGCCGCTCAAGCGTGGCAACACCACCGCTCGCGTTCTGGCTCCCGTAGAAGCTCGGCCGCATCTGCTCGACGAATTCGACGCGGAACCCACGTCGCGACGTAAGCGCAAGTCCGGCAAGGGCTCCCCCACCCTGACCCGCCCCGACATGGACTCAGAAGACGATCTGCTCAGCGACGATCAGATGCGTCGACTCAATGCACTGCTCAACCAGCCAGCATTCGCCGACGGGGTTGAGGCCGAGCGCGTTCAGGCACCTGTCGCTCCGCGTCCGGGCCAGGCTGTGCCGTGGCAACCGATCCGACTTGAGCGCAACGACGTATCCGCACCGGCGCATTCTCGCGCTCGCCGCGGCACAGCTGCCACCGAAGTTCCCCGCAAGCCCGGTCAGGTGCTTGTGCTCATCGGCGAGGCTCTGCAGGGCTTCAAGGCTGCACATCAGATCGCAACGTCGGCACGCATCCCCACCACGACCTCCATCGTGGTGACGCAGACCGAGGCTCCCCTGCCGGGTGTGCCGTCGGATCGTCAGGTGTCGACCATGGCCGAGGCTCGACGCATTGCCGCTCAGCTTGGCCGCGACAAGGGGCCCGTCATCTTCATCATCGATGCGCCCATCTCCATCGCCAATGACCCCAATGGCCGCGCGTGGATTCGCGACGTCGTCAAGGCCTCGCAGGCACATCAGGTGTGGGCCATCGTTGACGCCACGCGTCAGACGGCCACGCTCTCTCGCTGGGTGCGCGCCGTGGGAGATGTCAGCGCACTAGTCGTGCACGACGTTGCTTCCGCCGACTATCCCGAGGGCGTCTACGACATCGGTCTTCCAGTCGTATTCCGCGACGGACTTGCCGTCGATAATCAGGTTAACGACGACGAGTACGCCGTCGAGGTTGAAAGGATGATGCTGTGAGCATTCTGTCGCCGTTGGCGCTGGCCATCTCTTTGCTCATCAACGGTCCGGCACTCTGGGCCGCGTTCAACTACTCCAGCGTCGACATCACGTCGGTGCTCCTGCGCTTCATCGTCGTCACATTGATCGTCGGGTTCGCGCTCTCACTGCTCAACCGAGTATGGGCGTCGTATTCCAAGAACCCGGTCATCACCATGCTGCCGCTTGACTCGACAACCGATCCTGCGATGGCGGGCGAGCCAGGGCTCGAGGCTGATCCCACGGTGATCCAGGGCGAGAACCTCAACGCTGGTGCGCAAGCGAGCAACGCCGCCTGACTCAACCCAAGCCCCGCGCTAGTCCTTGGACGGCAGCTGCGGAGGCGGTGGTGCTTGGCGCCCCGGAGGCGGGGTACCCGGCTTCGGCGCGGGCGGCCTGACAGCATCCGGCCTGGAGGCAGTTGGCTTGGCTGCAGACGCCTTGTACCCCGCGGGCTTCCTTGCTGCAATAGCGCTGGTGAACGCCGCAATGGACTGAGCTGCCGGTGACGCTGCGGCCTTGTTAGCTTCCTCAATCGCCTGGAAAACCTCGGAGCGGTGGACTTTGACCTCGCGCGGAGCATCAATGCCGATACGGATCATGTCGCCGCGGACTTCGAGAACGGTGACGACGACGTTGTCGCCGATGACCAGGCTCTCCCCCACGCGCCGGCTCAGAACAAGCATGGGTCGCCTGCCTTAGGGAAGCACTGCGGGGTCACGCAGCAGACAATGGCACACGCACCGAGAAATCTGGATTATCCAGAACGATCTGCGCGGCGATTCGCTTGTGCGGATTCAAGACAATGGGCGCCATGAGGTTGGCGGTGCAGTCGGCCATGGACGCACCGAGGGTCACCACGAGCAGGACCAGGGCATCCGAGGAGTCCTTGATCGAGTACTGGGCGGCGAAATCGTCGTCGATCTCCGGCTGGTAGTCGGGGAAGAAGCGCATCGACGGCACCACGACGAAGCGGATGCGCTCGTCTTCGATCGAGCGAAGATCAAAGACCATGCCCTCGTCATCCAGGCCGACTAGAACGTACTTGGTGAGCTCGGGGAAGCCGACGATTCCTTCGGGAATCTCGACGATGGGAAGATCGTCGAACGACTCGGTGCTGCCCACGATCACTCCTTCGCCTTCAGTCGGTAGTGCCTGATCCTTATCGGTCATCTGAGGAAGTCCATCAGCGACGGTTGGACAATTTTGGCCGTGGCCTGCAGCGCCGCCTGGTACGAGGTCTGCTGCGTGGTCAAGTCCAGAATCGTCTTGGTGAGGTCAGTATCCTCCACACCTGAAATGGATTGTGCCAGAGTCAGGGTATGAGCGTCAGCGACACTCTTGAGGTTCTCGAGGCGGTTGGTGGCTGAGCCGACCCGCGCTAGGGCCGTGGCCATCTGATCCATGATGGACGAGAGATTGGCGCCGTCGACACCCAGCCCGGTTGTGTCATTTCGTACGTGGGCCGCTGCCGAGGTGAATACCTCAAAGATCGTGGTCCCGCTCGGGGTGCCGGTCGTGGTGAAAGCCTCTGCTCCGTTGGTATCCACACGTACCGTGGATGCAGGCCCTGCGGTCCGCGACACCGGAATGGTGTCCCCCACGTAAGCGCCGGTGGTGGAGTCGAAAGCACTGTCGCCGGTCGTGGTGCCGCCAAAAATTGGCCGCCCCAGGTAGGTGAAGTTCGCTGACATCATCAGGCCTTCGCGCAGCGA
>Ga0114959_10002937_pt1 | contig 13650 bp, 2 predicted proteins | sample C_130625_EF_Meta_FD_87317 | JGI IMG/M metagenome (GOLD analysis project Ga0114959, IMG submission 87317) | Freshwater microbial communities from Lake Croche, Canada to study carbon cycling - C_130625_EF_MetaG | ecosystem: Environmental > Aquatic > Freshwater > Lake | place: Lake Croche, Canada...
AACAGAACTTTACCGGTTGATGTGTTTGATTTAAAAATTGATTTCTCTGCTTTTTTACCTTTTTCAGTAATGGTTATTTGCACATTATTTACTATGGTATTGGTTGAATCAAGAGCATGAATGTTGAATGCTTTTAGTTTAGATTCGGTATTCTTAAAATTAATGCTGTATATATCTTGCGAACCAAAACCACCATCGCGCTCCGATGCAATATATCCTTTGCTACCATCGGCATTTATTACAAAAAATATATCGTCATTAACTGTATTAATTGGAGTTCCGAGGTTTTCGGGTTTTGTATTAAACTTTACATTATCAGAATAAGGTACTTTAAAAACGTCATACCCACCCATATTTGTGTGGCCTTCGGAACTAAAGTATAAAGTCCTTCCTAACGGGTCAATAAATGGAGAATCTTCATTGTATTCAGTGTTGATTGTTGAACCTAAATTATCGGGATAACTCCATGATCCATTCGTACCTTTTTTAGAAGCATACAAGTCAAAACCACCTATGCCACCTGGTTTATTACTCGAAAAAATAATTGTATTGCCATCGGGCGAGTAGCAAGCACTGGATTCTATATGATCAAACGTGTTGATTAAATATCCTAACGAAACAGGTTCTGACCATTCATTATTTATCCAATTACTTTCATAAATGTCGCCACTCATTAAGTCGGAACTTGTTCTAAATAAAATCATTTTTTCGCCATTGGCTGATAAGCCAGCGCTTGCATCATGTACTTGAGTATTTATAAGTGTATCCAGAGGAGTGGCATTCCCCCATACTCCGTTCATATTTTTCGATACATACACATCCTCGTAATAAGTGTCATAAGCATCTTTTAGCGTATGATATTTATTTTTATTACGCGAAGTAAAAATCAAGAACTTTTCGTCGGCAGGTATAAATGGTGCATATTCAGGCTCGTCGGTATTTATTGCTGCTCCTAGGTTTTCAAGTGTAATATTTGAATTTTGTTGTAAATCAAAAAGTCTTGCAGTGTAGCATTTTTCAATCAATGCATCTATTTCAGTTACATCATGTTCTAAGTTACTAAGCTTTAAATTTTTATATTCATTAAAATAATCAATAGCTGTTTTGTATTTTTTGTTGGCATGATTTAATACACCCAAGTAAAAGTTAGTTTCGGGAAAGCTAAGCGTGCTCACCTTTTCAAAGTTACGTAATGAACTTTTACGGTATTTTTTTAATTCAAATTTACATAAGCCGAGTTTATAATTTAACTCATGATTTGTACTATCAACCACATACAAACTATCGTAAATACTCATTGCCTTGTAGTACTCAGCAATATAAAACAATTTGTCGGCACGATTAAATAGTTTTCTATCAAGTCGTGATGGAGTTTGCGCTATAGAATGCAAAGCAAAGCAAGTAAGGAGAAACAATAAAGTATATTTCTTATCTAAGTAGTGTAACATCTCCAGTTTTTGTAAATGATTTTCCGTTTTTAAATTTCAAATTTACTTTCCATATGTAAACATCGTCTTGGCATAGTTTACCTTTATAATATCCGTCCCAACCTATTTTCAAATCATTCGACTCGAAAATCAACTCACCCCAACGGTTAAACACTTGGAATAAGTAATCTTCGACACCTTTTGTGTATGGAAAAAATACATCATTATCTAGGCTATTCTCATCATAAGCACCGCCAGTAGCACTGTTTCTATTCGGCGTAAAAGCATTCGGAAAGTTTACAGTCGAATTTGTAACAACTTCAGCTTCGGCGGTGTCTTTACATCCAAAAGCTGTACTAGAAATTAATTGAACGGTAAATATTCCTACATCTGGATATAAATAAATTGGATTGGTATCGGTTGCAGTGCTGCCATTTCCAAAGTTCCATAAGTACGTTGATGCACCCACCGATTGGTTTGTACAAATTAAACTTTGTGATGGAATCTCTAATTCAGTAGCGTTTACAGAAAACGCTGCTGTTGGCTTTGCATATGCATTTATTATATATGGAATAGTTGCATTATTGTTACTACACCCCCCTGTAGTGGTAACTGTTAGTGTTGTTAAATAAGCACCAGCACTTACATAACTATGTATAGGATTTTGCTCATTGGATGTTGTTCCATCTCCAAAGTTCCAAAGCCATGAAACAATAGGGTCAGCTGTATTTCCGGTTACTGAATTATCATCAAACTGAATTGAATTTGGAGCACAGATTTTTGTTGTATCTGATGATAATGAAATTGCAGGTGGTGGGTTAATGGAAACTGTAACAGAATCTTGAACAGTTATACCGCATTGGTTTGAGACTGTAACTACATAGGTAATTGTTTGATTTGGAAATACTGTAAATGGACCTGTGCCATTACCCAAATTGTTATTCCAAGAATAAGTTAATGGCCCAGTTGTTCCATTTATTTGAACTGATATTTGTGTGCTTTTACCAGGACAAACTACTGCCGCGCCTGTAAGGTCAATGCTGTTTTGTTGTAAGTTTAGTACATTAGCAGTTATTGTATCAGTAAGTCCAACACAACCATTTTGGTCAGTAGCAGTTACATAATAATTGGTTGTAACAATAGGTGAAACATTTAAACTTCCGGTATTTATAACACCCGATGGCAACCAAGTATAAATGTATGTTCCGGCGCCACCATTTGCATTTGCAGTGATAGTACCAGCAGTTCCGATACAAATAGAAATATCAGCTGCGGCAATAGTAGCAATTTGGGTTGGTTGTGAAACAACTGCAGTGTTTGTTGTTGAACATCCATTTGCGTCAGTTACAGTTACAATATTTGAACCTGCTGGCAAATTATTTACAATACTTCCTGTTTGAATAGGTGTAGTTGCCCAAGAATATGAATAAGGCAAAGTACCTCCAACACCAATAACCGAAGCGCCTCCGGTTCCATTAAAACACAGTGCCCCAATTGTAGAAATAACATTAGATGAAAGAGCAGTTGGCTGCGTGATATTAAAAGTTACTGAACTGGTACAACTATTTTGGTCTAAAACTGTCACTGTGTAGGTACCAGCTGTTAAATTACTAACAGTTTGTTGTGTAGATGAAAGTGGCGCCGACCACACGTAATTATAAGCTGGAGTTCCGCCCGAAGGTTGTATTGTTAATACTCCATTAGAACCTCCAAAACAAGAAACATTTATTAATGGAGAAGCAGTTATTGTAATTGGAGTTGGTTGTGTAATGATAGTATTTGCAGTTGCAATGCATCCTAAAGCATCGGTAACAGTAAAAGTATATGAACCTTCTGTAAGGGTTGAGGCTACTAAATTATTTCCGCCGAAAGGCAACCAATTAAATATGTATGGCAACGTACCCTGTGATACTTGAGCAATAGCAACACCATTTGTACCTCCAAAACACGAAGTTGGATTTGAACTTGTAATTGAAGCAGTAGGTGCAGGAATATTTACAATTGTTGCATTACTTGTTGATGTTGCTAAACAGTTATTAGCATCAGTAACGTTAACCCAATAGCTGCCAGGCCCAATATTATTTAATACTCCAACGGCAACGGAACTGTTTGACCATAAATAATTGAATGGTGCTGTTCCACCAGAAATTACAGATGTTATGGAACCATTTGTAAAACCGCAGGTAGCATTGTTTCCTAAAATATTAACCTCCATTTGCTGAGGCTCGGCAATATTAACAGATACAATTGTTTGACAGTTTAGAACATCTTTAATATTTACTATATAATTACCCGGTGCTAGATTTGATGCTGTTGCTGCATTACCACCACTCGGCAGCCATTCATAGCTGTATGAGGGTGTTCCGCCAATAACTGTTACATTTCCAGTTCCATTGCTTCCTCCAAAACAACTTGTACCAGTTGAGGTTGCTGTAGCACTTAATGCTATACTTGGTTGTGTTATATTTATATTTATTGATGCTGAACAATTATTTGCATCGGTAATACCAACAATATATGCTCCATTATTTAATCCTGTGGCTGTTGGTCCATTGCCACCGTTAGGTGTCCAATTATAATTGTAAAAAGGTGTTCCACCAGTAACAGATATTGTTGCAGTTGCATTGCTACCTCCAAAGCAACTAACATTTGTTTGTGAAGCAATAGTTGGTTGTAGTAATGAAGGTTCGATTACTGCAACAGTATCTTGTTTAACGCAACCATTGGCATCAGTAACTTGCACTATATAATTGTTGGCAGTTAAGTTAGAAACATTATTATTTGTATTTAAAAGTTGTGGCCACAAATAAGTATAACCTGGTGTAGCTCCTGAAGCAATAACCATTGCTGATCCATTGCTGCCCTCATTACAAGTTGCATTGGTGCTACTCATTTGTAATTGCAACTCTGTTGGTTGAGAAATTGCAGGACTTGTAGTTGCTAACGATTGGCACAAATTAGCATCTTGTACAATAACTGTATAAACACCAGCAGATAATCCTGTTGCAACAGAATCATTACCACCCGAAGGACTCCATATAAATGTAAAAGGTCCAGTACCATTGCTAACAGATGCAGCAGCTGTTCCATCGTTACCTCCAAAACACGAAACGTTTGTGGTTGAAATAATTGTAACATTTGGGCCAGTTGCATCATTTACATTTACTGTTTGAGACGAAGTGCAACCATTACCATCGGTTACTTCAATTGTGTAAACATCAGAAAATAAATTTGATGCAATATTATTTGTGCCTCCCGTTGGCGACCACAAAAATTGATATGCACCAACACCGCCAGTTGCTGTAACTTGAGCTCCACCATTTGCACTACTGCATGTAGCAGTTATCGAACTTGTTGTTAATGCTATTTGCGTTGGCTCCGCAACTGCAACTGATCCTTGAATTGAACAACCATTGGCATCAACAACTTTTACTTGGTAAGTCCCTGCAATTATATTTTGTATGTTTTGTGTATGTATGTTTCCTGGTGTCCAAGAATAAACGTAAGGAGCTGTGCCACCCGAAGGCGTTGAAGATGCAGCTCCATTGCTATTGCCAAAACACAATGCTGGAGTTGACAATACTGATAATGCAAGCGCAGCAGAAGGTTGAGTTATTGTTACAGAGTTAGTTGCTGTACAACCTTTAGTATCGGTAACGGTAACTGTATATGTGTTTGGCGGTAACGTATTAATTGTGGCAGTTGTTGCGCCAGTTGGTAACCAAGAGTAACCATATGAAGGGGTTCCGCCAGCAGCGTTTACTGTTACGGCTCCGTTATTACCACCAAAGCAACTGACGTTTGACTGATTTATGAAATTAGCTGTAACTGTTGTAGGTTCGGTAATAGTAACAAAGCTAACTTTAGAACATCCTTTGCTGTCAGTAACCGTAACATTATACGAACCACTAGTTAAATTACTTACCGAACTTGTTGTCATATTACCGGGTAACCACAAATATGAGTAGTTTGGAGTTCCTCCATTTACAACAACACTTGCATTACCGTTATTCAAATTATTACAAGTTTCATTTGTGCTTGTTACTGTATTTGTTAATGCAGTTGGTTGGGTAAGTGTTACTGAACTTGTAACTATACAAGATGCAGCATCTGTCAATGTTAAATTATATGTTCCAGCGGCCAAACCAGTAACAATGGATGAAGCAGAACCAGAAGGACTCCAACTATAGTTGTATGGTGTAGTTCCTCCTGCTGGCGTTGCTGTTATTGTGCCATTGTTTCCATCAAAACAACTGATGTTTGAGCTAGCTGTAGAAACTGCAAGTTGTGCTGGTTGTGTTATTGTGCTTGAAATTGTGGCTGTACAATTTTCAGCATCTGTTACAACAGCAGAGTATGTTCCAATTGTAAGGTTTGAAATTGTTGCTGTAGTTAAGTTTCCAGGAGTCCATAAATAAGTGTATGGAGCTGTACCTCCTGCGGGTGATACTGTTGCAGTGCCGTTACTGCCTCCAAAACATGAAATATTTGTTTTAGCTACGCTTGCCGATAATACTTGAGGTTGAGTTATTGTTGCTGAAGATTGTGATGTGCAACCATTTGCATCAGTAATGATTACAGAATAATTTCCTGGAGAAAGATTACTTATTGATGAAGTAGTTTGAGATGGTACAGTATTCCAGAAATAGGTAAAAGGGGAAATACCACCTACAATACTTACTGAAGCAGTACCATTATTTGCGCCAAAACAAGAAACATTTGTTGTATTCATTGCGCTTATGCCATTAAATCCTGAAAAAGTTATTAGTACAGTATCCTTAATAGCAGAGCAACTTGTAGCATTGTTTGTTGAGGTTAAGATTAGTTTTACAGTACCATTTGTAATGTCGGTACTACTTAACACATAAGTAGCATTTAATGTATTTGCATTTGGAGTAAATGTTCCACTACCAAGTGTAGTCCATGTTCCTGTAGTTGTGCCACCAGTAACCGAACCGCTTAGTTGTATGTTAGTTGGAGCACAATACACTTGGTTTGCGCCAGCATTTACAATGGCTTTTAAATTATTGATGATGCTTACTTCATCAAAACTTGAACACACTCCTTGTGTTATTGTCCAGCGCAAAACAGTTGTTACACCCGCAACTAAACCAGTAATTGTTGATGTCGGCGAAGTTGGGCTAGTAATAGTAGCTGAACCCGAAATGAGCGACCAGATTCCTGAGCCTACTGAGGGTATATTACCAGCCAACGTTGCAGTTGTAGCAGCACATAAATTTTGGTCAGTTCCAGCAAAAGCAGTTGTTGGTGATAAATCAACACTGACAGTTACATTATCGAAAGTAGGTGTACACAACGGACTTGAAATTGTCCATTTTAAAACTACTGAAGAACCAGCTGTTAGGCCAGTGATTGTAGTTGATGCATTATTTGGATTTGTAATGGTAGCAGAACCTGATACAATGCTCCATTGACCAGTTCCAACTTGTGGAATATTTCCAACTACAGTGGCGGTTGTTGTGCCGCAAATAATTTGGTCAGCGCCAGCATTTGCAATTGTTGGTGCATTATTAATTGTAACCAACATGGTATCTGTTTTTGCCGTACACACATTGTTACCAGTAGTTGTTAAGATAAATCTAATACTACCAGCTGCAGTATCGGCAGCACTTGGTGTGTAGGTTGCATTTAAGGTGGTGTTATTTGGATTAAATGTTCCTGTACCATTACTTGTCCAAGTTCCACCAGTAGCATTTGTTACTATACCATTTAATGTTACCAAGGCATTATTTCCACAAACACTTTGATTTACGCCTGCATTGGCAATTGGCAATGGATTTATTACTACTGCATGAGCGGTTGTATCAGTGCATCCACCACTAGTAGTTATGGTTAATAAAACGGTATAAGTGCCTGCGGTTGTATAAGTATGTGACGGGTTTTGTAGGTTTGAAACTGCTGTAGCATCCCCAAAATTCCAAGAATAGCCAGTTATAGTTGTATTTGCCGAGTTAGTGGATGTATTGGTAAACGCTACCGCACTACCTGCACATTTTGGTGCATTGTTGGTAAATGATGAAGTTAAAGATGACACTACAAGTGTTGCCGTTGCTGTATTTGCGCATGGTGTACCAAAACCAGTTGTTAAACTTACAGTATAACTACCAGGACCAGGATAAGTGTAAGTAGGGTTATTTAATGTAGATACATCGGTGCTAGTTGTTAAATCACCAAAGTCCCATTTCCAGTTAGCTCCCGAACTACCTCCTAAATTAGAGAATGTAACTGTGTTGCTATTACAAGATGTTAAAGGAGATAAAACAGCAGGTGCAAATGTTGGACATAATATTACATTGAACTGAAAATCACGGTAAGTTGAACTTAAGTAAACTCCATTTCTGTATTCTTTTACTAAAACCCCAACTACATACTGCCCCAAAGCATTTGGAGTTCCAGTAAGCAGTCCGGTTTGTGAATTCAAATTAAAAGGTCCTGAACCCAAAGGAGCATTTGATGAAAATCCTGGTTGAAAAGTAATAGGTGAAAAAATAGCTGAATTGTTACTAAAAGTTGGGTCTAAAGGACCAGCATTAGCCTCTCCGTTAAATGGTGTGTAAAATTGGTAAACCAATGAATCACCATTAGAATCTGTTGCAGAATGGTCAAAAGTAAATGGTGTATTTACACACAAAAACAATGGTGGGAATAGCGTAAATTGAGGATTATTATTATCAGTAAAATTATTTGCATCAATAAAAATATTGTCGAATTTATATGTTTCACTATTGGGAGAAGCAACATCAAAAACTACCCTAATGATAACTTGAAACGTGTTACCAATAATTGCCGATTGACTTGCCATAGCACTCGAAAAATCATCGGCTATTGAACCATTTGTTGAGAATAATGTAAGTGGACCGTTGTTAACTCTGTAATAAACAAGTATTGAATCATTAGCATCCAAAGTGCCGCTTTCGCTGAGATTAATGTGTGCATTGATACCAGAAGTAAAACTTGAAATATTAACAACTTGAGATGTCCAGGTTTGACTTGCACTGTTGGCTCCTGTAATTTGAAACTGATTGCTATTAACACCAGCGCTTGATGCAGGAATTGACCCAGCGCTAGTTGTCCATGCGGTTGAACCAACATCAACAGTAGTTCCGTTTGCTTGAGGAAACTCTTCAGCCCATGAAACATCACTTCCTGGTATGTATGCATAAAAACTTTCACCTATACAATTACAAGTTGCATCAACATTTATCAAACTTAAATTTCGAGCAACAATTTGAAAATACATATGGTAACCGCCAGGGTTGGGAGGTAAATTATTTACAGTAGTTGTATATATTGCTTCTTGCGTGCAAGGCATAGGATTTGGCGGAGTTGCACAAGGGTCAAGATTAGAGGGTATAAAAGAAATTGGACTTCCTATTGGCATTGTTATATCACGACTTGGCGAAAACGGTGCACCATCGTAACCAACTACACTTATGGTTACACTGTTGGGAAATTGCGCATTTGATGCATTACTACAATCTCGATAAAGCTTTAAAGTTACAGTATAGCTTGAACCTCCGTTTTGTATATAAGTTAGCGTGCCACCAACAATGTGTGTAGAAAATGTTTTTTGAGCAAATACTATGATAACGCAAACTAAAAAGAGTTGAATTTTTTTTACCTTCATCATAATTGTCAAATAAAGTCATTTTTTCTTTCAATTTTTTATACTTTATAAACTAAACACACACTTCTAAAGTTTTAAGATTAAGATACATTTTTTGATTTGTTTTTTATAATCAAAAAAGCCTCAATTAATTGAGGCTTTTTTGCTATATCGATTACAAATTACTAACGCAAAATTTGTATGAAACCTGTCTTAGGTTCGGCGGCTTGCCTTACCGAATCTTTTTTAATGTTATAGTTTAGGATGTAATAGTAAGTACCAGCAGCACTTTCAATATTATCCCAAATTATACCATCCCACTCTTCTCCAGATGAAGAAGTTCTTGGACCAGAACGTGCAAAGTCTTTTACCTTATTTCCCCAACGGTCATATATCAAACAAGTAACATCAGATACTCCAGAAGGATTAATTCTGAATGCACTGTTGGTTTTATCTCCATCACCTAAACTTAAAACATTATATGTTTTTACATTAACAGGAACTCTAACTTTTACATTTATCGTATCATAATCATCACATTGGTCATATACTTCTGACTTTGCCCAAACTATAAATGTATAAGTTGTATCAAAATCCGAGGTATATTCATGCATCAATGTATCACTGCTTAAACTATCTATTGTTACGTCATTATCTCCATCACCAAACATAAATGTGTAATTCAAAATTGAATCACCAGTTGTAGTATTTATAAATTTGAATTTGAATGGCGATATTCCCTCTAGAGAATCAGAATGAATTGATGCAAATACCCCTTGTTTTAAAGCCAAATAATTAAGCTTTTTAAAGTTACATCCTTTTGGGTCCACTAAGGTTAAATAGTAGTCTTTACCACCGTAAATATTATTTATACTATCAATGTTTGATAATAAATTTGGATGTTTTACAGAATCTGATGATTGACCAGCAGTAGTAAAACCTGTCCAAAAATAATTGGTGTTTGCAGTAGTCGATGTAAGGTTATTTGAAATATTCGCTACAATTTTTCCATCATCTTTGCCACATGTAGCTACTGTGTTAAAGAAATTAATATCGTAACTCAAACCTAATATCTTGATACTATCCACATTAGTATTGAATTTGATACAACCCTCTGAATTTTTATAATCCAAAATTTTGTAGGTTGCATCTGAAATATTCTGAGTAGGAACATTATATGTATTTATACCAACTGCTGTTGAATCAATGTAATTATTTGTTCCGTTAGTGTAAGTAAACTTGAATGGGGCATTACCTCCACTGAATGTAAACTTAACAAATGCAGCACTGTCAGGGCAATTAGTTTGATTTTTACCTACAACCCCACCACCACTTAATGTTACTAATGGATTAGGATTAATAGTAATTGGAATTGTAGAGCTTACATCGGGGCAAGAATTACCACTAATAGCTGTTAATGTAATTGTGGCAATAGAGCTTGTTCCAATAGCATTAAATGCTGCGCTAGAGTTATTTGCATTTGAAATATTACCAGCTGTAGTTGGAGTTACTGACCATAAATAATTAGTTGTATTTGAAACGGAACCACTAAGCGGAACACTACCTCCTTTACATACCTTTGATGTTGTAGTTAATATATTTTCTAAAACAGGTTTATCAATATTTAATTTCAATGTATCGGAAACCTCACAGCCAGTAGGGCCAGATGTCAAAATAATATTTACATACCCAGTGGTTACATCCGCTGCAGTTGGGGTATAAGTTGGAAATTGAAAGTTATTGAAATTAAAAGTACCAGTTCCAGAGGTTGTCCAAAGATAAGTTGTTGCAGTTCCAGAAATGGTACCATTTAAATTTGCAGGATCAGTGTTACATGTTCCAAAATCTAAACCAGCATTCACAACAGGAACTCCTAATAAGACTTCAGTTGAGTCAGATATACCTGCACAACCATTGGTATTTGTAATGGTTAGTTTATAATATCCAGAATTTGCAACAGCTGCATTGGGTATTGATAAGTTCATTGTAGTTCCAACCACAGTTCCTGTAGCATCAGTCCATGAATATGTTGCTCCTGTGCTTGTTGAGTCAGGACCACCGGTAAGGTGAATAGTAGAACCTAAACAGTATGGACCATCATTATTTGTAAATGAATTTATTCCAACTGGTTGAAAAATAAATATTGAAGTATCTAAAAAGCAACCTGCAGCATCTTCTAGTAAAACATTATAGGTACCTCCTGCCAAACTATCTATAACAAAACCAGCTTGCGTATTTCCTCCATTATAACTTATGGTGTAAGGTGAAATACCTTGTGTTAAATTGTAAGTAATTGTTCCATTATCATTTAAACAAGTTGCACTGGTGCTTGATGCAGAACCTGATATGACACTTGTACGCACTGTTACTGTTATAGTATCAGAAGATAGTGGAGGTGAACCATCATCACTACCCCAAATTTGAAAGTTAACATTTCCTACTTGAGAAGCTATATATGTAACACTCAAGACTGGCGAGGATGGGTCTGAAATACTATCAATTGCGTAACTAAATCCTGTAATGTTGGTTGGTGGAATAACATGTATTGTAACAGAATCAGAAGCTTCAGGCCCTAAAAACCCAATATTATAAACTAATGTATCGCCTATACAAGCGTTTAATGTATCGCATACAGTAATACCTGTTAAAATTGGTGCAACATTACTTCCATTGCTACATGAACTAAATATGAATGTTTGATTATCAAGCCAATCAACTCCATCAGCTAAGTTTTGAGGACCATCATAGGCGTTACCCGGTTGGTCAAATCGCCCAAATTGCAAGAAACTTGTTGAATTTCTATTTGCTCCAACGGTTGCAGGTGTTCCACCAAAACCATTAACACCTTGCGATGCACTTCCAGTTGTCCACTGCATATCATCATAATAAAAACCAACATTCAAACCATTAGGAATGTGCACATCAGTTCCGTCAGTTAAAACAAGCATAAATGAATTTAGCTTATCATCTTGTGTATTAAAATATCCAACTCGGTGCCACTTGAAAATTGCATAATGAGGCATACGACGCATATAAACTACACCTGAACCAAGAGCACGTGTATCTACATCTCCCCAAAAAGGAGCAAGCATTACAAATGCATTGGTAGGAAAAGCAACTCCTGAAAATGTAGTGTAGGATGCCCCAAATGAAATATTACCATTGTTATTCACGTATACGTTACTATTCAAAGTATCACCATAAAAACAAAATGTAAATGGAAGTGTCATAGCAGGAGAACTGCCATCATCATTACGATACAATGGTGCAGTACCATTTGTAAATTTAACGACAGTGTCAGTTACTATATCACCATTCAAATCAGTATCTGGAGTTAAAATGGGTGGTTCATATCCAAAAGAGTAATCACAAGCGCCACTAGTAAGAGCTTGGTAACTTTTGGCTTTATTTGAAGTGTGCACCAAACCTGTTTTAGGAAGTTCTTTTGACTTATTATTTTTTGCAACAACAATTTTAGAGTTTGGCAGTTCATTGACGAATTCATTGGGGAACATTGTGGGCAAATTGCCTGCAAGCTTTTGCTTTTGGTATTCACTTGCATTTAGTTGCGATGATTTTTTTACTTGTGCTTGTGTGTTAAAAGTAAAAAATACTGAAAATGTAACCAAAGCAATAAGCTTATTTATTTTTCTCATTTTAAAAATGTAATTATTTTCCATGTTATAATTTGCCAAAAATATAAAGTTTGTTCAATTGTCGAAAAAAAGTTTGACTTCATTGCTTGATTACGACATTATTTTGAATTTTCGTTAATGGAATAGTAAAGTTTTAATTTAACAAACTAATTAAATTAGTTTTATTTTAAGCTTCAACCAAATCCTTTTCTATCCTTAAATTATTAATAATATCCTCCTGACGTGTTTGTGTGTTTTTACCCATAAAGTAAGAAAGTAATTGTTCTATACTCATTTGTTTACCAATCAGCACAGGGTCAAGCCTAATATCTTTACCTATGAAGTTTTTAAATTCGTCAGGTGAAATTTCGCCAAGTCCTTTAAAGCGCGTTATTTCAGGTTTTACACCCAATTCAGAAATTGCCTTTTGGCGTTCTTCTTCGCTGTAACAATAACGTGTTTCTTTTTTATTACGAACCCTAAACAATGGTGTTTGCAAAATATAAACGTGACCATTTTTTATTAAATCAGGAAAAAACTGCAGGAAAAATGTAATCAATAATAAACGTATGTGCATACCATCTACATCGGCATCGGTAGCAATTACAATATTATTATAACGAAGATTTTCCATTTCGTCTTCAATATTTAATGCTGCTTGCAAAAGGTTAAACTCCTCGTTTTCGTAAACTATTTTTTTTGTTAAGCCATAACAGTTTAAAGGTTTTCCTTTCAATGAAAATACTGCTTGACTATTTACATCACGAGCCTTGGTGATACTTCCACTAGCGCTATCGCCCTCTGTAATAAATAAGGTTGACTCTAACTTTCGTTCGTCATTAGTATTGAAATGGCTGCGACAGTCACGTAATTTTTTATTGTGTAGGTTTGCTTTCTTTGCGCGTTCGCGGGCAAGTTTTCGAATTCCTGAAAGTTCCTTTCTCTCTTTTTCACTTTGTAC
>Ga0114959_10002938_pt1 | contig 13648 bp, 11 predicted proteins | sample C_130625_EF_Meta_FD_87317 | JGI IMG/M metagenome (GOLD analysis project Ga0114959, IMG submission 87317) | Freshwater microbial communities from Lake Croche, Canada to study carbon cycling - C_130625_EF_MetaG | ecosystem: Environmental > Aquatic > Freshwater > Lake | place: Lake Croche, Canada...
CAAGGTGGCTGTGATAATGCAATTACTATTGAAATGCTAAAACAGAAATTTCTAGTTGTTAATCCTTGTATGAGTCTAATTACTCATCATGTTCATATGACTAAGTATAGAACATATGATCCAGCAGATATTGTAAATAAGCCTACGCTTTTATACATTAATCCTTCAGGGCTACATGATTTAGAGCCTATCCTGAACATTAAGGCTAAAACAATTAAAACATTAAATCTAGAACCGTTGGTCCTAGCACTAAAGGGTACACTCACAACCAGTCAATCAACAACACTTCTAACAATGCTTTCAAAGAAACAGGGAGACACACTATTTCCTGAATCTAAGTTCCCAATCTACGAATTTGATAATGTGTTTCAACTTTCTAGTGGTCTTATTCGCAGTTATTCGTCAATTATTGTTGGAAATTCAGAAGCCAATTCAAATGCATGGTCTAAGGAAGAAATTGGTGTTGCCTCGGCAGCAGTTTCTGTAAATGTTGGTCTAATTGCACCGTGCCCAGATGAAGTTGCTAATAGTCCTGTTCGCTACCTCTTAGAATATATGGGTAAAATTTTAGCCCTTCGTGAAGTAAATAAAGATGGAGAATGGCTTGGAGTCAAAAGTGAGGAAATTACTGATGCCTTAAAAATATTCTCTTGGGAACAAGAAACTCTTCCACTTGTTATTCGTACTCCTATGTTCCAAACATGGTGTAAAAAGGCCTATGCATGGGTTCCAAATGATACTAATAACCGTATAGTGTCATCGGTTGAAATTAGTGCTTTAAGAAAGGCTCTAACAAACTGGTCACCAATTTCTACAAAGAAGACTATAATAGTATATGTTGGCAAGACAATCAATAATAGTTGCGTTGAAATATTGGAAAAAGCCCTAGATGGTAAATATGAAATTAATATTATTTATCCTGAGACGCAAGTTTCAACAACAATTAACCTTCTCTGCGGAGCACATGGAGCAATAGTATATGGTGGAAAGAGCAGTATAGAGCACTGGGGAACTCTTTGGGCTCTTCCAAAGGGCGCCAAGGTCTGGGAAATTCAGGCCGAGGTTGACCCGTGCCTAGACCTTTATAGTGTAGCGGTTGCATGTGAATTAGATCACAGCTTTAATATTATTCCCCGTGTAAATCTTAATAATAGTGATATAAATAATCTGGTTTATAAACTAGTACACACTATTGTAGACATTCCGCCTACTAACAGTAACACACAGACCCAAATCTATATGCCTTCAAGAGATACAAAAGGATTCTTCTCACACGCAGGTGATTCATTTAGAGAGATGGTTGAACTATGGGCCGAAAATGATTATGTTAATATTAATTATGTGCCTGGCCTTACACAGATTTGGCTACATGCTATTGGAGATACATTACTATATGATAGACCTACTCTAGAATGGTTACAGAAAGCGCCAGTAACCGAACAGGTCTGGAAAAAGGCATTTTTTGGTAATCCTCAACCCTTTGGAAATAACTCATCGCCTTGGTCTTTTTGGCCACGGAAACCAAGACTTTTGGAAACTCTTGTACAAAAAGGCGTTGGAACATCTGTTCAGCGCCCACTATCTCTTGTATTCTATGGGCGTTCTGAAAATAAGGTTCAACTAGACCGTCGTAGCAAGGAAGACTGGGCATCAGTTTGTGATGAATTTGTCCATATTATTGGAGATAAGCCCTATCCCTATAGTCATCATGAATACTTAATTCGCCTGTCAAGTGCAAAATGGGGTCTTTGCTTGGCCGGTTATGGAAATAAATGCCATCGTGAAATTGAGTGTATGGCACTTGGCTGTGTACCTATTGTTTCTAGTGAAGTTGATATGCAAAATTATATAAATCCCCCTGTAGAAGGTCTTCACTACTTTCGTGCAAATGGGCCAGAGGCTATACGATCAATTCTTGACATGCCTCATGAAAAATGGGTAACATACTCAGAGGCGTGTAGAAACTGGTGGAAGGCAAATGCATCTGCAGAAGGGCTTTGGCAACTAACAACAAGTCACTAAAAAATTGAAGTTGTTCTTAACTTAATGACTAATTAATAAGCATGAAGTCATTTGTATCATACTTTGCACCACTGCAACTACTCCCTACAACGGTTTATGATCTTGGTCAAAAACATGCAACTAATTGGGCACCTCTTGAGCAAATTATTATCCATAAATATACTAAACACGGTCTAGCCACCGAAAAAAAAATTGAAGTCCTCACGCCCCCCAGAAACTCTACCCAAAATGAGTGTTTCAGAGTTGTGTGATGTTATCGAGACTTACACGTGGCGTATTAAGTGTATCTTGAAGGAGCGTGGTGCACTTGTAGCAAAGGCTGCATGGTCTGAGGACGATGAAGTCTATGCCGATTATCTTGATGATCTGTATGAGGAGTATAATGGGTATGTTTTGGAGGCTCAAGCAATGCTATAGTTAGTCTAAAAATGGTCTAATGTATCAGGATTATAATAGGTTACTCCTATAATAATACATATTATTGAAATATATATTAGGATCTTATTTATAACCTTTTTATTTGCTAGAAAATGTATGAGTTCTTCAAAAAGACCCCATATACAGAGCCACCATAAAATTACAAATGTTGTATAAGATAATATAATTTTTTTATCGTATATATGCATTCCAAATCTATATAGGGGGTATTTTATTTGCCAACCGGTATATACTTATTTTTAATATGCTACTTTAAGTTTTACGCATAATTTGAAACAATATGATAATTGTAGACCTTGCATCTGGATTTGGAAATCAGTTATTTCAGTATGCTGCAGGACTGGCCTTTAAGGTCGCAAAAGGAAGAGAGTTATATTTAAATAGTTCAAGAGGTAATATACATAGCAAGAGAGATTATAGAGAATTTTTTACAAGTAGCATATTTAAAGAAGATATTACGCAAGGAAATGTTTGGAATAGTAAATTAAACCCCTTTGGTCCATGGAATCCTACTATGTATCTACCGCCAAGAGTTATATTACGTGGATACTTTCAGTATCTCCCACCATTAATACCAATTATGCATACATTACGTGAAAGTGTATTAGGGCAACTAATTACCAAGTATACTAAGCCTGAAATTTTGAAGGGCGGCTTTATTCATGTACGCCGTGGAGACTATTTAAATCCTCAATATAAATTACCTGTGCAAACAAAGGAATACTTTGAACAGGCTATAACATATATCGAATCTAAGAAACCAATTACTCAGTGGATTATGGTATCAGATGATATAGAGTGGTGCAAAATGCAAGATTGGTCAAATAAGAATATTATGATATTTGAGGAAGAAGATGAAGTGAAAGCCTTTTATTATATGACACATTGGTCTGAAGCTGCAATTATTTCTAATTCGACCTTTGGTTGGTGGGCTGCTATGCTTGGAGCCCATAATAATGGTTCTCCTGTCGTCTATCCAAAAGTATGGCATCTTGAGAAGAATCCAAAACTATTTCCTGAGTCATGGACCTCACTCTAGGACCTTAAGCCTTATAACAATATATATACAAGAGCAAATGAAACAGATTACTTTATCTGTACCAGATTCATTTGTACTACCAGCATTTTACAACGCAAATTCTGAACTAATAGTCTCAATCGCTCTTTCACTTGGTGCAGAAGCGTATGAGACTCTATATACCCATATTATGGATAAAGCTAGAAAGGAAACAAATGCCGAAATTGTGAGCAAGGTATCAGAAGACTATGCGCTACAAATTCGTGCAATGCAAGAAGATTCGCAGGGACAACTAAAGCGCCTTCGTCAAGAAAAGCAACGATTTGAGGAGGCGTTAGTTGCAATGAAACACCAACTAGAACTTCATGAACAGTCATCACTAACTGTTCGCGCTGATGCTCAAGTAGTAGCAAAGGCATCAATGAACGAACTTCTTGCTTCAAAAAATATGCAAATTACACGCTTAGAGAACCTTTTAGAAACTCAGTTAACAAATGTTACATCAAAGGTAGATAGTCTACAAAACTCTATTACAAAGACCTTTTCATCATCAAGAGATAAGGGTGCGTATGGTGAGCTACTTATTGAAGGGCTGTTAAAGAAAGCCTTTGACTGTGAAATTGTAATTGTAAGTAAGGAGGCACAGCATGCAGATATTCGTATGACTCGTAATAATGGTGTTGAATACTTTTGGGAGGCAAAGAATTATACACGCATGGTATCAAGTGAAGAGGTCGAGAAATTTAGACGAGATATGCGCCTACATCCAAAGGTTCTAGCAGGGTGCCTTGTAAGTCTTCGTACTGGTATTGTAGGTCACAGTCGTGGAGGGGATATTGATGTTGAGTTCTTGGAAGATGGACGCTGTATTCTTTTTATCAGTAATTTCCTTAACAGGGATGATCCTATCTTTTATCTCCAGACCCTTCGCCCCTTTTTTGAAATTTTGGAGGCAAATGTGACACCTGTAAAAGAGGATTCTGAAATTGTACGTGGCCTAGAAGCAAAGGCCCTACTAATTTCAAATCTGCTAAGAAGCCATGCAAATTCCGTATCAAAGCATCGCAACTCTATTATTAATCATAAAAAACGGATTGATACAATGTTTACTGAATTTCAGGGCTATATCTTAGAGGCCGAAACACAACTCCAGACCCTTTTACGTATTGCAGTAGGAAATGAGGAAACAGTGTCAAATGCTATTGTAGAAGTTGAAACCGAACTGCCAGAACGTATTTTTAAGAAGCCACGACTTTCTGATTACCAGGAACGCCATAAAGAATTCATTTCATGGCTATTAAGTATTTGTAAGGTAAACATTAATTCGCAGGTGGAAATTAAGCAAATTATTGAATTTGGAAAAGAAAAAGGGTTTTCTGAAAAATGGATTCGTGATCTCAGAGAAGAACTCTTTCAAGAAACTTCATGGACACGAGGTTCACGCTATATTACTGGCTTGCAGTTAAACTAGCTGCATAACTAATAAATAGCATTGTTAGCATGGCTCCAACAATAAGACCTGCAATAAACCCCTTATAGTATGCAGTCTGAGTAAGATTAGTCAGATAAGGGGTATTAGATAGGAAACTCTTGTAATTGTTATTTACAAGTTCATTGTTTAGCGTAATAGGGCTAGGACTAGAACTATTATTAGTATTACGATTATTAGCCATATGAGTACGAATATTATTCACATAATTCTGAATATTGTTCATCTCATCTCGAATATCTGTATTAATATTATTTCGAATATTATTCATAATATTATTAATACTATTTTGAATACTATTCATTGCATTCTGCCCACGGTAATAGGTATCATTATTCATTTCATTGCTCCAGTTAATATTACGAATATTATCAATATGATAGATAATCTCGTTCATACTATTTCGGACATTAAGATGAATATCATATCGAATAGTATTCAGAATAGCTTCAATGCGACTTTGAATATGAAGCATATCATGACGAATATATCCATCGGGAGTCATCTGAGGATTAAACACGGTACGATTCATTCTTGTTTACACCAAAAAAGAATTTTTCGTCAATTTTTATTTTTACTGCTTTTATGTTTATGTTTCTGTTTATGTGTTCTTGCATTTCTTTTAAATGTAAGAACCTTATCATCCTGTTTATCATAGACAATACCGCTTACAACAATTTCCTTGTCTTTTTCCTTCCGTGTAAAATGCTTATACATTTGCGAATAGTCATCTTCTACATCACATGTAGGGCACCCCGCCTTTTTATGTTGTGATGTATTTGAATCATTTGTTCTAGGTCCAACATAGGTTCTATAAAAGTCTACAATTATTTCTGGATGCTGAAGAATTTGTAGACCCTTTAACGTAGCAACAGTAGTTATATAATATTCAATATGCGTTTCAATAGGATATGGTTCTTCAAGAAGTTTTTTGGCAGCCTCTCTACTTAATATATAAGAGTGTGCCGCAGTAAAACTATGAACCTTATTCCAAGGCTTTTCAGATTTTAGATGTTCAACTACAAGTGTTTTAGGGTAGCATCCAAGAAGCCAAATACTACATGTGCTAGGCACACTCGGAAGAATTGTATTAATCCGAGTAATATACTCGGGAAGCCATATTGCATCATCCTCCATGACAATACAAAAAGGCTTTCCAGATTTGTAAAACTTTTCCCATGTTCTTATATGACTTATAGATGCACCAATTGCACCAAGAGTTGCAATTTCATAATGTGAACGTCTATAATTACGAAAAATACGTAGACGAGTACCAAGAGAAATGCGTTTCTCAGTTCTATACTTGAGTTCTTTTCCATTTGTTGCAGATAACCGTTCTAAGAAATTAAATTTACGAATCGCTTCGGAAGACATTGCACGTTTCCATCTATCCTTTCGTTCATCCATATTTATCATATAAACTGGAAGTTCTGTTATATCTTTTATGTCTGATAGTTTTTCTCCCATCCCTACTAAGACCCTTTATTTTTTTTATACGCAGATTGTTTTGCTTTCATTTGAAGACCGGTTTGGTATATCTTTGTGGCGGCCTCTTGGGTAAGTGTCTTTGGATCTACTGCCTTAGGAAGTCCCACAAATTGCCGATTCTTGGTATTCCCTTTCTTAAACATATATACGCCATATGCACCATTTCTGAATTCAAAGGGGCCAATAGTATGTAGTACAGACTCATTCTTTTGCTTGATTTTCTCAATAATCATATCAAGAGTGTCGGTTTCAATCCAAGGAATCTTTACAGTATTCCATGAGACGTAAGAACCGAAGGGGCCCGTTTTACGATAAACAGGAACACCTTCATAATTTCCTAGATGCCCAGACTCTTAATCCTTTTTAACAGAATCGACATGTTTAACAGCAATATCTTCAGTGATTGATGCAAAAGTAGCATTTTTTGGCCAACCATAGAATACTGCGGAACCATTTGATTCAATAAGTAGCACAGGCCCTTTTTTACTTTGTACAGCCTTAATGCCATTTGTAAAAGTCTTTTGCCGTGTAGATTGTGTCTCTAGACCGGTTTTAGACTTTAGTGTTGAGTACTGGTCTTTATATGAGTTCCAAATGTCGTGAATAAGTGTTTTCCACAGCTCTTTTCCATCGGAAATAAGATCAAGCCGAGATTCCATTTGCCGTGTAAATTCATAGGCAAATAGATTATTAAACTCCTTTGTGCAAAACTCTAAAACCCGTGTTCCAAGTTCGGTTGGCACAAGTTTCTGTTTTTCTGCTGAAATCTTTTTATTTATTTGCGAAACATTTAGTTCAGAAGAGGGTTCAATAGAGAGTAGCAGACTTTTAACTTCTTTTGCAGGCACGTCAGTCGTTTCCGCATAAGCCTTATCAAGAATAGTTGCAATTAATGAGGCAAACGTACTAGGGCGACCAATGCCACGCTTTTCCAAATCACGAACAAGGGTCGCCTCAGTGTATCGTGGGGGTGGCTTGCTATCTTTTGGAACCCCAGTAAGTTTTGACCATGATACAGCATCATTCACCTTTAAGGTTTCTCCAAAGGCCCAAGAGTCCAGAACCGGCTCTACTTCTTCATCATCGAGTTTTGCAATTTCCTGTGTAATCTGCTTCCATCCATAAAAGGTAACACGCTTCCAGATCGCCTTCCAATCAAACTTGCAAGGATCATGATCGGCTCTAATGAGTACATTACGAACCTCTCCTTTGCATGCAGACATAACACTTTGCACACTGCGATTCCAGATTAGTGAATAAATCTTCCGATCAATTGCCGACCAATCTTCATCACTAGGAAGGGTCTTAATATCAATATTTGTTGGGCGAATTGCCTCGTGCGCCTCTTGCGCATTTGCATCCTTCTTCCGTTTTACTGTACCCCCAATATAGTCTTCACCATATGCCTCTTTAACATAATTAATGGCTTGCTCCTTGAAGCCTTCAGATAAAGTAGGATTATCTGTACGAATGTAGGTAATATATCCTTGTTCATAGAGTCGCTGTGCAGTTTGCATAGTAGATTTTGGATTTGATTTATATAGGGCAGATGCTTCTTGCTGCAAAGTAGATGTAATAAGAGGTAGTGGAGATGATTCACTTGTGGGTTTTAGAGTAACTGCGGAAACGTGCCCAGTAGGTTCATCAGATGCCAAATTTTCCAAGTAATTTCTTGCCGACTCTTCATCTTCCAGACTATCTACAAGGCTTGCATCAAAGCTTGTTCCATTTAGTGACCAAGTACCCTGAATGGCCCACACCGTATTAATTGTAAATTTCTTTAACTCAGCCTCACGCTCAACAACAATACGTAGTGCGGGTGTTTGGCACCGACCTGCAGATAGACCACTGCCAATAAACTTCCAAAGAAGCGGTGAAATTGTGAATCCAATAAGCATATCAAGAATTGCACGTGATTGCTGGGCATTTACAAGATTCATATCAATGGTTCTAGGATTGCGTATTGCATTAGTAATGGCCTCCTTTGTAATTTCATGAAAGACAATACGATGTGTGGTTTTAATTGGAAGTTTTAGCAATGTTGCCACCGAATATGAGATTGTTTCGCCTTCACGATCATCGTCTGATGCAAGAAAGATCTTTGTTGCCTTGGCAGCACAATCCTTAATTTCTTGAATGTGCTTGGCCTTTGTTTTAAGAAAGGCAAACTTCGGTTCAAAATCTCGATCAATACCAATAGCATCAATGCTTTCTTCAAGCGCACGAATATGGCCAAAGGTTGCAATAACCTTCCATCCAGGACCTAAGAAGCCCTGGATTTTTGAACATTTTGCGGGAGATTCTACAATAAGTAATGACGTCATACTATTTACTAAAAGATATTTTTTCTGAAACAATTTTACTTTGCTAACCCATTAGAATCTTACAGGGCACACTCCATTCACTGGTGTAAGGATACATTCCGTGATTTGAATTAATTCCTACAAGTGTAGATGAAATTTCGGGCTCCTTTTCAGCATTAATAAGAATCCAAGATAAGCCATTAAAGAAGATCATATGGTCTCCTGTCTTAGAGCGCCAAACAGCCTTCTTGAAGTGAATAGTAGTATGGTCCTCCTTATATAGTCCTCCAAATGAGCCCTTTGTTAGTATAATAAAGGATTTTGTGTAAATATATTCATCGGAATTTACATATTCCTTTACAAGATTTACATACTCATATGTTGCACTTGTAGGAACCACGTGGTCGAAAATAGTGCGATCTAGAAGATATTGATGAAAAAGATTGGAATCTTTGTACTTACCTTTATAAAATGCAGTAGATGCATCAGCATCTGTAATACCTGCAAGATGAAAGATAGGATTTCTAAAATACTGTGAAACATTATCTGTTGCCCAAGAAAAACGAAGTTCATTGTGAATAGATGTTTCCTTACCAAGTTTCCAGTACTCCCAAAGAACCACCCACATGTCTGCAGTCCACGACTGGATATGGTGATGAATTGGATATTTCATTTCATATTCCTTTAAGAGTGGAAATAACTTATTTACACCTAGTTCAACATTATTCCAATAGTCATAGCTTACGTCTTTTAGAAGATATTGAGCGCCACCAGATTTTAGATCGTTGGTTTTTACTAAGTCTTCTGAAATATTCATACATTCGCACATCTTTATCAGAATATCATTATCTGCTAAGTCAGGATATACTTGCTTATACCGATCTGCACACGTCTTAATATAAGTATAATTAATGTATGAAGAAGTATCTGAAAGGTATCCAATATTATCATTTACCATTAATTCAAACTTGGGAAGACTCTGAAAAAGTATATCTGAATCGTGGTAAAAAACTGACTTCCCTAGATTAGGAAACTGCTGAAAAAACTGTTTAAGTATATGGGGTCGAATTGAAGGAATATAGTAGTGGGGAATATTTCTATTACGAGTATCCTTATAGAAGAAAATATTGTAGCGTTTTGATAACTCTAGTGCATAACTAGATGGAGCATCTCCTATATAACCAAAGAGTGCATAACACTGGTCAACAATCCCATACTTTGCAAATTGATACATATATAATTCAACTTGCCAATGGAAATATACATCGTCAGGCTGTGCAGAAATTAAAATAGTATTTGAATTCATAATTGCATCTAGCGTAGCATTTGCCATTCTATTGTGGTAAAATATCGACTAGTTTAAGTAGCAGACACTAGTTTTTAATACGCAAAGAGCAGGGCCCCTCTACCAGCATATATGCGTAACATATTATATGTTTCAGACCATGCATATACTATATATCTGTATGGGTTTGCAGAACTATTCTTAAATTCAAGTTGAAGAGATATGTTCAAAATTTTATCTAAATTTGCCTCTCCACATGGTTGGGATGGATTTATTGAGCCATGATTTAGACCAAAATGTAGACTATAATAATACCGATTTACAAAAGGTGACTTTTTCATTTCATATGATGGTATTAAAGAGCGAAATATGGATGGACTTGTACTAGCATACCGTATAAGATTTCCTTGATACATAAGAAGTACACTTGCAAGTGGTTCAGATTCACAAAAGACAAATGCAGGAACTATAGGCCCAGGAGACCGAGTTAAGATTGGAAGTGCATTTGGCCACCAAGGAGTCGCAGTTCCAGATCCAGAAAGATCCCGTGTTGCTAGAAAGTGCGCATTGTATTGAGGAGCTTCACGTCTTTGGGCATAAAAGAAAATATTTCGGGTGGGATTTGGTGAACGTATAGGTATAATTGCACGTGGTGAACCATATGTGTCAAAAGGATCAAATGTGTAATGCTGGGTAACAGGAACTTCAATATCAGAAATACGAAATCTGTTGGCCTCAGGTGCATCTAAATAGATATATTCGGCCATTATGTATGTATCTCCTAGGGCAAAAGTTGGTGGCATACGAATTCCAGGAATTGTTGATGCATTTACTGATATTGAAGGGTTTCCAGTTAGTCCAAATACTTGTGGGCCCGCTGGATCACTTATATAAAAGGGTGATGAAAGAAGAGGTGCATATGATGCGCCCGCCGTGCCTGCTTGCATAACAGGCACATTTTGCTGAGCAGTACTTACGTATAGGCTTGTAACAGGATTAAATTGTACAGATAATTTCACCGCATCTACAGAAAGTGCATCAATTGGAAGATAGACGCCAGGATCACCACGGCTAAACCAGAGAGGCAGTGGACTAATTGCAACAGTTGGATTATTAATAATTCCAGACTGTGTATTATATACTGGAAAATTTGTCATATTTCTCTGAAGTAATTTGTTCGCAAGATTTAATTTCTCAAGAGGTGTGTAAAATTCATCAAGAACTTCCATAAGTCGCCCGTCAATTTGCTCAACTCGCATACCGCCAATTGTGAGAGTAATTTGCTGAATTAGTGCATGTCCGAGAGAATTTGTCCAAGTAAAATAAGGTCCTAGAAATGTTTTACCAGCATCCTCTGCACGCTTCTTTGCAGTAACTTGCAGACTATCAATATCAGGCATAGTTGTTACAAGATATAATTTAGAGACAAGATGTCCCTTTCTCGGAATTGTTATAAATGATTTTGCCCCAAAGGCTGGCTGAGAGTCAAAGTCAAGGCGAACCCATTGTGTTGTAAAACGCCCAGCACGTATAAAAACCTTGCTAAATAATTCAATATTGGGATTTCCCTTTGGTGGAAGAAGTCGTGAGTCTTGAATTCCACTATGTAAGACTCTTAGTAGTGCCGCCACCATTCCTGTATTGAACAAAGGAAGTTAGTTTAGACCGGAATAAATTATATTGGAATAAATAAGATGGATATTTCATTAATATATACTGGAATTATTGGACTTATATTAGGAGGAGTAATTTCTATTATTTTAAATGTATATAGTAAATCATCTGCAAATAGTCTATCACGTAGTCTATTTGGGACAAATATAATGGATTTTATATACAAAAGTACATTTTTTGGAATAGCTCTTACAGTTGCAGTATTAGCAGGTTATTCAGTACTTATTCGTGATTTAACTTATCCAAATGCACATCCAATAAAATTCACAATTGAAACACTTTTAATGGGCTTTCTATGTTCATGTATTATATTTGTTATGACTGTCTTTCGTGGATATACAATAACACATAAAACATGGATGGAATTTGGATTACTTTTTGTGAAATTTTCACTTCTTCATATACTTTTCCAGTTTTCTGGTGTGTATACTGAATTATTTCCATACAAAAAAGAATAATAAGATAGAGCAATGTCATTTAGCAATAATATACAGGATTTAATAGCAATTATTAATCCACAACTACAAGAAACACGGACGCAATTTGATTCATATATTGCATCTGCATCTAATGTGCCCACAAATACAGCCAACCAACCTCAATTAGAAATACAGCTAAGAGATGCAGCACACCGGCTCAGAGAATTAAATCAATTAGATGAAACATATACACAGACCTATTTAAACTTTAAGGCTTCTCCTCCGAAGAAGGGTCTCTTTTATAGATACGGTCTTTATACAGTGCAGGATTGGACACTTGCACTATTCTATTTATCATATGTAGTGTTTTCAATAATAATCCTTTTATTTACTTTTACAAAATCTAATCAAAAAATATTTGCGACTGCTATTGTTTTTACAGGCTTATGCCTATTTGGCCTTATTTCAACAACTATGATTGTCTCATATGGTTAACCACTTGCAGGAGCACGTTCTTCGTCCCACTCAGTAACTGAGATATCACTGTCAAACACAAAGACACCAGTCCAGTACTTCCCCCGTTCAGGATCACCATATTTTGCAGAAAGACGGCTAATAAGTTGATTATCATCTTTGAACTTAATCTGCTGTTCATTCTTCCAGATTTTAAATGCATTTTTAATAAAGTTCGTGTCAACTGGCGTAGTTCTACAGTTGAGACGATCTGCATCCGTCTTTGGTTCACGAATCCGGTCCGCATCAAACTTTGCAATGACATCAAAGTTCTCCTTGTACTTATTACTCGCCTGTAGTACAATATCAGGTACAGGATTTAGCCCCGACTTGATATATTCCGTATCATAAATGTGCACAAGAAGGGACAAGAAGGGCTCACGCCACTGTCTTAGTTTCTCATCTAGCTTGGGGTCACGTGGGAAGTTATTTGGCTTCTTGAGAAGGAGGCCAGGATGGTCAGGAGGAAGAAAGGTTGACTCAAAGGGTACAACACGAATACGGCGCCAAGTACCCTCATCCATGGACGTCACTGGAGGAAGAGTATTGCACATCATACAGATTTTGCCCATAATGCGGAACTTGTCCTGCTCACCAAATAACTGACGAGCCTCAATCATATCTTCACCGCTAAACTGCTTCATAATACTAGTATTGATTGGTTCCTTCTCATCCGGCTCCTGCATGTAAATGAAACGGCGACACTTTGTTACCATGAGTTCAGGATTTGCCGCACCGGCCTGCGGGCGACTACGAGTAAGAACAGTTGAACTCATCGACGTCTGATAGTCACCAAAGGTTAGACGCATAAGTTCAATCAGTTTCGACTTACCATTACCACCCGCACCTGTAAAGGTATAATAGCACTGCTCACGATTGGCGCCTTCCAGACAAGAGGCTAGAAGACGGAGCACATACGCACAAAGATCCTTTCGTGGAAAGAGTTTTGCAAAGAAGTCTGCAAGTTCTTTCTGTAGGGGATCATTTGCATTGTAAGGA